>WNGL01005194.1_pt1 | contig 18594 bp, 19 predicted proteins | sample 5400591 | NCBI WGS metagenome assembly WNGL01 (sample SAMN13153377, study PRJNA577476) | soil metagenome | isolation source: 80 cm soil or saprolite under Garry oak tree replicate 1 | place: USA:California | collected 2016-06-15 | reverse complement strand
AATCGGTCGAGGTGAGCGCGCCGACCGGACAAATATCGACGGTGTTAAGGGAATAATTGTTCTCTAGCTGGTTGCCGGGATGCGCGGTCAGCACGGTGTAACTGCCGCGATCGACAAATCCGAGCACGTCATCCTTCGCAATTTCCTGGCAAAACCGAATGCAGCGCGAGCAGAGAATGCAGCGCTCATCATCGAGAGTAACGCGTGGCCCGAGTACCACGTTTTTCGGTTTCTTTACTTTGTTCTCGAGAAACCGCGACTCACTCGTGCCGTACTCCACGCTGAATTCTTGCAAGCGGCATTCGCCAGCCTGATCGCATATCGGACAATCCAGCGGATGATTGATGAGCAGAAATTCCATTACGCCGCGCTGACACTCCTTCACCAACGGCGAATTCGTACGCACGCCCATGCCTTCGGCGACATCCTGTGCACAGGAAATTTGCGGACGCGGCATCCAGTTGATCACGGGTTTGCCGTCGGGGCCCAGCTCAGGTTTGCGGTCAGGACCGAGCCTGGGCATTCCCATCTCGATCAAGCACATCCGGCAATTGCCCGGTGAACTGAGCTTCTTGTGATAGCAATAACGTGGCACGTAACTGCCTGCCTGTTCGCACGCCTCGATTACGCGCGTGCCCTTCGGGAATTGATGCCACACGCCGTCGATCTGGACGTTGAACATCTGCGGCGATGACGCTGGATCGGCCATTATCTTTTCGTCATCGCGCCCATGCTCTTGATCGTAATCGAAAAATATCGATCACGATCACGAGTATGAGCACGAGCAAGAGGTTTCATCTTCAGATTGTCCCCGCGGCGCCGGCTTTTTCCCAGCCCGGATCGTGGGCGAGGGGAGCAAGCTTCGCCAAACGCGCAAATCGTACGGCCGGCGATGTTGTCGCCAATGGTTTTGAGTGTCTTTGGATCTTCCGTTACGCCCCCGCCAAGCAACATGCGGTCGGTTATTTTTTTCATCCAAAGCGAGCCTTCCCGGCAGGGCGTGCATTGGCCACAGCTCTCGTGCGCATAGAACTCGTTGATGTTATTGAGCGTCCAAACCATGTCGCGGGAATCGTCGAGCACGATCATACCGCCGGAACCGGCCATCGAACCTGCTGCGGTGAGCGAATCGAAATCCATAGGTATGTCATCGATCGACATCTCGCGTTCGATGGTCGATCCATCGGGTTGCTTTTGCTTGAGCTTGAATCGCTCATCCGCTCGTAACACTTTGGCTGAGCTCCCACCGGGGATCACCGCTTTCAGTTTTCGCCCGGGTTTTAATCCGCCAGCCATTTCGTGGATCAACTGACCCATGGTCACTGCGCCAACTTCGATTTCAAAATAACCGGGCTGCTGCACATCGCCGCTTACACAAACGATGCGCGTTCCGGTGTTATTCTGCCGTCCCAGTCGCGCATACTGTGCGCCACCCATCGCGATAATGTGTTTCACGTGGCAAAGCGTTTCGACGTTGTTCACGATTGTCGGGCGCATGTAGAGACCAAGCACGGCCGGGAAATAAGGCGGTTTAATGCGCGGATAACCGCGTTTGCCCTCGAGTGATTCGATCAAGCCAGTTTCTTCGCCGCAAATGTAAGCGCCGCCGCCGCGATGAATGTAGACCTCCACATCGAACCCGGACCCGAGAATGTTCTTGCCGAGGAAATTGTGTTCGCGTGCTTCTTCGATGGCGCGTTCAAGGATTTTCGCGCCTTCCGGGAACTCGCCTCTTATATATATGTACGCCGTCCGGGCGTTCAGCGCGAAACAGGCGATCAGAATGATCAGAATTCCTTCGAGCAGTTGGTGCGGATCTTCGTGGATGATATATCGGTCTTTGAACGTGCCCGGCTCGGACTCATCCGCATTGCAGATCAAATAGACCGGCTTCTTCTCATCGGGCTTGATGAAGCTCCACTTCACGCCGCACGGAAATCCTGCGCCGCCACGCCCGCGCAACCCGGAGGTCTTGACCTCATTGACGATCTCGACACGCGACATCGTAATTGCCTTCCGCAATTGTTCGTAACCGCCATCACGCAGGTAGGTATCGATGTCGATCTTCCAGTCGTCGCGTCCAATATTTTTAAAAATCAGGCGACGTTCGAGCGGATGAGGAGATGTTTGATGTTTAATGTTTGATGTTTGACTTCGGAGAAGGTCCAGCACGGACTCGGCGCGTACATTCTCGCGTAGGTTTTCGCCGATCATGCACACGGGCGCAGTGCCGCAACTTGCCAGGCATTCGACAAACTCGATGCTGTAATTTCCATCAGGGCTCACCGAAATGGGATTGTGCATTCCATCGCTCTGACGGTGTCGCTCAATTCCAGCCGCCCCGCATAAGTTTTCCATCAGCTGATAACTACCTGCCATCGCGCAACTGAGCGTACGACAAACACGGATATGGGTTTTGCCGGCAGGCTCCGGGCGAAACATCGGATAGAATGTGACCAGTTCGAAAATATTGATCGGCTGCAATTGGAGTTTCGCGGCGATCCATTGCACCCCTTCATCGCTGATAAAGCCGAAGTGTTCCTGCCACAAATGCAGCAGTGGCATCGCCGCGCTTCGCCGGTGATCCTTCGGATAACGCGCGATCGCCGCATCCGTTTTGCGCTCCAACTCGGCGGGAACGCGTGTGCTCGTCGAGTCCACGAAAGCGGAAGACTAGTCGGACAACGTGCTGTCTTTTGACTGCACTTTGTCGTCTTTAAAAACGATCGTCACCGTGTCTTTGCCCTGCCGGTAAACGTAGGTCGTTTTTTTCATGATAACGAAATCCTCGTTGTTGATGGAAGTGGCGGGGCCAAGGATCGATTCCACCTGCTTTTTCGACATTCCCTCGGCCACCTCATCGACGTTCGCTTTGGTGATTCGCTTGCCTGGAGTGCATGCACTCAAACCAACCAAACTCAAAGCGAGGAGCGCTGTGATCGAGATTCGCCGCATTGATCTAAAGATCGACATATTCATCTGTCGCATTCGCCCATGACGAAGTCCAGACTGCCCAGCACAGCGGGCACGTCGCTCACCATGCAGCCTGGCAAAAGCTCGGGTAGGATGCTTAGGTTCACAAACGATGGTGCGCGAATTTTCAGCCGGTACGGCACGCCGCCGCCCTTGCTATTGATGTAAAAGCCGAGCTCGCCTTTTGGATTTTCTGCCGCGAAATAAACTTCGCCCGGCGGCGCGTCGAGTCCTTCCGTCACGACGATGAAATGATGGATCAACTCTTCCATCTTCGTCATGACCTGCGATTTTGGCGGCGTCATGTTTTTCCAATCCGCAACGTTGATCGGTCCGCTTGGGAGTTTATCGATCGCCTGGCGCAAGATGCGCACGCTTTGCCGCATTTCTTCGATTCGCACCAGATAGCGATCGTAACAATCTCCCGCGCTCCCGATCACGACATCGAAATCGTAATTCTCGTAGTCGAGGTATGGATGTTTGCGCCGCAAATCATGTTCGATCCCGCTACCGCGCAAATTCGGCCCGGAGAGCGCATAGGCAATCGCGCGATCCTTCGGAATGATGCCAACATCCCTTGTTCGATCGACAAAAATGCGATTGCGCGTGAGCAATTTATCACACTCATCGAGGCTCGGAATAAATTCATCGAGGAACTTTTTGAGCTGCGGGATGAAACTTTCGGGAAGATCACGAATCTGTCCGCCCACGCGGGTGTAGGACGTGGTGAAGCGCGCGCCGGTCAACAGCTCGAAAAGATCATAGAGTTTTTCGCGCTCGGTGAACGTGTAAAGAAAAACCGTCATCGCGCCCAAGTCGAGAGCCATTGCGCCGAGACCGAGCAAGTGTGACGAGATGCGGGATGTTTCGCAGCAAATCGTCCGAATGGCTTTTCCGCGCGCCGGGATTTCCCAGCCCATCAATTTTTCGACCGCAAGCGCGTAAGCGACGTTGTTTGAAAGCGGCGCGAGATAATCAAGCCGGTCCGTGTAGGGCACGAACTGGTTGTATTGCATGTTCTCGGCGATTTTTTCGTCGCCACGATGCAGAAAGCCGATGTCTGGCGTCGCTTTTGTGATGATTTCGCCGTCAAGCTCGAGTACGAGGCGTAAAACTCCGTGCGTCGCCGGATGTGACGGCCCCATGTTCAGCACCATCTTCTCACCGATGTCGTCATCGGGATGCCGCAATTTTGCGTCCGCCGCGACTACTCGCGTCACCGGATCCGGTGATTCAATCTCGCGTGTCGTGAAGGGCATAACAAGTTTGACTACGCTCGCGGCAGAGGATAAGCGCGCAAGCGTAATTTCCAATTCACGTCTTCTGGGAGCACAGGCTGCTACCCTGTAGTTTGCGGCAGCTTGCCGCGAACAGCTAACGAAACGACTTGAGCCCCGCAGCTGCAGTCGGCGCAGCGGCCGACTGTTACAGGCCAGCGGCCTGTGCTCCCCCGAAACACAATGCGCTCGCGTCAGCATGTGAAGCGCGTTAACTACTCTGCGCGTATGGCACAAAAAAAGATTGCGCTGCTCTTTGCCGGCCAGGGCGCGCAGACCGTTGGGATGGGACGCGATTTAGCGGAGCAATTCCCTGTCGCAGCGGATTTGTTTCGGCAAGCGGATGAAATTCTCGGACGGAAGTTGAGCGATATTGCGTGGAGCGGTCCTATTGAAGAATTGACCAAGACTTCGAACTGTCAGCCGGCGCTTTATGTTCACGGACTCGCCTGCTTGTCGATCTTGCGCGAGCTGGCTGGCAGTTTTCCGATTGGAGGTAGCGCCGGTCTGTCGTTAGGCGAAATGACTGCGCACGCCGCTGCCGGTACGTTTGACTTCGCCATCGGACTCAAGCTGGTGCAAAGGCGGGGCGAATTGATGGATGAAGCCTGCGCCGCGACCAACGGAGCGATGGCAGCAATGATCGGCGGGGATGAAAGCGCGGTGCGCGCGCTGGCCGCGGACGCAGATGTCGATGTTGCAAACATCAATGCGCCGGGACAGATCGTGATCTCCGGTGAGAAAGCAAAAGTGGAGATCGCGGTCGGCCTGGCCAAGGAACATGGGATTCGGCGCGCGACCCTACTCAACGTGGCGGGCGCGTATCATTCGCGTTTGATGGAAGGCGCCTACCAAAAGCTGGGCGCGGTGCTGTCCCACGTCCCGGTGCAACCGCCGCGTTTTCCTGTGATTAGCAACGTGACCGGCGCTGAAGCGACAACCCCGATTGAAATTCGACGCACGTTGCAGGATCAGGTCACGGGCACCGTGCGCTGGCTCGATTGCATGGAGCGACTGGTCGAGCTTGGCTGCGATTTTTTTATTGAGTTGGGACCGGGCGGCGTGCTTGCTGGCTTATTGAGACGAACACGCAAGGACGTGGACGTGATGGGCGTCAGCGATTTCGCATCTGTGCAAGCGTGTGCTGAGAAACTGCGCGGCGGCTAGCGGAGGAAATCTTCCGATCAAAATTTCACTGTCCGGAACGGCCGGGGAGACAGGTCACGGTGAATCGTTTCGAGGAGTGCTTCGGCCTCTACTTGTCTGCCTGAAGAACTATCTCGCGGATGATCGTACGACGCGGCAGGGAAGACGTTGATTCGTTGACATACTCGTTGATATAGAGCCGATGCCCATATGGAGAAGACGCAATTCCGTTGGGGAAAGAGAGCCGCGCCTTTGCGCCCGCTCCATCCACAATCCCGCGTTCGCCATTACCAAGGATACGCTTGACGGTTCCATCTAACCTTACTTCGTAAATGGCGTGCGATTCATGCGCGGTGACATAGAATCGATCCTCCTTGAAGCATAAGTGCCCCAACCCCTTTTCGGATACTGTCGCGAAGGGCGCGACAACACCCCTTGGATCGATCTTCAGCATCTTGTTGTCTCTGTAGTTGACGACATAGAGGTTTCCCTCGCGATCGAAGGCGATGCCATTTGGACAACGGAGAAGATCGCTTTTGGCGAATGGCGAAACGGTGCCATCGCGCGCAATCCTGGCGATCGAATTGCCGCTGCAGTTTGCGACGTAGATATCGCCCGTTTGCCTGTTGACCGCTACGCCAACAGGGCCGCTCAGGCCGCTGGTGACGAATGGCGTCGTTTGACCTTTTCGATCGATCCTGGTGATTGAATTGCCGTAGAAATTCGATTGCAGGAGGTTGCCTTCGTTGTCGATCGCGTTTCCGGATGCGCCGTAGAGGCCCGACGCAAAGACGTGACGCTCGCCTTCCGGCGTGATCTTCCAGACGAAATCGCCAAAGTCTGCGACATAGATGTCGCCGACGAGATCGGTCGTTACACCACCGGTGCTGTGGCCGTTAATAACACCAGTAAGCGAACGGATTTCCGCCTCTGCGCGCGCGGAAACCGCCGCAAAGAGTAGCGCCAACACGAACCATGGTGCGCGACTGCGTCTCGTGGGGACGATGATGGGACCGATCATCGAACGCATCGTGCTCTCCTATGCGTGCAGCCACGAGCCGTCAAGTTCCTCGTAAATGCTTACCTCACTTGCTCTCATTGGAATGCAAGACGTAACAGCTAACGCATTCTGCGATTTCATTATCTCTGGCCGACCTTACTTGTGCTTCGCTTATTCCCTCGGCCGGATTTTTCAAAACCGCTCAGAGCCTCATCAATGAGCGCGCATTCAGTTTCACCTTCTTCCTCCTGCTCCTGATCAGCCTGCTCTGGGAAGTGACGCTTGCTCTGCCCTACGGCTGGTGGCGATATCGCAACGAGGCGATGATCGGCCTGAAGATCGGTGCGTGGTCCGACTTACCTATCGAAGCGCCTTGCGTCTGGATGGCGGTGAGCTTCACAACCGTGATCGTCTACGAGGTGATCAAAATCTGGAAAGCGCTCGGCACACGCGCGCTCTCGGCGTTCTTTGGGAACGCCCGACGCCAGACGTGGTGAACCGCACCACAACAAGGTTGCCGGTCTTGGCGGCCCTGCCATAGTTTGTCCGGATGAGCATGCAAGAGCGCATCGATTCTGATCTGAAGGATGCAATGCGGGCCAAGGACACGACGAAACTGGGCGTCCTGCGCATGCTCAAATCAGCCTTGAAATACGCTGCGATCGCAAAATCTGACGCAGAAGCCGAGCTGAGTGAGGCCGAGGCCGCCCAGGTCATTCGCAAGCAAGCCAAACAACGGCAGGATTCGATCGAGAGTTTTGAAAAAGGCGGTCGCGCCGAATTGGCAAAAAAAGAAAAAGAGGAATTGTCGATCTTGAATGCGTATTTGCCACAAGGGATGAGCGCCGATGAGCTCGCAAAAGTCGTGCGCGAAACAATTAGCGAAGTCGGCGCGACATCAAAGACGCAGATGGGTGCGGTCATGAAAGCGTTGCAGACGAAATTCGCCGGTAGCGTTGACGGCAAGACGCTGAGCCAGGAAGTGTCACGACAGCTGTCGTGACGCGTTGAGGATACGAAGGGTTGAAGCGATGAAGCGATTTGGCGATTCAACGTTTCAACATTTGAACGCTTTAACCGTTTAACGCTTCAACACTTTAACCATGCTCAGTGCCATCATCGTCGCGGCGGGCAGCAGCCGACGCATGCGGTTCAACAAATTGTTTGCGGCAATCGCGGGCAAACCGGTGATTGCGCACACCATTCGCGCGTTCGAGCGCGCCAGTTCTGTTACCGAAATTATCGTCGTCGCTTGCGAAGATCGACATGACGAAATTAGAAAGATCGCCGCCAATGAAAGCTTCAAGAAAGTTCGATCGATCATCGGTGGGGGCGAACATCGACAAGATTCTGTCCGTGCCGGTTTGGATCACCTTCACCTCGACGCGAAATATGTCGCGGTGCATGACGCCGCGCGTCCGTTGATCACTCCCGAACAAATCGAGCGCGTCTTCGAACAATGCCAGACGCACGGTGCCGCTGCCTTGGCTGAACCAATTAACGACACGATCAAACGCACCAAGGTCGATCCATTCGGCTCGCGCTCGCAGCACGGCGGGCAGACAGGACAAGTTCTTGTCGTCGCCGGTTCAGTGGATCGACATCAACTTTATGCCATGCAAACACCGCAGATTTTCGAGCGTTCTCTGATCGAAGACGCTTATCGCGCTATCTATGCTGAAAAAGTTTGGGTAACAGACGAAGTTTCCGCGGTTGAACGACTTGGTCGCAGAGTTGTTCTTGTCCCGAACGACGATTTCAATTTCAAAATCACTTACCCGCGAGATTTACCAATTGCGGAATTCGTTCTGAAGGAACGGGCGCGCGGTGCCTGAGATCGAACGCAACCGCAGCTAAAATTTTAAGCAAGCATTGGTCGACCGGCACGAGTAGCCGAATCAACTCGGCTGCGGCAGGAATATCTTTGTACCTGAAACGACGGCCGCGCGCACAATGGCGTCCGTGCAGTGCTCGAAATAAACTTCAACTTTCGTGGTTTTCTGAACAACTAACGGCGCGCGCGGGGGGCGAGGACTTTCGGACAATTTCGGACACTCGGACTGCGTAATTCTGCGCGATTCGCACAAAGTGCTGTCTCGGAAACCGAAGAGTTATCAACAGTTTGAACTACCAACTCCTTTTGTTATTACGCAAACAACCTATTGGTTTGACGCAAACAACATTAGGACAGCCATACCAGCGAGTATCAAGCCAAGACCCATTGCCTGTCCCTCTTTCCCGGTCTCCCTCACAGTCTCAAACCGGCGCGACGCAACCATATCTAAAATGATCGCTCCCACAACAAACAGCATCTTAACCAGAAACCATGGTCGCTGATAATAATTCATCCCGGAATAAACCAGGAATAGTCCGGCGATCAGAGCAATGATAAAAGCAGGAATCTCTATTTGTCGGAAAATCCGTTGTTGCGTTGCAAAAAACTGTTGCCTTACTACTTCACCCGTTCCCGCATTTACGGAACCGAGAAGAAACAGTCTCATTCCAAGTCCGCCTATCCAAAAAATAATGCCGAATATATGGATCGTGAGTACAATTTTTATCAACGGATCTGGAATGTCGTCCCGGTGGTTTTGCGGGAGCAAGGCAAACGCCTGGGGCGGATACAATACAAGAAGCAATGTGGTTAATGCAGGGAACCATCGCATTTTTTTAATGATTTTCATGGGAACCTTCCTTTTGTTTTGTTTAATGTTTTACGTTATAGACGTATAGCAAAAAAATAAAAACTAAAAGTTAATCGTGTCACTGCCAACCTGGAAAGGAAGAGGGAGCTACCGAGAGAGAGAACGCCCCAGCCCAATTCAGATCGTGTTTGAGATCAGCGATTCTCTCGAAGTCCCCGGCAATTTGTCGAAATAAACGCGCTCCTAAGCAGCAGCAGGCTCTTGGAGCGGGAACCGCTGACGCCCCCGCCACCCTACTGGATTTTCTCGATCAAAATGTTGTCAACTACGTACTTTCCCGCCCCGTATTTACCATCTTCGTAGTAGTAGAAGTACAGCGTCGGTGTGGAAGTTTTCATCACCTCCGTGGACAGCACCGGTCTCCAGCCGCTTAACACCGAGCCTGGAATGATCACCAGACTATATTGTGCCGCCGCCTTATCGACCGTTATGAAAACAGTGTGTGTTTCCGATTCGTTGTAGGTTCCAATCGTTTCATACGTCGGGCTTGAGCCGCCCGATGTCTTCAACCGGACGTTGCCGTCCTTGAACCGGAAGTCGGCGATCTGCCCGAAGTGTCCATCACCGAGCCAAACCTCGAGACCAGATCCTGTGGACGTGAGATCGATGCGCCCATTCCACCAGGCGCGGAATTTCTGATTCGCTGGCAATGGCGTGGTCTGTGAGAAAAAGCCGACGAAACGTTGCGGAGTACTCAAATTCAGGTTCCGGTAACTCGCAGCCTTTGAGTTAAGTTCCGCGCTTTGGACGACCGTCAGCTCGGTTCCGCTTGGCTGATCTCCGGTCCAGATTTGGTCTCCGCTCGGTACACCCGGTGGATTCTTAGCCGGCGGCGCCCCGACAGAGTCGGCATTAAAATCTGCGTGAAACAATTTCCCTGTCGCGCATGCGCCGAGAGTCGCCGCCACCAATCCCGCCGCTGTCATGTTCAACCATTGCTGAGTTTTTCCAGTCATGACATTCGTTCCTTTCGTTGAGATTTCGGAGCCATGGATGAAAGCGACTCACGATCGGTCGCTCCTATTCTGCATGTCCGATCGAGTCATAGCTATCACAACTTTGGCTGCATTCATCAATCGCTTCGTGTGGACTTGAACCACGGAGGAGGACGCCGCGCCTTAGTGAGGAGTTTCGCAAACCGTCGCCCGATCTGTTGCCGGTCTTTGCGAGTTTAGTTCGCAGGTTTTTCCTGACAGTAGCGCATGCTGCGTCTCGGATTTTCCGCAAGCCTTTGTCGAGGATGTGCGCGCTCTCACGTGTGAAGTGGAAGCGGAATGCGTTGCGCCACAGTTTCGGTTCCTATCGTCTGGAGCAAACAAAGAACGCCCGACAAGTTGCCCTCGAAATGGGCAACTCCGCGCGGCAATAGGGCTTGCGAGCGGACCGCCTAACCGCCATGATTTCTGTAATTGCACGAGCTGCTTGCGAAATAAGTTAGGCGCGGGGCCCGGGCTAGCATTAGCAGCTGGGCCGGGAAGCCAGTTCAGCTTAAGCAAGCATCGGATCGACTGGCACAAGTGGCCGAATCAACTCGAGTGCGGCAGGGACATCTTTCGATCTGAAACGACGACCGCGCCTTCGAAGCTTGGCTGTTTCGAGTTCACTGGCGCGAAGAAGTTGCCCATGTTTCCAAATCCAAGCGTTGGGATTATAGGGACCGACGCGGCGTGGATCGGTCCAGGTGTGGATTGACAATAAATTATCGGTGGCGGCTGCGGCGATATGCATCGGGCCGCTGTCCACACTTACGATGAATCGCGCGACGCGAATGAGCCGGATCAATTGAAGCAGTGAAGTTTGGTTGGTCAGATCGACGCAATTTCCCGGCGTGTCGATCTTGCGTCGCGATTGTCCAACGACCACGACGCGCGTGGGCGCAAAACCGCTGCAGAATTCTTCGATTACCGCGTTGGCGAGCGATTTTCCATCGCCGCGGGCAAATGGGTGAAGAAGAATGAACGGCGGATACTCATCGAAACGCGGAAGCGGATCTCCCGACGGAAGCGGGCAACGAAGCGACTCGCCGATAGTGGCGCCAGCGCATTCGGCGAGCTTAAGATACCGGTTAACGGCATGCTCGCGGCGATTGACTTTGGCGACACGATCATAAAAAAAACGCGAACCTTCACGCGCATCGCTCATCCCGTAAATTTCTTTGGCACCGCTGATTCTTGCGATGAGCGCGCTGCGCAGCAATCCCTGGAAATCCAGCGCGAGATCGGGCCGAATCCCTCGGGTTTTCTTCAACCACGGCAGCAGGCTCCTGGGCGCGCCGAGGCCTCGGAGTTGACGGCGCGGAAAGAAGTGGACGTGGTTCACGTCGGGATTTCCGCGGAGCAGCGGCGCGAACTCGGGATTAATGACCCAGGTAATCTCAGCGCCAGGATGCGCCTCGCGAAGCAGAGATACCGCCGGGAGCGTGTGGACGATGTCGCCGAGCGAACTCGGCTTGATAATCAAGATCGATTTAGGATTCAGAGTTCAGGTTTCAGGCTTCAGGGTTCAGCGTTCGGAGGCCCCGCCTGCGTCAAGGCTACGGCGCGGCAGAAATCAGCTGCCAGTGGTCAGTGGTCGGTGATCTCATCGCCCAATCGCCAGCCGCTCGGCGAGCAACCGCGGCAAGCCCGCTTTGACGATCTTCTTTTGCGTAGTGGCCAGATCATATTTTAATCGCCGTTGCTGAACGATGTTGTCGTCGGTGTCATATATGCAGTAAGCGGCGCGCCAATTTCCGTCGCGTGGTTGACCAACACTGCCCGTGTTGATGAAATATTTGTTGCTCGCGTCGATGCGGATGTGTTCGAGCCTCTCCCGTCTTACGCCATCGCCGCGAATAAATACCATCGGTACATGGGTGTGGCCAAAAAAACAAACTGTCGTGTGCTGGTAGGTGAAACTGGCAGCGGCGTCGAGATTATTAAAAACGTAGCCCCATTGCGCTGGCGTATCGAGTGTCGCGTGCACGATCGTAAAATCGTGCACCTGTCGCTGCAATTGCAAACCGCGTAGCCATACCTTGTCCTTCTCTGTCAAGTTGTCGCGTGTCCACTGGATGGCGAACTCGGCCAGTTCGTTAAAGTCGCTCGAGGATTCAGAGAGCGAGGCCTGCTCGTCGTGATTGCCTTTCACGATGGGGCAATCCATTTCCCGGACGCGGCGCACGCATTCGTGAGGGTTGGCGTTGTAACCGACCACGTCGCCCAGACAAACAAAGCGCGTGCACTTGCGGTCCCGCGCATCCGCCAGCACGGCCTCGAGTGCCTCGAAGTTGGAGTGGATATCACTGAAAACTGCGAAACGCATGATCGAAACGCGCTACGGTGCCCGGTCGGGAATTCGCTGATCTTGTGGCATATCCAGTTTGTTTTCGAGAAACTTCAGCCGCGTGATCAAAGTCGGCAGCCGTTCTTTTTTACCCTCGTCATAAAGCTGGTGCAGGCGCTCGAACGCTTCGCGCTCGCGTCCTTCGCAGTAGGAAAGCTCATAGGCGGAAAAGCGCTTGTTATAGCTGGGCGCCCCGGGCAGGGCCGCTGCCTTAGCGAAAAATTCGGACGCGTGTTCGTGGTCTTTGTACTTCTCCTTGTAAAGGCGCGCGAGCGCTTCGTAGAGCTGCGGGCGATCGGGATTATTTTTTACTCCGCGCTCAAGAAAATCTTTACCAAGCGCGAAATATTCCCGCTGCGCCTTGATCCGCAGAGCAAGACGCGGTTGGGTTCGATCGTTCACTGCAGCCACGCTCGCATTCCAGGCCATGTGCCATGCCGCCATGTCCCAAAATAAAATTGCGCGCGGCTGTAGTGTGGTGACGTGCCGAAACAACAACAGCACGCGGCCCCACTCTGTCCGCTCCCATGCGACATGCGCTTGAATGAAAAGCATGTCGGCGACGATCGACCGGAATCCGCTCAGGGCGGCGATGAAACCGAGCTGGCCAAGTTTCTCTCGAAGATCCAGATTAAATTCGACGCTGCGAAAATGTTCCTGTCGATGTTGCGCAAAGATAGCGCGCTCCGCGGGCAGTTTGATTGCGCCGAAAACGAAGAGAATAATGACAACGGAAATGAAACGGATCATAATTCCTTACCATAAAATGCGAACGCAGCCAGCCTTCCGTCGCCGCAGCGACCTGCAGCTCGGCAAGCCCGCACTGGTAGCGCCGGGGCTAAGAAGGCAAAACGGGTCATAGTTCTTTCCCATAGAACACGAAGGTGGCCAGTAGAGTGTAAATTGTCGTATAGAAAAGTCCGAGCACTGCTGTTTTAGCGAAAAGTCCGAGCGAAATCGCCGCGCCAGCGACGATATCATCGACCAGATTAAACGCCTGCAAGTCGGGAAAGATCAGCGCAACGACCGCCAGGAACGTATGCGTAATCCAGCCGCTGCTGTGTCCCTGGAGCCAATACTCGCGCGCGGTCGCTTGCAAGTGGCCGATAAAGTAAATGAAAGCCATGACGACAATGGTGAAGATGTTTGTTGTCGCGAATGTTGAAACAAAAAGCGTCAGCGCCGCGAGCAAACAGGCTTTCAGGTAAACGATGACGATGCCTGGGAAAATATCGACATTGAGGGCCGAAGAGCGGAGCGCGCGCAGAGCATCGTCGACTTGTTCGCGCGGCGCCTTGGACATTTGGCGCAGAGTTTCATGCAGCACGGTTTGTTCGCGCGTGTAGAGCACGGCGAGAAATACCGCGCTCATTATCAGAGTGCTGATCGCGAGCAGTAAAAGCACGCCGGCAATTTTTCCGAGTAGATATTCGAAACGCGGCACCGGCTTGGCAAGAATGGTGTAAACGGTGCGATCCTCTATGTCTTGCGGGATGAGCCGCGCCGTGGCTACGATCGCGAGCAAGGAAGTGAAGATCGACATCGCGCCAAGCGAGACATCTTTCAGGATCTGGAATTCCTGCTGAAAAGTAAGCTGTGCCATGAAGATGGAACTCCCGATTAACAGCAAGGCGAAGATCAGCAGAAAATAAAAAACTTTCAGGCGCGTCAACTCGGTAAGCGTGTTGGTGGTAATCGCCAGGACCCGTGAGAAAGAAAAAGCGCGATATTGCGCCACCGCGGCGGTTTCGCTGCTCATGACTTGGGACGCTCCGTGGTCGCGTCGAGAAACAACCTTTCAAGCGTAGTGGTCGATTTTCGGCGCTCGATCAATTTCGCGTTTGATCGATTAATCAATGATTCAATCTCCTCAACGAGTTGAGGAGACGCATCCGCGAGGATAAGCTCGGTTTGATTTTCGATCGCGATCAATTCTTGAAGCCGTCCTTCGCGCACGAGCACGCCGTCCGCGAGAATGCCAACGCGGTCGCACATTTCCTGTGCTTGCGCCAGCAAATGCGAGGAAAGCAGCACGGTGATTCCGCGTCGCTTGAGGTCGGCAATCAAATCGCGAATCTCCCGCGAACCGGCCGGATCGACCCCCGCAGTCGGTTCGTCGAGCACGACCAGTTTCGGCTCATTAATCAAGGCTTGCGCGAGCCCGATGCGCTGCAACATCCCTTTTGAATATGTACCAAGCCGCCGCTTACGCGCCTTTGTCAAGCCGACAAGATCGAGCAACTCGGATATTCGATTTCTTAATCGATTGCCGCCGAGCCCACAGAGCCGGCCAAAGAAACGCAGCGTTTCTTCACCGGTGAGATATTTGTAGAAATATGGGTTCTCCGGCAAAAAGCCGACCGTTTCGCGACTTTTAACCAGGCTACTATTGAGTCCGAAAATTTCTGTGTGACCGCGGGTGGGCGAAACGAGACCGAGAATAATTTTCAGCGTTGTGCTTTTACCGGAGCCATTTGGACCAAGCAGACCGTAAACTTCGCCGGGCTCGATACACAGATCGAGATCCCGCACCGCAACGACTGATTGCCGATGGAACGGAACCGGGAAGACTTTTGTCAACCCTCGAACAGCGACGGCCGGATCAGCCATGGCGAATTTCAAAACCGCGCGCGGTGACGGGTTTTTCCAATCTGTTTTCGGTTTGCTTGCGAATATGCGCGCGAAGTTCACTCTGCGCGACGGCGTCGAGAAACGCGCGTACTTCATTGTCCTCCCCGTTAACCTGAAGCTCGACGCGGCCATCGGAGAGGTTGCTCACCCAGCCAGTGATGTTGAAGCCGTTCGCTATATGGCGAATCGACCAACGGAAGCCGACACCCTGAACGTTGCCTTCGTAAAATACCTGGAGCGAGATCATGCAGTAGGACCGAGTCTGGTCCCAAGAAAGACGCGACCGGGCTAAAGTCTAGCTGCCGAGAGCCGGGTGAAGTCGAATCATTGACGATTGTTTCACTTGTAAGAATAAACGAGACAGAAGCTGCCCTCCTGGCCTTCCACCAGATCGACTGCAACAAAGTACTGGCCGCTGCTCGTTGGCGAAAAGCCGGCTGCGGCTTTTTCTCCAGCATCGTAGGGTTCAGTTGTGACTTGCTTCCCATTCTCGTCATAAACGCTCACTGCAATTTTCTTCGCCTGTTCGGTCGCGCCGACGGAGAACCAATACTGATTTCCGGCGTACAGGTTCACCGCGATGAGGGCGGGCTCGTGTGGTTTAATGGTTCCACACCAATGACCGTCGCGCATTTTGAACCCATCGTTCGTAAATGCGCCCGCGACATCAAGCGCGGCTTTTCGTGCGTTGACTTCGGTGTCCGTGTCTCCGCGCGCAGGGACGCTGGCGGCAAGCACAAAGATTGACAAGAAAGTCGACAAACGGCGTCTCATTTCGCGATAGCCTTGTTCTGTATCTCTTCCATCACTTTTCCAACCGCTTGGTTGACTTTCCGCACGTCATCGACACTGGGGGCTTTGCCTGCCGGAAAAGAAACGAGCTTCTTGATACCAGTGAGCTGTTCACTCACATCCTTCACGAGAGGCTCGCCGCGAAGTTCGGGTGAGATTTCTCCGATTTTCGATTGTATGAAACTGATAAGCGCCGGCTGTCGCAGGACCTTTGCGCTTCGCTCGTCATAGTTTTGCATGATCGCTCCGCTGACCACTTGCGTGCCGCGAATCCAACCGCCGAGACTCACGAGAATCACCAAGTCTTGGTCGCTGTGCGATTGCATTGACGATTTTACCTCGTTTTGCGTCGCTTCCAGTTCCTCCTGTAACGTGTCCCATTCGTCATTCTCGGCAAATTCGTTGATGCTGTTGCCGCGGCTGAGCAGGTTCTCACTTACTCCGAGTGCCTTTGCGAGTTTGATGATGTCTGAACCAATGTTCTTGACCTGCTGACTGTCTTTCGCTTCGACGGCAATGAAGCCGTCCGCGATCAATCCACCGAGATTGAGTGCGATTTGGGCGCGGTTTCGGTAGGTCATCGGCATCGGACCGCGGTATTGGCCCGCCCAATTTGGTTTGCCGGGCTTGAGTGCCGCGAAAAGTTCACCCGGCGTTGGAATGCTGATCGACTCGCTCTTAATTGCTTTTGCAAGCTGATCTGCCGGGAGATGCCCCGTCTCCGCGTCGACGACGGCAAAAACAGTTCCAATTAAGCCAATCGCGCTCAATCTCGCCAAACGAATCATCGGTCAGATTATCCGCACCTCGGCAAGATTGCCAGTAGGAATGTCGGCGTAAGACAGAGCGGCTTCACTTGACTACTTTGCTTCCTTATCTTCCTCCCACACCCCGTGAACGTTTTCATCGGAATCCGCGAAGAAAGCGAGCCAGCCCATCGTGGCAACAGGTCACTTCGGGACAACAATTTTCCCTCCCGCTTTCTCAATTGCTTTCATGGAAGAGGCAATATTATCCACCATCTTGTCGGAGGGAATTTCAAAGTGTGTTACTCTGTTATTCATGGGACTTTTTTTCGATTATTATTTGGGCTTTCAGGATTTAGCCTGCCGGCGGCACGGAGGTGCAGCAGAGTTAATATCTATCTACAACCCTGAACCGCACTATTCGTAAATGTCAAAAACGTCGATCCGCAATATTGTTGCTCGCGAAATTCTCGATTCGCGTGGCAACCCCACCATCGAAGTCGATGGGTCCCGAGCGGGGCAAGCACCGGGGAGCACGAAGCGTGGGAATTGCGCGATGGTGAAAGAAATCGTTATGGCGGCAAAGGGGTCAAGAAGGCGGTTGCCAATGTCAACGACAAGATCGCGCCGGCTCTGAAAAGCTGGGATGCGCGCGACCAAACGAAGATCGATAGCAAGCTGATTGAGCTTGACGGCACGCCGAATAAGAAAGCTCTCGGCGCAAACGCACTGCTGGGCGTGTCCCTCGCGGTCGCGCATGCGGCGGCCGCGGCGGAAAATATTTCGCTCTTTCGTTATCTTGGCGGGGCCGAGGCAAGAGTGTTGCCAGTGCCGATGATGAACATCTTGAACGGTGGCGCGCACTCGGATGCCCCAATCGATTTTCAAGAGTTCATGATTATGCCGCGCGGGGCGCCCACATTCTCGGAGGCGTTGCGTTACGGCGCGGAAGTTTTTCACGCGCTCAAATCCGTGTTGAAAGATCGACATCTTTCTACGGCGATCGGTGACGAAGGTGGATTCGCGCCGCAACTCGATTCTGCGGAGGACGCATTGGAATCGATCGCGACCGCAGTAGAGAAGGCCGGTTACGAACTCGGCCAACAAATTTTTATCGCGCTCGATTCTGCCGCCTCCGAGTTCTACAACAGCGAACGGAAAGTTTACATTTTCAAAAAGTCGGATGGTTCGCGGCGCAGCGCCGATGAGTTGATCGAGTACTACGGCGGTCTTTGCGCACGTTTTCCCATCGTCTCAATTGAGGATGGTTGCGCCGAAAATGATTGGGCCGGCTGGAAAAAATTGACCGCGACGCTCGGCGACAGAATTCAACTCGTCGGCGATGATATCTTTGTCACCAACGTCGAATTTCTCCGCAGGGGAATTGCTGAGCATGTGGCGAATTCCATTTTGATCAAAGTTAATCAGATCGGCACGCTCACAGAAACGTTGGCCACAATTGATCTGGCGAAGAAAAATGATTATTCCACTGTGATCAGCCATCGCTCTGGCGAAACGGAAGACGCAACCATCGCGGACATCGCGGTCGCGACCAACGCCGGCCAAATCAAGACGGGCTCGCTTTCCCGCAGCGACCGCGTTGCGAAATACAATCAGCTCCTGCGAATCGAGCAAGAACTTGGTGACAAGGCCATCTACGGCAGTATGATGCGTTAAGTGGATCACACTTACGCCGATTTCCGCGCGCGTCGCGAAGCCACAGTTTGGCAGCGACTCAATCGAATTCTTCGCGTCTTGCTCGTCCTCGCAATCTGGCTGGTGATCATGAGTTTGTTCGTTCCGCCCTACAAAAAACTCGTGCAGAGCCGTGCCGAGATCGACAACCTGCAAGTACAGGTAAACGAGCAACAGAGATTGCTCGCGCATCAAACTCGCGAGATCAATTTGCTTAAGACCGACGCAACTTATCTGGAAACGATCGCGCGCGATCGTCTCGATCTCATGAAAGAAGGCGAAACGGTCTTTCGGCTTGAGCCGGC
>WNGL01005226.1_pt1 | contig 18595 bp, 16 predicted proteins | sample 5400591 | NCBI WGS metagenome assembly WNGL01 (sample SAMN13153377, study PRJNA577476) | soil metagenome | isolation source: 80 cm soil or saprolite under Garry oak tree replicate 1 | place: USA:California | collected 2016-06-15 | reverse complement strand
TGGACGTCGCGTTGATTCTTCAGGCCGATCACGAACTGAATGCTTCGACGTTTACGGCGCGCGTTGTCGCGGGCACACTGGCCGACATGTACAGCGCGGTAATCGCGGCGCTCGGGGCGCTCTCCGGTCCGTTACACGGCGGCGCGAACACCGCGGTGATGAAAATGCTGCTGGAGATAGGCAGCCTCGATCGAGTGGAGAGCTTCGTCCGTCAAGCTCTGGCGAATAAGCGCAAGATTATGGGATGGGGCCACGCCGTGTATCGAACCGACGATCCGCGTGCGACGCATCTGCGTAAGCTCTCGAAAGAAATGGGTGAACGCAAAGGCGATACTAAATGGTATGACATGACGGCGAAAGTGGAAGAGGTCATGAAGCGCGAGAAAGGATTGTTGCCGAATGTCGATGCTTATTCGGCTTCGACTTACTATATGATGGGAATTCCGCTCGATCTCTACACGCCGATCTTTGCCGTCAGCCGCATCAGTGGTTGGACAGCGCATATTCTCGAGCAATACGCCAACAATAAACTGATTCGCCCGCGCGCGGAATACGTCGGCCCGCGCAACGTGCCTTACGTCCCGATTGATGAAAGGTGACAAAGCTATGAAAATCATTAACGCGTTTGGGTTAGCTGTTGTCGTCTCTCTAACATGCACGGCTCAACAACGTGAAAAACGGCGGTTTGGACCGCCGACTGTTTGGGGTCCCGTGCGGACTCTCCTGGTTGAACAGGCGCAGATTATCGACCCCAATGGAGAACTAAGTGAAGGACCGCGAATCCTTCTCCAAACCATCGAGTACAATGAAGATGGCACCAGAAAGGAAGTTAACTGGTATGCGCCTGAAGGCACTATCTCGCGGAAAACGATTGAGATTTACGATCCCGACGGAAGGCTTTTGGAAGCGCGGCACTTTAGTGGTGACGGAACCTCGCAAGGTCGAATGGTCAGTCTTTACGATAGCAGCAAGAGGCTAACTGAACAGACCATTTACCGGTCGAACGGCTCAATTGCAAATAAGATTACGTTCGCTTACCAGAATAATCAGCGTATCCACGAATCGGTCTCGTACGACCAAAACGGAGCGGTGTTAGGGAGAATAACCGGAACGCTGGATCTGAAGACGCATGTGATGGAGGCTGTCAGACAGACGCCGAATCAGATCGAGAAGAGACAAAGCTCCTTCACCGATATTCCCGAAGGCCAAGTATTTCAAGAGAAGGTTAATGACAACCTAACTCAGCGCTCCTTGAGCCGCCCGCTTGGACCGGGCCGAGTCGAGTGGATCGAATATAATCCTGACGGCACCGTCAAGAGCCAGCAACGGTTTGAGTCCCAACTTGATTCTCACGGTAATCTGGTCAAGAGAGTCAGATTCATCAAGGACAAATCTGGCGACTTTCATCCAGTCGAGGTCCTTTATTGGACGATTGAGTACTACGGAAAATCTTAATACATCCACTCTCACTGATCATCGGTCACACGAACGAACTCACCGCCGGGAGCAAACTGTTCTCGATCTTCGCCAGCATTTGATTCGATGATCGATCCAATTGGCGGATGAAACGCGTCATCGTCCGTGGCTGAGCAAGGTGGTGCAAGTGTCTGGACGGGTTCGATGAACGGCGCGGGCGGTGGCGGCTGTTGCGATACGTGAATGTCGCGCTCTTCGTATTTCACGCCATGAGCGAAGTCCTTGCGCACTCGCTCGGCAATCTCGCCCAGGTCAATAAAGCAATCGGCCACGTCGATCAATTTGGGGGCCGTGTTGGAACGAAAGCCGGCTATCTCAACGCGACAGCCTTTGTACGCGACGGCGTTAACGGCATAGACGAAGGAAAACCATTGCGGCGCATCCACAGCAGAAAACCTTGCTGACGTTCAGCGCCCGCATCTACGCCGGTGTAAAAGAAAGCCCGAAACAAACGGCCATCGCCCAGCAGCACCCGCAGCAGTTTGTTGTAATCGATATCGATGTTGTGAAATCGCGCCGCGTGAAAGAGATTGTTTCCGTCGATAAAGATTGCCACTTTTCCGCGATGGCCAAACTGCAACGATATATTGTTCGTCGAATCGAAGTGGTTCACGATTAATCTGCTCCATTAGAGTTTTCAATCTTGCCTAGGATGACGCGGCAATAGCCCAACGGTCAAGTTGAGTCGTTTCAGAACCGCGAGCGGACCGGGGTCCCCAAGCGGGCAGCCCGCTTGGGGTGGTGGATGCGACCGGAACCTATTATTCCCCAAGCGCCTTTATGAATCCGGTCGCTACCGCTCGCGGTTCTGAAACGTGTTCGATTAGAATCACGCTGATGAATGACGCGGCCAAAGCATCCTCGATCAGTTTCCGAGCAGTTACGCCGGAAGACGAAGAGTTCCTTCTCAAACTATATAAGAGCAGCCGCGGTGACGACTTGCGCGGACTGGGTTGGAGCGAGGACCGAATCAGCGAGTTTCTCGAAATGCAGTACGAAGCGCAGCAACGCCTCCACTCGAATGATTACCAGAACGCTACCGACGAAATAGTCTTGTTGGATGGGAAGCCTGCCGGCCACTTGTCAATCGAACGTCGTGAAGACGAAATTCGCTGTGTGGATATTGCATTGCTGCCCGAAAATCGGCACGCCGGCATCGGAACGTTGCTGATTCGCGGACTTCAGGACGAGGCGAGAGGTGCGAAAAAGCCGCTGCGATTACAGGTGATCAGATTCAATCGTGCAGTCACTCTATTCGAGCGCCTGGGATTCGTGCGCACCAGCGAGACTGGAACGCACTTTCAGATGCAATGGCTGCCGTGAGTAATCTATTTCTCACTATCGCTTTTTTGCGGCTTTCTTGACCGCCTTGGTGGCGCCTTTCCTCTTTGCAGTCTTCGCCCGCACCCGGCGTCCCTTCCGTCCCTCACGCTGAACGAATCCGCCCTTCTCCAGGTATTCATAACTTCCGCGCACGACGTTTCGGGCGACGCCCAGCGAATTCGCCAGGGTCCGTTCGCTGGGCAGCATGCTCCCAACGGCCAGCTTACCGACGTCGATGAGATCGCGAAGCTGATCGGTTAGCTGCCTGGTCATAGAGTCGACACTCTTCCGATTGATCTTTATCTTAACCTCCACTCGATTGTCCTCCAGTTGTTTGAGTGGGGCGTATTCTAGTGACTCGCTGATCGCGTGTCAAACATTTGCGATTTCCGGTAGTGGGCTATCCTAATGGCCTACTACCCGATTTCCGCTTGCCAATCTTCCGATCTCCGATCTGAGATCGTTTTCAGTTTCTCTTCAACCGTAAATGGTGAAGTATGATCTTCGATTGTTCTTTCAGCGATTAAGTGCGCTGTGACGGCGCAGAATTTCCAGGGTGTGATCGATTGGCAGCGCCTCGACTGTGTGACCGCGCCCGGTCGTCGTGGTAGCGCGAAAGAGCGAGTTGTAGATTGCTTCTTCGGTGGCTTCGATCACCGCGAGGAACAGCGGTGACATGGCATCATTAGAAAGCAGGATTACGTTTGACTTCGAGGCGCGGTTACCCGCGGCGGTTCGTATTCGCAGTTCCGGCGCGGTCGAAAACGCAATCGCGTAATCACCGCTACCATTAGAGCCGGCCGCGCCCGTGCGCGCCAGACCCAACATCGAACGAGCGGCCAGGCGTTGCAGATTGCGATGATCGATTGGCGCATCGGTGGCGATGACGATAATTACCGAACCATCGGCGCTGTTCGACAAACTTAAGTTTGTCGGAGTCTTTGGACTAAAGTCCTTGCCGCTTAGTTGTTCTTTTAGATAATACTGGCCCAATTCGCGCCCGACCGGAGCGCCGTTAATCGTCAAGATGCCACCAAAATTAGTCTGCACCAGCACTCCGACGGTGTAACCTCCAAGCGATGCGGGCAGCTTACGGGAAGACGTTCCAATGCCTCCTTTGAAACCAAACGCGACTGTACCAGTGCCCGCGCCGACCCCGCCTTCTTCGACCGGCCCACCACGCGCATTCTTGATCGCGGCAAACACTTCCTCGCGGCCGACGTGCCTTCCTCGAATATCGTTCAGATACCCATCGTTCGTTTCGCCGACCAGCGGATTGATCGATTGCACGTCTTCATTTCCCGGCACTGCGAGCATGTAATCAATCAACGCGTCGGCGACGCGCGGCACATTCAACGTCGAAGTGAGCAGGATTGGAGTTTCGATTTCACCGAGTTCGTTGACCTGGGTCGAGCCGGCAAGTTTCCCGAACGCGTTGCCGATGAAAACCGCGCCCGGAACCTTCTCGCGGAAAAGATTTCCGTTGTGCGGCAGAATCGCGGTGACTCCTGTCCGCACATTGTCGCCACGAATCAACGTCGTGTGACCGACCGCAACACCACCTACGTCGGTGATGGCGTTCAACGGTCCAGGCTGAAGCACGCCAACAATGACGCCTGCTTCGCGAGCGCGTGGCCGCGATCTTTCTTGCGTGGCTGCCTCAGTAACGACCAGAACCGTAGTCAGCAATATTAGGGTGAATCGTACTATCCTCATCAACGCACAACATTATCATTCTTCGTTCAATTTAGTCGGACAATTTTAAGAAATCACGCGAAGGGATTAACCGCAGAGGACGCTGAGGTTTTCGCAGAGGAAGGAAGGTAAGCTGTTACTCTGCGTCCTTTGCGAGAACCTCGGCGTCCTCTGCGGTAAAATCATAACTTCGTTTCTCGGATGTTCGTTTCAACCCAAATCGTATTCAAGTCTTCAGGAGGTCTCGAAGTCAACAGTGATCGACAGAAGATGTACATCACCCAGCACTCAACCGCGAATGGTGGAAAGCCAAGGTAGCCGAGCACCGGCATTTCAAAAATTTTGACATTGCCAAAGTAGGGAACCGTGTAAGTCCACTTGGACAGCGACCAGTAATTCCAAAACTCCCAGAGTAGGCCGCAAACCAAACCGCTCGCTAGCAGAGACCACAACCGTCGCCAATCGCCGCGCGCAAGATCGCCGGTAATCGAGGGCCAGCCGCGACGCGCGTTAAGTGGATCCAGCAGAAATATGAAGGCAAGCCATACAACCGGCGCGTACCACACAGAAGGAAAGATCAGGGGCACAAGAGCGCCGACTGCGCCGAAGGCGAACATCAAAGCAAGTGTCAGCCGGTAAGGTTGAATCGGAATCGCGACCCGCCCGCTTCGTCGAGAAAATACCGACGCCCGCAACAACGCTGCTGTCTCAAACATCGCCGGGAAGATCGTCGCAAAGGCCCAATCATAACCAACCCGCCGCAAGTACGGGTTCGGTTCCAGGTCGTGATAATGCCACCACAATTCGAGATTAGATTTCCAGAATCGTGGCGCGTTATAGAACTCGAACAGCCACCAGCCGGCGATCGAAACTATGGCGATGATGACGAACTCGAGCCGGTCGGTCGTCAAAAGCGATCGAGCCTTGAGTTTAAAAACCAGCGCGTCTACGAAAAGAATGTATCCGGTCCAGACGAGCGGTGTGAACCAGTGACCGACAAGTTGATTGCCGCCGAAGAGCAACACCTCCGCACCGGCAATAATCGCTATTCCGGCGTAACCATGAGGCGCGAATCGCGTTTTAGGGCTGGCAGTGTCCATCGTTCATCGCTATTATGGGGCGGCGTTAATCCGGCGGCAATAAAAGTCCGATGCGAACACCACTAATCCGACACCAGACGGAAGGACAAATAACCATGAAATTGACGAGCAGACTGATTCCAGTTTTGCTACTGTTGGCGCTTTTTTTCACCGCGTGTGTGAAGGGACCCGAAGGCGGAGGCAAGAAAGTCAAAGGCTCGGGTCCCGTGCGCATCGGCTTTTCAATGGACACGCTGAAAGAAGAACGCTGGCAGCGCGACAAAGCTTCGGTTGAGCAGCGCTGCAAAGAAGTCGGCGCCGAGTGCGAAATACAAGTCGCGAACGGCGATGATGCAGTGCAGACGAAACAGTGTGACAACCTTTTGACGAAGGGCGTGGATGTCCTGATTGTCGCGCCGCACAACGGCCAGATCGCAGCGTCGATTGTGGAAGCGGCGCATCGCCAAGGCGTCCCCGTCATCAGTTACGATCGTTTGATTCGCAATGCCGACGTCGATCTATATGTGTCGCATCAGGTCGTCAAGATCGGACAGATGCAGGCGCAGTATGCGTTGGACCATGCCGCGAAAGGTAATTATGTTTTGATTGGCGGATCGCAAACGGACAATAACGCTTTGCTGTTGATGGATGGACAGATGAGTGTTTTGCAACCCGCGATCGATCGCGGCGACATCAAGATCGTCGCCAAGCAATTCGCGCGTGAGTGGCTGGCCAGCGAAGCGCTCCGCATCACTGAAGACGCGCTTACCAAGAACAACAATGACATTCAGGCGATCGTGGCTTCGAATGACGGCACGGCCGGCGGCGCGATCTCGGCGCTACCCCCTCAACTGGTCGGAAAGGTTTTAGTGACAGGACAGGACGCGTCGCTTGATGCGGTGCAGCGGATCGTTGAAGGAAAGCAGACGATGACGATCTACAAGCCGATTCAGCCGCTTGCATTCAGTGCCGTAGATTCGGCGATCAAGCTGGCCCGCGGCGAGAAGATAGATGCGAAAGATAAGATTAACAACGGTAAGAACGATGTGCCGTCGATTCTTCAGGAGCCGATAGTGCTCGACAAGAACAATGTGATGCAAACCGTCATCAAAGACGGCTATCACAAGCTGGAAGATGTTTATAAGAACGTGCCGAGGGATCAGTGGCCTAAGCAGGAGTAGTAAAGCGATTGCAAAATTGAAAAATGAAAATTGCAAATTGTTTTGAGGAAGGAATCATCGTGATATGTTGCTTTCTCCGGGACGTTCGTAATTTGCAATTTGCATTTTTCAATTTTCAATTTGCAATGCCTTAGCTGAGGTGTGACAAAGTCTGCGGCGGTGAATGCGATTCTGAAGATGGCCCCTTCACTACTTGAAATGAAGAGCATCACCAAGTCCTTTCCGGGTGTCAGAGCCCTGGACGGTGTCAGCGTCGATCTTAACCGGGGAGAGATCCACGCCCTCGTCGGCGAGAACGGCGCAGGCAAATCAACGCTGATCAAAATTCTCGCCGGCGTATATCCGCATCCGGAATATGGTGGCGAGATTCTTATCGACGGTTCAGAAAAGCGCTTTGCAAATGTTCGTGAAGCCGAGAAGGCCGGCATCGCAGTCATCTATCAGGAACTTTCGCTGGTGAAAGATTTGAGCGTGGCTGAGAACATTTTTCTCGGTCGCGAGCCTCGGCGCTTCGGGGTGATCAATTGGGAAACGCTTTACAGTCGCGCGCAGAAACTGCTCAGCGATCTGCACCTCGAAATTGATCCGCACACGCCGGTAGTTAATCTGGGTATCGGCCAGCAGCAGCTTGTCGAGATCGCCAAAGCGCTGTCGCAAGATGCGCGTATCCTCGTGCTGGACGAACCAACGGCTGCGCTAACTGACGCTGAAGTCGAAATCCTGTTTGGCATTCTGAATAGGCTGCGCTCGCGCGGCGTGGCGATGATTTACATCTCGCACAAACTGGATGAGGTATTTCGCATCAGCGATCGGATTACCGTGTTGCGTGACGGTCGCACGATCGACACGAGCGCGGCGCACGAAACGGAAGAATCAAACGTCATCGCAAAGATGGTCGGGCGCGAAGTCGATCAAATCTTTCCCGAACCCAATCACCATTGGGGCGAAGTTGTCTTCGAAGTCCGCGACGTCACCGTGGAAGATCCGGCAGTCCCTGGCAAGCTATTTGTCGATCGCGTAAGCTTCACCGCTCGCAAGGGCGAGGTGCTGAGCATAGCCGGGTTAATGGGTTCAGGAAGGACCGAATTATTGATGGCCATCTTTGGCGCGCACCCTGGCCGGAAATCCGCTCAGATATATATTGACGGAAAACTCGTGCAAATCAACAAGCCGTCGGACGCGATCAGTCAGGGCATTGGTTTCGTCACTGAGGATCGAAAGCGTTATGGGCTCATCCTCGATCAGACCATTCTCCGGAACATGACGCTTGCTGGTTTGCGCAGGCTTTCCGGCCGTTTCGTTACTAACGAAGATGCCGAAGCTGCCGCCGGCGCACGTGCCGCTGGCGATCTGCGAATCAAAGCCGCGTCTGTGTTCACAATCGCGGGAACGCTGTCAGGCGGCAATCAACAAAAGGTCGTGCTGGCAAAATGGTTGTTGACGAATCCGCGGGTGCTGTTTCTGGACGAGCCAACGAGAGGTATCGACGTGGGCGCGAAACAAGAGATTTACGCGCAGATTAATCAACTGGCAGAAAAGGGCCTGGCGATCATCCTCGTTTCATCTGAGCTGCCCGAGGTCCTCGGCCTTGCTGACCGAGTGATCGTCCTGCACGAAGGCCGCGTAACCGGCGAGTTCACCAGAAACGAAGCGACCCCCGAAGCGGTGATGTCGTGCGCAACGGGACATGAGCGACGAGCAGCGTGAGATTCGTTAATGACTGAAACTTCGCGAATCGGGCGTTTTAAACTTCGCACTTCAGCGCTGCGCGCTTACACGATGCTGCTCGCGCTGGTCGTGATCTGGCTTTTCTTTCAGTGGGCCACGATCGATGCGCATAATCCCTACGGCATCTTCCTCGGCGCGGTCAACTTTTCAAAACTCTTGCAGCAGATGGCGGTCACCGGCGTGCTGGCCGTCGGCATGTTGATGGTCATTGTCTGCGGCAACATCGATCTTTCGGTTGGCGCGGTCGTGGGACTCGCCGGCGGCATCGCCGCGCTGACGCAAGGTTGGGGTCTGGTTCCGTGTCTGGCCTCAGCGATTTTGGTGGGACTGCTGATCGGCGCGGTGCAGGGTTCGCTGGTAGCGTATGCGAACATTCCTGCTTTCATTGTTACCCTTGGCGGGCTCGAAGCGTGGCGCGGCGTAATTCTGAGACTGACAAAAGGCGCAACCATTCCGGTCGAGTTGCCATTCTTTCGTTCCCTCGGACGTGACTTCCTCGATCCGCGAATCGGGATTGGATTGGCCATCGCCGGCATTGCGGCGATCGCCTGGTCTAATATTCGCAGACAGCGAGCGCGACAGCGGCATGGATTAGCGGCTTTGAGTTTCGGTGCGGTCGCGGCTCGGATCGCGATTCCTTCGATCGTCATCGTCGCGTTCATTTTTTTGATGAACAAGGCGGGTGGCGTGCCGATTCCCGTAATCTTCCTGCTGGCGGTGGCGATCGCCGGAGCCTTCTTAACCGCGAACACAACCTTCGGTCGCTATCTTTACGCCATCGGCGGCAATCCTGACGCGGCCCGACTATCCGGTATTAATCTGAAGCGATACATCCTCGTTGCGTTTTGTTTGATGGGTGCGCTTGCCGGGATTGCTTCGATTCTGCATACGGCGCGCGTCGGCAGCGCCTCGCCTGACGCTGGCACTTTGATGGAACTAGACGCAATTGCTTCGTGCGTGATAGGAGGCACGAGCTTGATGGGCGGACGCGGCACAGTCTTCGGTGCGGTTCTGGGCGCCTTGATTCTGGCGAGCCTCGATAACGGCATGTCGCTTTTGAATGTCGAAAACTGGGCGCAGTACGTGGTCAAAGGCGGCGTGCTGGTGGCCGCGGTTGGGTTTGATATGTTCGGAAGAAGAAAGAGTTGACCCTCAAGCGAGTCAGTCCAGTGCAACAAAACTCAAATGGAATCGGTCTGGTCTGCGCCGTTGATCTAGGCGGGACAAATCTGCGCGCCGCGAATATCGATCGCGATGGCCGCGTTCACGAACGCGTCAAGAAATCAACGCCTAGGTCCGACAAACCCGAAGATATTGTTTCCGCGATCGCATCCGCAGTAAAACAGTGTGAAGCTGAAAGCGAGAAGCGTGGTGCGCAGGTCCATACAGCTTCAGTGGTCGTGCCCGGATCGGTTCACGCGGAAACCGGCGTGGTCATTAATGCGCCAAACATTCCCTGTCTGCTGGGACACAAACTTGGCGCGGCGCTTGAGAACGAACTGGATTGCCGCGTGCTGCTTGAAAATGACGCGAACGCCGCGGCTCTCGGCGAGATGTGGCGGGGCGCAGCGCGGGGTTGTCGCACAATCATTTGCCTGACGCTCGGCACCGGAGTTGGCGGCGGGATTATTCTTGATGGAAAGCTCTGGCGAGGCATTGATGGAACTGCGGGAGAGATCGGGCACATGAGCGTTGAGCCTTTCGGCGGCGTCAAATGCAAGTGTGGCAACTTCGGTTGTCTCGAAGTCTATGCTTCCGCGACCGCCGTTGTGCGCATGACGCGCGAGGGACAGGCCCAACATCCGAGTTCGCGTTTGCATTCAATTTCCACAGACCAGCTTACTTCGGCAGAGGTCCATCGCGCGGCAGTCAAAGGCGATCCGCTGGCGCTCGACGTCTTTCATTCGGTCGGCGTTCATCTCGGTATCGCGATGGCGAGTATCGTCGATATCTTCAATCCCGAAATGATCGTTATTGGCGGAGGAGTTTCAGCGGCGTGCGATCTGTTTGCGCGGTTTGCGCAGGAAGAAGTCATGAAACGCGCATTTCCGGTTCCCGCGCAGCGCTGTCGTATTACGAAAGCAGAGTGCGGCGACGATGCGGGGCTTCTTGGCGCCGCGTGGTTATCGTTTGGCAAACGCGAAGGCGATATCAGCCACGAAAAGGCACAAAAAGTACGGTAGTCCCCTAAGGGGACTACCAAAAGCACAAGAGATTTGATTTATCCGAACCAACGAAATTAAATTTTTCTCTTGAGCCTTTTGTGCCTTTTTGTGGCTGATCCTTCATTTGACTCATGCCTGAACTGATCGTCCACGGCCATTTCTATCAACCACCGCGCGAGAATCCCTGGACCGGGATTGTCGATTCTGAACCAGGCGCCGCGCCCTTCCATGATTGGAATGAGCGGATTCATTCGGAGTGCTACCGGCCAAACGCTTTCGTGCGCGTGACGGATTCTTCCACTCTTGAAGAGCGAATCGTCAATAACTACCGGGAACTCAGTTTCAATTTCGGGCCGACGCTTTTGCGTTGGCTCGAAACTAATCACCCGGACACATACTCGCGCATCATTGACGCGGATCGCGAAAGCGCTTTGAAACGTGGCGGACATGGGAACGCGATTGCTCAAGCTTATGGACACGCGATTCTGCCTTTGTGCAATGCGCGCGACCTGCGGACGCAGATTCGTTGGGGCATGGCTGATTTTCGCCATTGCTTCCAACGTGAACCCGAAGCAATGTGGCTTCCTGAAACTGCCTGCAACGATGCGGTGATGAGCGCCCTGATCGACGAAGGATTGCGCTTCGTCATTCTGGCGCCGCATCAGGCGGCGCGTTACAGAACTGCGAGCGGACCGAGGTCCCCAAGCGGGCAGCCCGCTTGGGGTGGTGGATGCGACCGGTCCGACTGGCGCACTGTAGATGATCAAAGCATCGACACCAGCGTCACTTATCGCTATGTACATCCGGACGGCTCGGGTCGATCTATTGCAGTCTTCTTCTATGACGGTGCCACGTCGCGAGCCATTGCCTTCGAAAATCTCTTGAGGTCCAGCGTTGAACTCGTCGACAGGTTAACGCGATCGGCCCAGGATCGAGAGATGGTAAATGTCGCCACGGACGGTGAAACGTACGGGCACCATTTCAAATTTGGCGATCTCTGCCTGGCTCATGCACTAGAACTGGATAGTCCCGCGCGCGGCTTTAGGATCACGAACTACGGCGATTATCTCGACCAGCATCCGCCGGCGTTGGAAGTTGAAATCAATAGTGGGCCCAACCGTGAAGGCACATCATGGAGTTGTCCGCACGGCGTAGGTCGCTGGATTCGCGATTGCAGTTGCCAGACTGGAGGCGAGCCTGATTGGAATCAGAAGTGGCGCGCCCCGCTGCGACAGGCGTTGGATTATTTGCGCGATGAAAACATCCGTCACTTTGAAGCAACGACACTCTTTAACGATCCCTGGCGGGCGCGCGACGACAGCATCGAGCTTATTCTCAATCAACATTATTCGCGCGAACAGTTTCTTTACGATCACGCGGGTCATTGGTTGTCGGCGGACGAGCAGTGGCGCGCTCTCACTTATCTCGAACTACAGCGCATGCTCCTTTTGATGTATACAAGCTGCGGCTGGTTCTTCAACGACATATCAGGCATCGAAACTATTCAGATTCTGAAATACGCCGCCCGTGCGATTGATTTGATGAATCAGTTGGGCCTGCCGTCGGTGCGGGATCGTTTCCTGGAGATTCTGGCTGAGGCGAAGAGCAATAAAATCGAGTTGGGCAACGGCGCCGATATCTATCGATTACATGCTGAATACCGGGCGTTAGAGTACCAACTCTAGTTGGGCTTTTCAGAATCATAACGAGACCGCCCAACTAAAGTTGATGTACTCTAACGCCTCGCATCAACGTATCGCTCGGTCCCTTAACGGTGATGAAAGAGAAGAAAGCAGACCAACGGTCGAACCACCGGTCCGCTAAGACCACTCGTGTAGGCCCTGACTTCGCACCGACTTTCGGCGAACTCGATCTTCACCTCTTCGGTGAAGGCAAGCACGTTCGTATCTACGAAAAGCTGGGCGCGCACGTGATGACTCACGAAGGGAGGCGCGGGGTCGCGTTTGCGGTGTGGGCGCCGAGTGCCAATCAGGTCAGCGTCGTCGGCAACTTCAACGGTTGGAAGGGCGCGAACCATCCGATGCGGCGTCTGGGTAATTCAGGCGTTTGGGAGCTTTTCATTCCTGGTTTGAAGGCCGGTGAGCTCTACAAATATGAAATCAAGCAAGGCCGGCGCAAGTTTCTCAAAGCCGATCCTTATGCCTTCATGATGGAAATGCCGCCCGACACTTCGTCGATTGTTTTCAAATCAACATACAAGTTTAGCGATCGCGCATGGATGACGAAACGAAAGAAACGCCAGGCGTGGCGCGAGCCGCTGGCGATTTACGAAGTGCATCTCGGTTCGTGGCGGCGAGTTCCCGAAGAGAACAATCGATCGCTGAATTATCGCGAGATTGCCCCAATTCTGGCTGACTATATAACAGCAAACGGATTCACTCACGTCGAGTTTATGCCGCTGAAAGAACACCCATACGGGCCCTCGTGGGGTTATCAAGTCAGCGCTTACTACGCGCCTTCGGCTCGCTACGGCACGCCTGATGACCTTCGTTTCTTGATCGATCATCTGCATCAGCGAGGTATTGGCGTGATTATGGATTGGGTGCCGGCGCATTTTCCGAAAGACGCGTTTGCGCTTGGACGATTCGACGGCACGGCGCTGTACGAGCACCTCGATCCGCGCAAGGGCGAGCATCCCGATTGGGGCACATACATTTTCAATTACGGGCGCAACGAGGTCCGCAATTTTCTGATCGGCAATGCGTTGTTTTGGCTGCGCGAGTTTCATCTCGATGGGTTGCGAGTCGACGCGGTCGCGTCCATGCTCTATCTCGATTACAGCCGGAAAGAAGGCGAGTGGGTGCCAAACGAATTTGGCGGGCGCGAGAACCTGGAAGCGATTTCATTCTTGAAAGAATTGAACGAAGAGACGCACCGCGAATGTCCCGGCGCGTTGTTGATCGCCGAAGAATCAACCGCCTGGCCGCAGGTAAGTCACCCCGTTTATGCGGGCGGGCTCGGTTTCGATTTCAAGTGGAACATGGGCTGGATGCATGACACGCTCAAATATTTTCAAACCGATCCGCTGTTTCGCGCCGGCAACCACGACGCTCTGACCTTTGGTTTACTGTACGCGTGGAGCGAAAACTTTATCCTGCCGTTCTCTCACGATGAAGTCGTGCACATGAAAGGCGCGCTGCTGAACAAAATGCCCGGCGACGAATGGCAAAAATTCGCAAACCTGCGCGCACTCTACGCCTACATGTGGGCCCATCCCGGCAAGAAACTTCTGTTCATGGGCGGTGAGTTCGGTCAATGGCGCGAATGGACTGAGACCGAAAGTCTCGACTGGCATCTGCTCGAGTCGCCGATGCACAAAGGCGTGCAGTCGTTAATTCGCGACCTAAACGACCTGTACGCGAAACACTCGGAAGTGTGGGAAGCTGACACCGATCCAAGCGGCTTTCAATGGATCGAGGCCGATAACGCTCTTGAGAATGTCCTAGCCTTCCGCCGGATCTCGCCTTCGACCGGGAAAGAAATCATCTGCGTCGGCAACTTCTCACCTATTGTTCGCGAAGGCCACCGCCTGGGCTTGCCCAGGAACGGTACTTATAAGCAGTTACTCAATAGCGATAATGAAAAATATTGTGGCGGCGGAATTGGGGTTGTGAAAAGCATTAAGGCTGACAAGATTTCTTCGCATGGCTTTGATTACTCGGCCGCGATCACTCTGCCCCCGTTGGCGACGATGTGGTTTGAGGGCTTGGCCTCCTTCGTCGGTTAACCCGCTTCAAGAAGATAAATACTGACAATGTGAAAACGGTCGCAACGTGGATGCCAGAAATGACCATTTCAGCAAGGTTTTCAAAGTCGAACGGGCTATCAAGGCCTAGCGTAGATAAGGCAAATTAAGATGGCGACATACTAAAAATGACCGCCAGCGCTAATAAGAACATTTTCGCGTATGGGTTCCTCATATATACGCAGCAGCCCGACGTGGTTTGAGGCGCCTGAGCCGCAGCCTAGTCCAGTAGCGCGAAGGCCTTGACCTCCCTCTGCCCGGGCACAACCTGACCTATGATTGAATTGCTTGCTCGCTTCGCGTAGACTCCGAGCCATCCAATCGGTTCCTAACTGGAATCTCAGGACAATTCTGACTTTTCAGAATTGTTAAGAATCGGCTTTATCGACTTGGGAAAGTCTTATCGAATCGCGAGCCCTGTGAGCGGGGCCCGGCTTTTTCTGCGTTGAGGAATTAGGAGACGGTTTATCAGAAGAGCATTGCCCAAGCATGGTAGTGCGTCTTGTCCTCGGCAAAGGGACGCGTTTATCGAGCGCCCGTTTCACCTTCAGTCCATCCGCTGTCGGCACCGATGATGCTTTGACAGCGATTTTCAATCAAAGGAGCAAAGTATGTCTATGAAAGTAATTCCCTCGAAAACCAACTCTCTCATTCTGGTGCGGTCAGTAATTGTGCTCACCGTGCTGATTGCTACCGCGACACTTCTCTGGTCGCTTCAGCCCGCGCACGCGGCCGGAACTCTCACTGTTAACTCGTTAGCTGAGACAAACGACGCCACGTACGATGCAGCCGAATATGCGCTGCACGAGGCGAGGAACACCCCTAACAACAATCCCGGCGCGGACCAGAGGCAAACTGAGCCTTCGCTTTTCCAAACGCCCCCGGGCAGACAGGTTGAGAAGCAGTACCCACCAGAAGAACTCGAACAATTGCGCAGCATGCTGCTCGAATTTGTGGACACCGTCAAGGAGTATTCTGATCTGCTTTTGCCCGACAATCCTGAACTCGGCCGTAAGCTCGACGCCGCCAGAAAACAGTTTGAGCAGTATAGCCCGCAGCAGTTGTACACACTTCGAGCGACGTTGAATCCGGCCGAAATGAACGCCCGTTTTGGAGAAGCGCGCGCCGCCCTTGAGCAGTACAGACCGGCATTGGAATCCATTCGCCAGGAAAAGCAACGGTCGAAACTGCAACAGTCAAGTGGGATGGTGCAAATCGAATCTGCGGGTTTGCCCGATCGGGCGAGCCCGGATGCCGTGTGCAATGCGATACCTGGTGTCGGTACTGGTCGCGTATCGTTTGCCGTAACCACTGCGGCTGATGCGATCTTCCTAACCGCCGCGGGGATCCGCGCTGGCCTTAGCAGAGGTTGCAACCAGGTCCTGGTTGTCGCCGGTGAAGGAGGCAATACGAGTTCAGCTTGCATCGCTGCCGATGTCGTTTACTATGCGGCTCTGGCCGTGCGCGCCAAACTCACCGCCTGTGACTTGGATTACACCGGACGAACAGTTGATGCCAATTTTAGTCGTCTTGGGCACATCCACACTGACCTGGAAAATAGCGTCGCCAACGACAACACCAATAAGACGGCGATTATCGACAACGACAACACCAACAAGACGGCGATTGTTAACAATGATAACACCAACACGACGACGATTCTGACGGCCATCGCTAATAGCCAGACCGCGATTAATAACAACACGAACGCGGGCAAGAATGAACTGCGAGACTTGATCCTGCGAACCCAGATTGAAGCCAACCTGGCTGACGAGGGTGGTAATCATTTCGTCGGGCTTTACATCACACCCAGCGCCAATGGCGGCTACCTTGAGTTGGTTCGTAGCATTGTGGTCGACACTATTGCCAAGCTTGCAGGTAAGCACACGGCTGACGCCAATAAGTGGTTGGCTCAAGGCGACGCGCAAAAGGCCGCCGGTAATTTCAAAGAGGCCTATGAGGCCTACCGAAAGGCATACCTGGCGGCTGTAGGGAAGTAAGACATTCGGTGAGCCTCGACAGCAGCATCGTCGCGCTGAATACAGCCACCGGCGCTCTCGAGGTGCCGCAAGTGGGTATTGATCCCTCGACGAATAAGGATCAGTGCAAAAACGGTGGCTGGAGGGAATTTCGACACGCCGCGCGTTCAAGGACCAAGGCTATTGCATCCAGTTCGTCATACGGGAAAGTCGCTGAACAGCAATCGTTCGCTGAGTAACGTCAAAAGGCTCCAGCGGAAACACTGGAGCCTTTTGCTTTACGTAAGTTCGGCCGGCGTATTCAATTCAACTCGATGAGAGGCACGGTTAAAGCCATTTCCAGATTCTCTTTCGCCTCTTCCCAGTATTCGCACCAATCCACATGGAGCTTTTAGCACGCACTAATACTTCGTCAAGCTCATCATTCTAGATCGCGTCACGGGATGCGCGCTTTGAACTCGGCAGAGAATTAGCCGCTTTGGATTTGTCACCACACCCGGCGCTGTGTAAACTCTTACACATGGCGACTAACCTGGCAATTGACGATCGATTAATTGAGCAAGCGGTTAAACTCAGCGGCCATAAGACGAAAAAGGCGGCAGTAACCGAAGCTCTACGCGAATACATTCACCGCCGCAAGCAGGCTCGCATTCTCAAACTTTTCGGCACAATCGATATTGATCCGAAATATAACTACAAGCGAACGCGCAGCAGATCGTGAACGCTCTTGTTGACACAAGCGTTTGGTCTGGTCTCTCGCTTTACGGCGCGCGTCTCGATCTAAGCAGCCTTATGCTGAAGAACTCGCCGAACTAATCCGAGAAGGGCGCGTAGTAATCATTGGCCCGATTCGGCAAGAGTTGTTATCCGGCGTGCGAGACGTGAAACAGTTTGCGACCTTGCGTGAGCAACTCCGAGCCTTTCCAGATTTGGCTTTGGAAACAGAGGACTTCGAGCAAGCCGCGGAGTTCTACAACCAATGTCGCGCTAAAGGAATTCAAGGCTCCACCATTGACTTTCTGATCTGCGCAATTGCTGTTCGGCGAGAGCTGTCGATTTTCACAACTGATGTGGATTTCACTCATTACGCCCGCGTTCTGTCGCTTCAACTCCACACGTCGCGTGAGTAATCGGTGGTGCCCTAATTTGGTTTCTTGTAACGCAAGCTGTTAGCTTGCAGGCGCGTTGAATGCCATTCACCGATCGCAAACTAACAGTTTGCGTTACAAATTAGGGCACTACGGAGTAATCAGAGTCGTTGACTTACGATAACTCGTGCCTCAGCGCCTCAAAGCTCGGACCAAGTTCTTCAAACCGCGAGGATCTTTCGAGCACTGCGGCTAGTGAAGACGGTGTGCGAACGGTTTGCTTGATCAGCGGGTCGACGATGGAATCGAATTTTGCCGGATGGGCGGTGGCCACGATGATCCAATCGGGTTCAATCAATCTCTCGCGGACGTGAACGGCGGTGGCGGTGTGCGGACACCAGACGTGGCCCCAGCGATCGATGCCTTGGGCAATCGTTTGTGAGATTTCTTCGTCGCTAACTGAAAACGCGCGGGCGATTTTGCGTAGGCTCGCTATTTCGGGATGCAGATTTTGTAAGCGCTCGAAGTTGCTCGGATCGCCGACGTCCATTGCATTCGCGAGCGTGGCGATGGTTGGGTGCGGCGACCACTCTCCGGTCTCGAAATAATCAATCTCGCGGATTGGGAATCCCATCGCCTTCGTCCAGAAGGCCGCCACCGCGTTGCCAAGATTGCCGGTCGGGATGATGTAGCCCGGTGGCGCGCCACGTTGTCGAAAGTACCAGAGACTCGACGCTGCGTAGTAAACAGTCTGCGGCAGCAGGCGGCCGAGGTTGATACTGTTGGCCGACAACAGACCGCGTCGCTCGGACCATTCTCGATCGGCAAATGCAGTCTTGACGATGCGCTGACAATCGTCGAAGACGCCACGCACAGCAAAGGCGCGCACGTGGTCGCCCCAGCAAGTTAGTTGTTGCTGTTGACGTGGCGAAATTTTTCCCTGGGGAAAAAGAATGATGACTTCGACGTTGCTGCGTTCAGCGAAAGCCGCAGCGACGGCGCCGCCCGTGTCTCCGGAAGTGGCCACGATAATCGTTCGTCGCCCCGGCATGCGCGCAACACACGCCGCGAGAAAGCGCGCGCCGACGTCTTTGAACGCCGCGGTCGGCCCGTGG
>WNGL01020352.1_pt1 | contig 18600 bp, 17 predicted proteins | sample 5400591 | NCBI WGS metagenome assembly WNGL01 (sample SAMN13153377, study PRJNA577476) | soil metagenome | isolation source: 80 cm soil or saprolite under Garry oak tree replicate 1 | place: USA:California | collected 2016-06-15 | reverse complement strand
CACCGGGTTATCAGCCAATCCTGCTGCCGGGAGAATCCATTTCGAAGTACCAACGCCGGAGCCAGCCGGGGCGGGACCAGCCTTCGCGAAGAACGGCAGTCGACGAATCCGTTTCTGCAGCTTCTGTGGACTCTCCCGTACCGAGTGCGGCAACTTTTCCGGAAGACGAACCATTCTTCGCCTCGGCATCAACCGTTGCGGAGCCGCTGCATGAACAACATGACGATTTGCGTGCCGAGCAGGACGAAAACCTTGAGGGGGCATCGACTTCCGTGGACTGGAATCGCGAATTTCGCCGGCCGGAACCCGCTGGCGAGTCCGTGAGCACAGCGTCGGCGGCTGCTCCCGCCCGCTCCGATGTGGCATCGGAGGCACACAAGGAAGAGAAGGTTGCCCACGAGCCCTCGTCCATGGATGAGGCAGTCGAGCGTCGCACTCGCGTGGTGGAGACGGATACGCCTGCATTTGCCAGGTCCACTGGAACGATGGAAGAAGAAACCATCGATGAAGAGGAAGCCGAAGCCGTTCACTACGGCGAAGAAACCGGCGACGACGGGACCTTCGATGAGTTCGAAGAGGAAACTCGTGCCGCCGCGGAGCAAGTGTCCGGGACTCCTGGGCAGGAGATGTCGGCGACCGTCGAGTCAGTCGCTGAAATTCAGGGATCCGCATCCGTGGACATCGTGAAGGAAACCGGAGTTGCAGAGACTGCGGAAGAGGCCGAAGAGGAGGACAGCCAGGAACTGGAGCTCGAGGAGGCGCAAGCTGAAGCCGAGGCTCTACTGGATGCCGAGGCCAGGAGCGATGGCGCAGTGGATGCCCGGGTGGAAGTTAGAGCTCCGGCCGCAACCGCCAGTTATACGCAGCGCGCGCAGCGTCCTAGGCCCGGCTTTGACCGCCAAGGCGGGCCGCGCGGCCGTCGAGGCGGTGGACGCCGATTCCGGCGTCCCTCGCAGCCGGTGCCGCAAATCAGCGAGCTACTCAAGGAGGGCCAGGAAATCCTGGTCCAGATTGCCAAAGAGCCCATCGGCAAGAAGGGTGCGCGCATCACCAGTCACATCGCTTTGCCGGGACGCTTCCTCGTCTACATGCCGACGGTGAACCACGGCGGGGTTTCGCGCAAGATCGCTTCCGAGGAAGAACGCCTGCGGCTCAAACGCATTGTGATGAGTGAGCGCGAAAATGGCCATGGCGGCTTCATCGTGCGCACTGCCGCGCAGAGCGCCAGCGAAGATGAGCTGCGAGCCGACATTCGATTCCTGAAGGGGCTGTGGAACGAAATCAAGACTCGCGCCGAAAATGGCAAATCCCCGGCGCTGATCTATCACGATTTGAACGTAGTCGAGCGCGTATTGCGCGACCAGGTGACGTCAGATTTCTCCGTGATTTGGGTTGACACCGAGCCCGAGTACGAGCGCATTCTGCGTTTCTTCAACCGCTTTCAGCCGGGGTTGGTGAAACGCGTGAAGCTCTACACGAAGGAGACGCCGCTGTTTGAGCAGTTCGGGCTTGCAGAAGAGATGAACAAGGCCCTCAAGTCGAAAGTGTGGCTGAAGAGCGGTGGATACATCGTAATCAACCAGACTGAGGCGCTGGTGGCCGTCGACATCAACACCGGCAAATACGTAGGTAAGACCGCGCGCCTGGAAGACACGATCGTAAAGACCAACGTGGACGCCATCAAGGAAATCGTGCGTCAGATTCGCCTGCGTGATCTGGGCGGGATCATCATCATCGACTTCATTGACATGGATGAGCGCCGCAACCGCCAGCGCGTGATGCAAGCTTTGGAAGAAGAGCTGCGTCATGACCGCGCTCCGTCGAAAGTCCTGCAGTTTAACGACTTCGGCCTGGTCGCCATTACCCGCAAGCGAGTGAAGCAGTCGCTTGAGCGCACCATCGGCGCGCCCTGCCCGTATTGCCAGTCGACGGGCTATGTGAAATCGGTGACAACGGTCTGCAACGAGATTTACGTGGAGATGCGCAAGATTGCCAAACACCTGGAACACGAAGACGTGATGCTGCGCGTGAACCCGGACGTGGCAAAGGAATTGAAGTCGAACAACGGCCGCTTGCTGAACGAGATGGAAGAACTCACCAAGCGCACCATCATCGTGAAAAGCGATCCGGCACTGCATCAGGAGCAGTTCGACATCAACTAGTCCAACAGTACTAGTCTAGCTTCCCGATTGTGCCATGGTTTTGACGGCCGCGTCAGAGTATGCGCGTAACTTCTGCACCGATCCATGAATGGCTTTTGCCATCGCAGCGGCATCGCTTTGCCCGGCCAGTTTCGCCGAGCTGCCGGCATCTTCGGTGACAGTGCTGGCGATGTCGAGGAGAACGACCAGAGCGTCGGCGTGAAGCTTCCACAAAGAAGACATGCTTTGACACCGCTTGAGCTCTTCCATTTCAGTGATGATACGGGCGGAAATTGAAACCAGTTGTATTAAGGTACGAGCCAGGTCGGCGCGCAAACTCTTTTCCTCAAGATAGCTGGCGTTGTAGGCATCGGCTTCTTCGGTGGTGAGGGTCAGGTTGAAGAACCGCATCGGCACTACCTGACGATATTTCGGGTCGGCCACGCGGACGAAGACGCGGATGGATTCTTCCACCCGGCGAAGCTTGCCTTCTTCCATCGAAATCTGTTGTGGCGTTATGGCCGGGGGTTGAAACACCGCCGCTGGAATGGGTGTTTTGGCCGATGTGCGCGCCGGTTTCGCGGCTGCGCCTGCACCGCCCGAGGAGCGGGAGTTTCGGTCGCCTGACGACGTCAACAGCGATTTGCGGATGGGTGGGCGCCGGTCGAGTTCCTTCTTGAGCTTGGACACGCGCCGGAATTTTTCCAGCGCGCTGTCATAATCGCTCTGCAACATTTCTCCTTCTTCAATCGCGGCCACGTGTTCAACCGTGACCTCTACACCATCCACCGTACTGAGGATGCTGCCACCCATATCGTCCAGGGCACGCGCGAATACTTTAATCTCGCCCAACGCCTTGGCGAATAACTCATCGAATCTCGCACCGAACGCGGCGTTGTAGGCCGAGACCGTGGCCAACACGCCGGGATGATAGAAAGAAGCATCGAGCCATTGCTTCAGTTCGCGCACCCGCGAAATGATTCCGGAGTCGATCAGCGCGTTGAAGTCACGAAAACGGCCAATCTCCTCGCGCAGAGGATCGAAGCGACGCAGCAACTGCACGTGTTCTTCAGGGAGAGAGGGAACATCGGTGTCAGCCAGGATCTCAATCAGCGCAATCTCGAAAGGAGAGAGCGGCAGCGAGCCATCAAGGCCATAGCCGCGTTGCTCCCACTGGCCTTGAACCCGAGGATGGCGATAGAGAAAAGTAGCGATCAAGTCAGTTTTGTCGCGGTTGATATAGCTGGGCTGGCGGCGGCGCACAAAGTATCGGAGTAAGGCCTCGGCAACTTCGGAATCGGTTTCAGGAGTGAGTGCCTGGCGCAGCATGGCGGGGGTGATCGCCATATCCAGCAAGTGCAGCCAGCGATACATCCGGGAAAGAGTCGCGGGAAGATCGCGCTCGCTTCTGGTAGAAACCCTGGACGGTCGCCAGAATACTCAGCTCGAACTTAAGATCCTCACCCAAACAGACTCCCGAGAGCGGGATTTCCCCCGTCTTATAAGGAATTCTTTACTAATGTCTAAGTAGAGACCAAAGTCACTTTGGTCGCAAGTTACCGGCGGAGCCAGACTGTCACGCCAGGTACTGCGGTGACTGTGGTACATGAACTTCCGGGTGAGCGTGAACGTGAGCCATCAGAAAACCACAGTTTTATTGCCGTACACGAGGACTCGGCTTTCGATATGCAGGCGGACGGCGCGGGAGAGGACAACTTTTTCCAGATCGCGACCCCTGCGAATGAGATCTTCGACGGTATCGCGGTGTGAGACGCGGACAACGTCTTGCTCAATGATGGGGCCGTCGTCGAGCACTTCGGTGACGTAGTGGCTGGTGGCGCCGATCAGCTTTACACCGCGTTCGAACGCTTGATGGTAGGGGCGGGCGCCCACGAACGCGGGCAAGAATGAATGATGGATATTGATGATCCGTTGCGGATAGCGGTTCACGAAATTGTTCGAAAGAATTTGCATGTAGCGGGCCAGGACTATGACGTCCGCTGTGTGCTCAGTGATCAGGGCCTGGATTCGTTCCTCTGCCTGGTTCTTGTTGTCTTTGGTGATGGCGACGACTGCGTAAGGAATTTTGTAGAAATCAGCGAGCGGTTGATTGTCGGGGTGGTTGGAGATGATCAGCGGAATGTCGCAGGCGAGTTCACCGCTCTGGTGCCGATACAGAAGATCGATCAGACAATGGTCATACTTTGAGACAAAAATAATCATGCGCGGGCGCTGGGACGACTGCGCCAGACGCCACTTCATCTGAAAGTTCTCGGCAACCGGCGCGAAGTGTTTGCCGAAGTCGGCGAGATCGAGGGCGAAATCTTTGGGATCGAACTCGACCCGCATCAGGAAGAGGCCAGACTCTTCGTCGGCGTGTTCGTCGGCGTGCAGAATGTTGCCGTTGTGCCGGTAGACGAAGTCCGCGATGGATGCTACTTCGCCTTTGCGATCGGGGCAGGCGACGAGGAGGATAGCGGAGTGCTTCATGGGGTGCCGTAGTCCCGGCGTCCGTGATGCTGGCAAGACGTTCGAAGCAACGTCTCTGCGATATTGTTCGTCGAAACGCAGTTCGCTGCGTCTGGGTTTGTCACTACTTTTTCAGATCCTTCAAGATCTCGCGCGCCGCATTGGCCCCTGAGCCGCCGGTCAAGCCCGCACCGGGATGCGTGCCACTCCCGCACAAATACAAATTCTCAATCGGGGTTCGGTAACGCGCCCAATCCAGCAGCGGCCGCATGGTGAAAAATTGGTCGAGAGCCAGATCGCCGTGGAAGATCTGTCCGCCAGTAAGGCCGTAGGTGTCTTCCAAGTCCTGCGGAGTGATGATCTGGTGGGTCAGAATCAGCTCGGGCAGGTTGGGTATGTATTGCGCGAGAGTCTTAACCACGGTCTGTCCCAGCGGCTCAGCGGCTTGCGTTGAGTTTCCCAATCGCCTTTCAATTTGTAGGGTGCGTACTGCACGTAAATTGACATCACATGTTGGCCTTCGGGCGCCAGCGTGGGATCGGTCAACGACGGAATCGTGGCCTCGAGATAGGGATGCGGCGAGAAATTGCCGTACTTGGAGGCGTCGAACGCCCGCTCCAGATAGTCGATCTCATTCCCGATGTGAATGCGTCCGGTCAACGCGGCGGCATCGCCGTTTTTCAAAGCTGTGAAGTTGGGCAGACCTGAGAGTGCGAGGTTGACCTTCGCCACGGTTCCGTTGCCACGATAGTGCTGAAGCTTCTGCACGAAGTCGGGAGTAAGGTGCGTGGGATCGGTCAGCTTGAGCAGGGTGCGTTTGGGATCGGCGTTGGAAATGACGGCCCCGGCATCGATCTCTTCCCCCGTGGAAAGAATCACGCCGCTGGCCGCCCCGTCTTTCACGCGAATTTCTATGACTTCCGCGCCGCTGCGGATTTCCGCCCCCGTAGCCTGCGCGGCTGAAGCCATTGCCTGGGTGAGCGCGCCCATGCCGCCTGCGGCAAAGCATGCAGAACCCGCGGGATGCGCATCGGTCCCCAACGCAGCAGACGGTACATATCTTTCTTGCCGAGATTGCGGATGGCGCGCCCGGTCTTCAACATGCCCCAGAGATCACCGCTGCTGGGGTGGTCAATGTTGGGCGGCGGCGTGGCGAGCGCTTCGCCAATGACCCGGCCCATCTTGCCGAGTGATTCCTGAAACTCGGGATACTTGGCTGCGTCTTTCTGGGAGAAGGCGGCGACTTCCTGCGCGGATTTTCTGGCGTCCTGGTAAAGCGAAAGCGCGCGTCCATCGGGGGTTAAGGCGGTGACACTGACTTCCGGAGTGATTAACCTCAAGCCATGCTTTTCGAGCTTCAGGTCGCGAACGATGTCGGGGCGGATTGGGCCTGCGGTGTGTGCGAGCGTTGAGCAGCGAAAACCGGGATGAAATTCATCAGTAATGGCCGCGCCGCCGACCTGAGGGCGCCGCTCGAGCACCAGCGGTTTGTATCCTGCCTTCGCCAGGTAGAAGGCCGTGACCAGCCCGTTGTGTCCGCCGCCGATGATGACGATGTCGCGCTGGTTAGCCGTGTTCTTGCCGGGCATGCTCAGGCGGCTCCCTTCACGTCTTTGAGGATTTCGAGCGCCGCCAAACGTCCCGGCGCGCCCATGATTCCGCCGCCCGGATGCGCCGCCGAGCCGCAAATGTAGAGGTTCTTGATCGGCGTCCGGAACTGCGCCCACCCTGCAACGGGGCGGAGGAAGAACAACTGCTCCAGCGAAAGCTCACCCTGAAAAATGTTGCCTTCGCTGAGGCCGAACTCGCGCTCGAGATCAAGCGGCGTCACCACCTGCTTGTGCAGGATGATGTCCCTGATATTGGGCGCGTACTCGGCAATGGTGTTGACGACGTTGTCGCCGAACGCTTCTTTCTGATCGTCCCAGTTAATACCGGCGCGCAGCTTGTATGGAGCGTACTGTACGAAGCAGGACATTACGTGCTTGCCGGGGGGCGCGACCGAAGGATCGGTGAGGCTGGGGATGACCACATCAATGTATGGGCGGCGCGAAAAATTTCCGTACTTCGCGTCGTCGTAGGCGCGCTCCATGTATTCCACGCTGGGCGAAATTGAAATTGCTCCACGCAGGTGTGCGCCGGGACCAGGCATGCATTTGAAATTCGGCAGTCCATCGAGGGCCATGTTTACTTTGCCGGACGAGCCGCGATACTTGTAGCGGTTTACTTCTTCCAGAAAGTCGCCGGGGAGATGCTCGGGCTCTATGAACTTCGTAAAGGTGAGACGCGGATCGACGCTGGAAGAAATCACATCCGCATAGATTTCATCGCCGTTGCCGAGCACGACTCCCTTGGCGCGGCCGCCCCGGACGATGATCTTTACGATGCCCGACTGGGTGCGAATCTCAACGCCCACTTCTTTCGCAGCATCGGCGATGGCGTTCGAAATCGCACCAGTGCCTCCGCGCGCGAATCCCCAGGCACGAAAAGCGCCGTCGATTTCTCCCATGTAGTGGTGCAGCAGCACGTATGCCGTTCCCGGCGAGCGCACCCCGAGAAATGTGCCGATGATTCCCGAGGCCGACATGGTGGCCTTGAGCACGTCGGTCTCAAACCATTGATCGAGAAAATCAATCGTGCTCATGGTCATGAGCTGTACCTGGTTGTATTTATCCTCGCCGGAGAGCGCTTGGAAGCGGCGTCCGATGAAAAGCAGTTTCATCAGTTCGCGCGGATTCAGCGTGGCCGGATCGGGCGGCACCATGCTGAGAATGGGTTTCACGAAGCGGCACATGGCCTGCATGGCTTTACCGAACTCGTCGTAGGCTTCCGCGTCCACGCGCGAGTGGCGGGCAATTTCGCGGTGCGTCTTGCCATGGTCGTTCACTCGCCACAGGTGATCGCCGTTTGGCATGGGCGTGAATGTTCCGTCGAGCGGGAGAATCTCCAGGCCGTGGCGGGGAAGGTCGAGGTCGCGAATAATTTCCGGCCGCAGCAGCGAGACCACGTACGAGCAGACCGAAAACTTGAATCCTGGGTAGATTTCTTCTGTGACTGCGGCTCCGCCCACGATGTGGCGGCGTTCAAGCACCAGCACTTTCTTGCCCGCTTTCGCCAGATAAGCAGCATTGACGAGGCCGTTGTGGCCTCCGCCGATGACGACCACGTCGTATTTTGATTTGGATCGGTTGCAGGCTGCCATATTTACCCTTTACTTCCCGGCGTTCGCTAAAAACCGCAGGGATTGTAGCAGGTGCGGCCGCGAATAAAAGTTCGAAATATCTTGTCTCGGAAACTTCCATCAGGGAACGCTTCGTGTCTGCGATGAAAGAGCGGGAAGACGAAGCAACGGCGTCAGGCTTAGAGCCCGCTGGGAAGGACGGTCCAGCTTCGCAAGGCGCTCAACGACGATGACAGGTTCGGCTGCATGTGCGTAGAAAAACGACTCGCTCATTCTATCGAGAATTGAGTGTTTTGTCTTTAGGCATGTGTGTCAATCCGCGGCTTAGGGATGACGCCTTCAGGCAAGATTCCGGCCTCCACGACCCCTGTGATCGCGAGGCAGGATTCGCGCAATGTTGCCGGGTCGAGCATGCGGATCATATAATCCAAGGTCGCCTATTTCCCGAGTCAAGGCCAAGGAAAGACACTTTGCCCATTGGAACCGCGTTTCACGAGAGAACATTTCTGCTTTGCCACAGCCTGAATTATCGCGAGTGGTCGGGTTATTACACGGTCAGCGTGTATGAAGTGCACCACGAGCATGAATACAACGCTATCCGCAATGCGGCGGCGCTGATTGATATATCTCCGCTCTATAAATATCTGATCACTGGCAAAGATGCCACCAAGCTGGTGAATCGCATCATCACGCGCGACATCAACAAGGTGAAAGGCGGTCAGGTGATCTACTGCTGCTGGTGCGATGAACAGGGCAAAGTGATTGACGATGGCACGATTTCGCGGCTGGAAGAAAATGTGTATCGCTGGACCGCTGCCGATCCGAGCCTGCGCTGGTTCCGGCAAAACGGCCTGAACATGGACGTTCAGATCGAAGACATTTCAGAAAAAATTGCTGCGCTGGCGCTGCAGGGGCCCACATCGGCAAAGCTGCTCCAGACGGTGGCCGAGGCTGACATTGCGAACCTGAAATATTTTCGTGTGACGCGCGGCAAGATCGCGGGGGTCCCCGTCGACATTTCCCGCACCGGTTACACCGGCGACCTCGGGTACGAAATCTGGATCCCGTGGAATGATGCGGTGAAAGTGTGGGATGCGTTAACAGAGAAGGGCAGGCAGTTCGATCTTCACGCTGCCGGCATGCTGGCGCTCGATGTGGCGCGGGTCGAGGCGGGACTGCTTCTGATTGAAGTCGACTACACCAGCAGCAAGAAGGCGCTGATACCGTCGCAGAAATATTCTGCGTATGAGTTGGGCTTCGCCAAGATGGTCCATCTGGAGAAAGACAACTTCATCGGCAAGCAGGCGCTGGCACGCGATCAGAAGAATGGAGTTCCACGGCAGTTGGTCGGGCTGGAAGTGGATTGGACGGATGTTGAGGCTCTCTATGAGCGATATGGCCTGACGCCGGCGGCACCTACGCAGGCGTCACGAATAGCTGTCCCTGTTTACGCGGATGAAAAACACATTGGTAAGGCCACGACTACCAGCTGGTCGCCCATTTTGAAGAAGCTGATCGCGCTGGCCAGCGTAGAAAGCGAATATTCGAAGCCGGGCACTAAGCTGCAGATGGAGATTACGATCGAAGCGATTCGGCTCCAGACGAATGTGACCGTGACGACGCTGCCGTTCTTTAATCCGGCACGGAAGACGGCTACGACGGGCTAGACGTTTGAATTAATTCTGATTGGCTGCGGGACAAGGCCCCTTGCCTCACTCCCATTTTTGGATTTACTTCTTCGATGAATCAGGCAGGCCGACGGAGTGATACGAGACCGCCGCGGCTGCTCTGTTGCTGGTTCTCTTCCAATACAGAAAGCCGGGTATGCCCAGCAGCACAATCACCGTGCCCGCGAGCGATTCTTTAGGTCGAGTCAGGATCGTATTCAGCGTCCATGCGGTGCCGATAATCACATAAATCACCGGCAGCCAGGGATAGCCGGTGCACCGGTACGGGCGCGGAGTGTCCGGACGCTTCCAGCGCAACAGAAACATGCCGATCACGGTGAGCGTGTAGGACAGCACCATGCCGAACATGACATAGGTATAGAGCTGGTCGTAACGCCCGCTGAGCGTAAGAACGGCTGCCCAGATACCCTGTCCAATAAGGCTGAAGGCGGGCGTGCGCCACTTGGGATGAACCTGGGCCATGCTGCGAAAGAACGCGCCATCGCACGCCATGGCGTAGTAGACACGCGCCCCCGAGAGCGTGCAGGTGGCGGCAGCGCCGAAGCATGAGACTGCGATCATGGCTGAGAGCCAGAGCGCGGCTCTGGAAGAAAACAGCGCGACAGCTGCAGCGTGCGCGATGGTCTCGTGCCTGGCGACCTCGGTTCCGGGCAGCGCATATACGTAGGCCACGTTCATGGAAACGTAGATCACGCCGACAATCACGACCCCCAGCAGCATGGCGAGCGGAACGTTGCGGCGTGGTTCTTTTACTTCCCCAGCGACCCAGGTGATGTAGACCCATCCGTCGTAGGCCCAAAAAACGGCAATCATCCCCACGCCGATAGCCGAAAGTAGTTGCCAGGGGCCGAGACCCAGCGTGAGGCCTCCGGTTGTTCCCCAAGCTTCGGTAGTGAAGTGTGACCAGTCCCCTTTGCCGATGGCGAATCCCAGGATGACGAATGCCGCCATGGCAGAAAACTTCGCCCAGGTTGCGACGTTTTGCAACATCGCGCCGCGGCGCAGGCCTATCACGTTCATCCCGGTCATGACTGCGATCAGGAGCAGTGCCAGGACGTGAGCGCGAGTCAGCACGATTCCTGCCAGCGAGAAGACGATGTGCTGCTGCGAGAAGAGATGAAATATCTGGCCGGTGTATGCAGCAGCGCCCACCGACAGCGCGGCGATGCTGCCACCGTTGGCGACGCTGAAGAGCATCCAGCCGTAGAGGAAGGCGACCAGATCGCCATAGGCCTCGCGCAGGTAGACGTATTGGCCGCCGGAGTCGGGGAACATCGAGCCCAGCTCCGCGAAGGCGAAGCAGGCGCAAAGCGAAATCAGACCACCTAGCACCCACACCATCAGAAACCAAGCAGGATGGGGAAGCGGCGCTGCGATATCTTTGGCAGTAAGAAAAATGGACGAGCCGATGATGCCGCTGACCAGGAGCAGCACGGAATCGAGCAGGCCGAGGCCGCGAACCAGCGTCGGCTGCGAAGATGAAGATTTGCTGTCGGGGCCTGTAGAAACAGCGACGGAATCCATGGTCATCCGATGCCTAATTCATCGGGGGATTCCAGCGGGGTTCCGCATCGACGGCAGATGACCGCGGAGCAGTCTCCGCATGTCAGCGGATCATCGACTTCCTTGGCGCATTGCGGGCAGTAGAACGGTCCAGGTCCAGTCGGCGGAGGCGGATTCTGAGGACGTGTCCCCATGAGAAAGAAAACTGTAGCACAGAGCGGGAACTGCCGTCCTCCGCGGCAAGAGTTAACCCCTACTGCGACCAGGAAGCATTCATGTTAAAAATACATAGAGGCGCAAACCGCGAAGGACGCGAAAGGTCACGAAGGAAACCAACTTGCCCGACAAACCTCTCACTCCCGACGAAAAGCTGCAACATGAATTCAATCGCTGGGCCGCCGAAGGCGAGGGCGAGAAGATGGAGCGCCATCATCTCGACATCACCGCCAAAACCATTCGGTTAATGAACCTCCGTCCGGGCGAGCGCGTGCTCGATCTGGGATGCGGTTCGGGATGGGCAACGCGTCTGCTGGCCCGGCTGGTTGGGGACGGGCCAGAGGGATTCGGGCAGGTCGTGGGTCTAGATGTTTCGGATGAGATGGTGCGGCAAGCGCGGGAAGCGTCGAAGGACTTTGAGAATATTTTGTATGTTTGGGGCTCGGCGCAGCAGATTCCGTGGGAGGAGAATTTCTTTGACAAAGTTCTGTCGGTCGAATCTTTTTACTACTATCCCGATCAGGATCGCGCCCTGATGGAGTTATTCCGCGTGATGTCTCCGCGGGGCAAGCTGTTTATTCTGATCAATCTCTACAAAGACAATCAATCTTCGCTGCAGTGGGTAGACCAGCTCAGGGTTCCGGTTCACGTGCGCTCTGCCGCGGAGTATGTTGATCTGCTGAAGAAGCACGCGTTTGAGAACGTCGAAGCGCGCCGCATCCCCGACGACACGCCCACGCCAGATGGCTACCAGACAAAGTCGTTCAACAGTCTGGAAGACCTGCGAGCCTTCAAGCTCGCAGGCGCGTTGCTGCTGATGGCTTCAAAACCTGATCTTCGCACTCCAGCTCCGGGATACACGATTTATTAGAGTATTGCAGCGCTCTCTGCGGCCGTACTCCGCGAACTCTGCGATCCGAGCCTTTAGATTTCGCTATCGTCGTCATTGTCCTCATCGCGGTCACGATCGCGTCCACCCAAATCCTTGATCGGGCTCAAAGCGCGGCCATCCTCAGCATGGCGAATCTCAATTCTGCCGTTTACATTTTCCAGCTTAATCCGCGCGCCTCCGCCGGCCAATTCTCCACGCATGTCGCGGCCCACGTACCTGTGACGATTCACGTGCAAGCCGAAATCGTTCTCGATGTCTCCCGACACTGTATTGGCTTCGATTTCGGCCTTGGCGTCCGACGGAATCGTGAGCTTCACCGATCCATTTACTGAGTTTAGCTCGAGGGCCGATCCGCTGAGATGCGAGAAGCGGGCATCCAAGCGGCCGTTGATGGTGGACAATTGTGCGCGGCCGGAGAGGTCTTTGGCTTCGAGCTTGCCATTGATGCAACTCGCTCGTACTTCACCGCTAACCCCGGCGACATCGAGCGATCCGTTGATCAGCTTGATCTCGTCCAGATGCGCACCAAGCGGAACGGTGACTGTGTATTCGACGCTCGGCGGATTGTTGTGCCAGTTGTCGTCGTTCCAGGTTTGATCGCGGTCGCGGTACTTTGTGCGAATGGAAACATAATCCCTGCCTGCATCGATCTCGATGCGAGCTTCGTCGAGCCGCTCTTTGGTGCTGGCGCTCTTGATGGCATCGACCTTGACTTCATTCCGGTCCCAGGTGGAGATGTGCACCGGGCCGTTGATATTGTCGAGCTCGACTCGGCCATCGGGAGTGAGGGTGTAGGTGTGGTGAAATTCTTCCGTGACGGCTCCGACCCAGGTGGCGATTTGGGAATGGCGATTCATGGTTCCTCCCTATTTCTACAACGTCTTAGACGGTACTCGGAGGAATTCGTGAGTGCCGTAGTTGAATGGGGTCCGTTTTGCACCGGAGACTGGAAGGATTACCTCGGTTACGTTCCTCGGTACGGCTGGATAGGGGACAATTGCCATCACGGGGTAAGAGAGGTCTGCGAATTGAAGTCCGGCACAAGAAGATCGCCTTTGCGGCGGTGGGGACAGCTTTCATCCCGAGTCCCCTGTCTGTTCATTTCCTTTTTGTTGGCCCTCCTTGGTGCGGAAACAACGGGTGCCCAAACGCCAGATCCGGAGAAGCCGGTTCCTATCCTTAGCGGGAGCGCCGGGTACTTCACCAATGTCACTGGAGGTCAAGCCCAACTCAACCCAAAGACGAGTCCTGTTCTCCTCCTACCCATCGGTGACCGCTGGCTGATTGAATCTAGAGGGGAATTCGAGGGGGATTTTCGGCGCACCGGTGGTACCGGAGCCTATGCAGGCCCGGTCAACAAACATCTCGACTACTTCGAACTCGACTACATCGCCAACCGTTACCTCACGGTCACGACGGGCCGGTTCTTGACCCCTTTCGGCATCTTCAACGAGCGGCTGTATCCCATATGGATACGCAGTCTGCAGCCTGACCCGCTCATTTTTCCTATCGCGACCGGCTCCAGCGACGGAGCCATGTTGCGTGGTGGATTTAGGCTGGACGCCAAAGCCAACATGAACTATGCGGCCTACGTCTCAGTCACGAGCATCGGCCTCGGCGGGGTCGAATCACAACGTCTGGCGGGAGGGCGAGTGGGCTTCTTTCTGCCAGGTCCGAGGATCGAGGCTGGCGCGTCCTGGCAAAAGTTGCTGCAAGATGAGCGTTCGAATGCGTTTGGATTTCACTTTGCGTGGCAGCCGGTCCGTCTGCCTCTCAATCTGCGCTCGGAGTATGCCCGATCCTTCCAGGGAAGCGGGTATTGGATCGAAGGAGCATACCGCCTAACCCAGGTTTCGTTCTGGCAGAAGGCAATGCGCCACATGGAAATTGCGGCGCGCGCACAGCAATTCTTTATCGGCCAGATCAGTTACAACGACGCTCAACAATATGGCCTGCCCGGTGTAAGCACTCGTGAAGGCGATTTGGGACTTAACTACTACTTGCACGATGGACTCAAAGTTGCGGCCAGTTATGGCCGCCAATTCAGCTCGGATGGAAATTTGAATCTGTGGACAGTGGGGCTTGCTTACCGCTTCGCTTTCCCACTCGGACGGCTGGGGGCACAATGAAGGCAACGATTCTGGCAATTGTCTGGAGCGTGCTGGTGCTGGTTTCACTCGGTGCTGCCGCCACGCCGCCGGGGAAGAACGCGAATACAGTCGCCGCCATCGTGACCAACAACGACAATGCAGACACCATGCGGGTACAAGGTGAGCTACGTTTTCGCACCAACTGCGGCCGATGCCACGCGGCTCCGCACAAGTTTCCTCCGCGCATGATGGCAACTATTGTTCGACATATGCGGGTTCGGGCGACCATTACGGATGAAGACATGCGCCTCGTCCTCTTCTACATGACGCAGTAGCCTTGTCCCGGGTTTGACGGGTAGGAACGTGGGGAAATTCATTCTTCGTGGGTTCTTGAGAATCGCCGCGGCTGCCGTGGTCTTCACCGCGCTGCTTCTTCACGCTCAGATCCGCGTCATTGAATTGCTGGCGGACAAGGACAGCCGGTATAAGATAGGCGGCACGGCTAGTCCAGAGATCACATTGACCGCTGGAGAACAAATACTTTTGCGCGTAACCGCGCGCAGAGGAAAATCGTGGAATCGCGATGGATCGATACATGGCTTTACCCTGCTGCGAGCCAAGGACCGGTCTAAAGTAGAGGGATGGAGCTTGCTGTTCAAGGCAGGCACGCAGCAGTTCCTTCTGACTGCCCCTGACGAGGCGGGCGACTATGAAGTGGTGTGCACCGTGATTTGCAGTGAAGATCACGAGGGCATGCACATGAAGTTGGTCGTCCTTCCCAAAGGAGGTTGAGGAATAGAGCATGAATCGAATCGCAATTCTATGCGCAGCGGGGATCCTGGCATGGGCCAACGCGGCTTATGCTCAGGCTGGCGCGTCAAAGACATTTCGCGGCGAGATTTCAGACAGTCAGTGTGCCCTTAACGTTCACTCGCTCACTCGCTCGCACGAAGAGATGCTGAAATCAAAGTCCATGGGCGGGACGTCGCGTTCGTGCTCTCAGTACTGCATTGAGCATCTGGGAGGTGAACTGGTCCTGTCGTCCGGCGCCACCGTGTTTCGCCTCGACAATCAGAGTGCTGCCCGAGAGTATGCCGGTCAGAAGGCTAAGGTCGTCGGCACACTCGATCCTAAGACCAAAACTGTTCACATTGTGAGCATTGTCCCCGATACGCAACCGCCACATCGGTGAGAGCGCGTTCCCGGCCACGCGGCAACGTCATCGCACGCCGTTGCCGGTCCGCTGACCGCTCTTCGGTTCTGCCTCCGTCAGTAAATACACGCCCAAGATCGTCATCTCTGGCTCAATTGGGTGGCGATAACGCTGGTTGGGAAAGACGATGTAATAGATGGCGGGATAAAGCAATACCAGCCAAAATAAGAGCCAGGCGCCAGGCTTGCGCTGGTGCAGGGAGCGTATCAGTCCCCAGAACATCAGCACAGAGGAGGCCAGGAATAAAGAGTTTTTAACTTGCGCCAGCCACCAGGTTTGGGCCAGACGCGGCGCCCCAGCCCAGTAGTAGACGAATCGCTTGATGCTCAGTGTGGCGAAGCGTGCGTAGTCCTGCCTGATGTAATCCAACGCCTGACGCTTGCGCATGGCGATGTAGGCGATCTCGCCCATGGCCGTGTATTGACGCATCGCGTACACATCCTGCGTTGGATGGATATATTGCATCCAGGTGCCGTCGGCTCCGTTTCCGTTGCCCAAGCGAAGCTCGGCGCCAAAATTGTCGCGAATGAAAATGAACTTGTCGAACGTTCGATAGTTGCGGACCAGCCAAGGCGCGATGCAGGCGAAGAAAATAGCCGCGGCTACTCCCCCCCCCTTAAGCGATGGCTTGTACTTTTTCGCGCGCCGATACCACGCCCATAATCCCGAAGCGGGTAAAAACGCCACCAGAACCGTGCTCGCCAGCGCGGCCAGTCCCCAAAGCAGCCCAAATGCCAGCCATGGTTTCAGGCCGGCACGATCTTCCATGGTGAGCGTCAGCCAGAAAAGGCTCGTCAGCAGAAGCGCGGAGAAACTTGTCTCCCACACCCAGCGCGTGCACCAAAACATCACGTAAGGCAACAAGGCCCATGTCCATGCGGAGCCAACGGCAACTTTTTCGGAAAAGATTCGGCGCCCGATGAGAAAAATCGGAATGCAGGTAAGAGCGGAAAAAATACTGTTGATTGTCAGCAACACGAACGCCGATGCATGGGAGTAAGTGCCGAAGATTCGAAACACGCCGCCGATCAGATAGGGGTAGAGGGGCGACACCCAAGCCGTGGGCCCAGTCTGCGCCCCGAAAGGATTGCTGAAGCCTTGGCCCGAAACGATGGCTGCGCCAATACGGCCCATTTCCCAGCCGAAACTGAAGTTGTTTTCTGTGCTCTTGAACTTGTAGGTGTGAGCAACAATGATCCATCCCACGCGCAGAATGAACGCGATGGCGACCATCCAAAATTGCGATGTGCGGATGCGAGCCCAAATCCGAATCAGGGTGGCCGCGAAGGTCGAATTCGCCGGCAGCGCAAGTGTGTGTAGCGGCATGGATATTCTATTTGTAGCTGAGGAGAAGAAGAGGAGCAAATCGGATGCGCGACTGGCCAGTCGCTCGATCGGTACCAATCGTAAGCTCGGACCTGTTTAAGACAGACAGGAAGGTCTTGTAATCTGCCGCTCCGAACAAGACGAACCTGACCAACTGGATTGAGCTCCGCGGAGTCTCCCGCTCATATTCGCGCACTGCGCCGAGCATCGTCTCGGCGCAGTCGTCCCCGGGAAAGGCAGCTACGCCGGTGGCGAGAGCAGGAAAAGCTACGCTCTTTAATTGCAGTTCCTCGGCGCGGCGAAGGCTGTTCCGGGTGGCGTCGGCGATGATGGCGGCGCTCGAAAGCGACCCCGGGCGCTTGCGAACGCGTGCATCTTCTGGACGATGTCCCATCGCCGCGGCGTGGATCACGTATTTGTTGGGCAGGCGGCCCGCGCCCGTGATTGCAGTCTCGCCAAGCTTGATCGGGCCTTTGGCTTGGCCTTCGCGGTCAATCTCGCTTCCTCCGCGACGGAGGATTGCTCCCGCCACGCCAGAACCTAGGATCAATTCGGTGTTCGCGGCATTGACGATAGCGTCTATGTCGGCCTGTTTCGTAATATCGCCTTGGACGATTTCGATTCTCAAATCACGAACCCCACTCTCAGCCTTGTCCCAGCCTGGCGTCTTTCCCGCTGGGTGGACGGTGTGGGACCGCTCCGCCGCCCTTGAGCGCATACCGCTCGAGACTAACAAGGAGAGGCCATGTTTGAAAGGCTGAAGCAGAGTGTCACAGAGTGTCCAGACTGTCCTGGCGAGCTACGTTGGAGCCACCGCTCTCGCTGGCTATTAGCCCAAAGTCTTCTGCATTTCGCGAACATTTTCACTGCACCAGTTGCCGGCTTATCCTGCCGCGAATATCGCGGATTCACAGAACTTACAACTCTCCTGCCAGGCTTCTCGCTCCAAGATGCAGTGACCGAGCTAATTAGGAGTTAATTAGGTCTTTTGGTTGCAGCAGGGCGGCCGGAGAGGTGTAGATGCGGGCCTCGGAGTTTTTCTTTTCTGATGGGCGCAGGGCGGCGTTGGGCGTGTTCTTCGAGCGGCAGAGGCAACTCGAGGAGAAGGTGGTCTCCGCGATAGACGAGCACGGGTGCCCTCGAGCTGATGCGAGGATTGACACCCGTCACGGCCGCCCTGTCCCAGCTGCTTTTCGCTGCTGGATTCCGCACTTAAGAACTATAATTAGCGACTGAGGGTGCCCAATGGGCTGGCTGCAAAACAAGTTTGAAAAGAATTTCCTGATTAGCACGGTCGATTACGTCTTCAACTGGGCTCGCAAATCGGCCGTCTGGCCGATGACCTTCGGCCTGGCGTGTTGCGCCATTGAGATGATCGCCTCTTCCACGGCGCGTTTTGATATCGCGCGCTTCGGGTCAGAGGTTTTTCGTCCCAGCCCACGGCAGAGCGACCTGATGATCGTTGCCGGCACCGTGACGCTCAAGATGGCGCCCGTGGTCAAACGCATCTACGACCAGATGCCTGACCCTAAGTGGGTGATCTCGATGGGCGCATGCTCGTCGGTAGGCGGGCCGTTCAATACTTACGCGGTGCTGCAGGGTGTCGACAAAATTGTCCCCGTGGACGTTTACGTGACCGGTTGCCCGCCGCGTCCTGAAAATCTTTTCTACGCGCTGCTCAAGCTGCAAGACAAGATCGACACCATGACCCTGGCCAAAAGGCCCACCGAGGTTCGTCTTGATCCAAATATGGTGGAGAACTTTAAGCGTCAGGTAATGATCGCGCAGACGCTGCAGCCAAAATGACCGCGCTTAGCGAGCGTGAGCGAAGCGAAGGATCTGAGTCAGCAATCAGCATTCAGCCACTGGTGGTCTGCGGCG
>WNGL01011952.1_pt1 | contig 18608 bp, 18 predicted proteins | sample 5400591 | NCBI WGS metagenome assembly WNGL01 (sample SAMN13153377, study PRJNA577476) | soil metagenome | isolation source: 80 cm soil or saprolite under Garry oak tree replicate 1 | place: USA:California | collected 2016-06-15 | reverse complement strand
GGCCGGTCAGCTCCGCCCCGCGGATGGCATCAAACAGGTTGACGTTGAAGGCCTGGACCTGCGGCGCCGCGAGCGCGTAGGCGCGAAGCGGCGCGTTCCCCAGCGTGCCGAAGCGGGCGGTCGCGAAGATCAGGCCCCTGCTCGCATCGAAGGCGGTGGTTGCGATGGGGTCTGAGCCGAGGTCGATCTGCGTGCGGGCGACGGTCCCCGTCAGATCGACCCGCGACAGCCACCCATCCGCGTTGGGCGCCCGCAGATACGAGACGAACGCGAGGAACTGGCCGGTCGCGGTCAGATCGGGCTCGGTGCCGTCGCTCAGCGGGCTAGCCGGGTACTGCCCGCAGGCGAGCGTGATGCCATAAGCGTCTGCGAGCGTCGGCTCGAGCGGAACCTTGCAGCCGTCGCCGCAGGTGAGCGCGCCGCCCGGTTCGAGGTCGACCCGGTAGAGCGCGTTCTGAGCGCGCGACGTGACGAGTACCTGCGGGCCGAGCCCGAGCTTCGTCTTCCATCCTGGACAGGTCGCGTCCTCGAGCACCGCCATCTCGCCGGTGAAGCTCCCCACGCGCGCGCTTCCCAGGATCGCATCGGGCGGCAGCAATGGGGCCGCATCGGGGAGACTCTTCTTCAGCGCGCTTTCGACGTCGACGGCGATCACGGTCCCTCCGTTGACCGGGTCGTAGCGCAGGTCGAAGTTCGACGAGGCAACGAAAAGCTGGGTGACGCAGCCCGTGGCCCCGGCGATGCAGCCGGCCGGGAGGTGCCGAAGCGCGATGCTGGTCGGGAAGTAGAACCGATCCAGCGGCGGCGCTGGCGCCGGCGTGGCGTCGTGACAGCCGCCGGCGAGGAGAAGCAGGGCGAGCGAGAGGGTGCGGGTGCGGGCGGCCAAGGGCGCGAACCGTAACCGCCGCCTCGGAGGCGGGTCAAGAGCTTTGGGGCGCGGCGGCTCCGCCCTACCCTGCCGCCCGGACCGGGGCCGCCCCCGGCGGCAGCTCCGCCTGGATCTTGCGGAAGTCCGCCAGGTCGCCGAACAGGTCCGCCACTTGCTTCACCAGCGCGAGCCGGTTGGCGCGCAGCGCCGGGTCCTCGGCCATGACGAGCACCTCGTCGAAGAAGCGGTCGACCGCAGGTTTCAGCTCCGCCACCGCCCGCAGCACCGCCGGGTAGTCGCGGCGCTCGCGCAGCGAGACCACCTCGGCCCCCACCCGGCCGACCTCGGAGGCGAGGTGCCGCTCCGCCTCCTCGCGCAAGAGGCTCACGTCGAGGCTGGCGGCGCTCACGCCCTGCGCCTTCTCCTGGATGTTGGCGACGCGCTTGAAGGCGACCGCCAGCGGCACGAAGTCCGGGCGGCGCTTCACCTCGGCCAGCGCCTCGAGCCGCCGCCGCGCGTCGACGAGGTCGTCGAAGCCGGCCGAGAGGACCGCCTCGACCAGGTCGACGTCGAACTCCTCACCCCAGAGCGCCTTGATGCGGCCGCGCAGGAAGTCGAGCACCTGGCCCTTCACGGCCGCGCCATCGCCTGGCAGCCGACCGCGCAGCGCCTCCAGCGCAGCATCGACGGCCCCGCGCAGCGAGAGGTGGTAGCCGCGCGCCTGCACCAGGCGGAGGATGCCGATGGCCGCCCGCCGCAGCCCGAACGGGTCGGCTGCCCCGGTGGCCTTTTCGCCCACGCCGATGATGCCGACGAGCTGGTGGAGCCGGTCGGCGAGGCCGACGAGCGCGCCGACGTCGCCGCGCGGCATGTCCTCCGAGGCGCCGACGGGTTTGTAGTGATCCTCGATGGCGTCGGCGACGTCGGCCGGCTCGCCGTCGAGGCGGGCGTAGTGGCCGCCCATGATGCCCTGCAGCTCGGGGAACTCGCCGACCATGCCGGTGCCGAGGTCGGCCTTGCACAGGCGCGCCGCGCGCTGCGCCTGCTCCCTCCGGTCGCCCAGGCCGAGCGCGTCGGCCAGCGTGGTCGCGATGCGCTCCAGCCGCTCCACCCGCTCGAGCTCAGTTCCGAGCTTTGCCTGGTAGGTGCGCCGGCCCAGGTCCGTGACGCGCTCCTCGAGGCGCAGCTTGCGGTCCTCCTCGAAGAAGAAGCGGGCGTCGGCGAGGCGGGCCCGGAGGACCCGCTGGTAGCCGTTCCGCGCCACCTTGGGATCCTTCACCGGCGTGCCGGAGACGGCGACGAAGCGATTGGTGAGCTTCCCCGCCCCGTCCAGCACCGCGAAATAGCGCTGGTGGTTGCGCTGCTCGGAGATGACCACCTCCGGGGGCAGCGTCAGGTTCGAGGCCTCGAACTCACCCGCCACCGCGGTCGGATGCTCGACGAGGTAGGTGACCTGCTCGAGGAGCGGCTCGTCCGGTCGGATCGTCCCGCCTGCGCGGCGCGCCGCAGCGGTGAGCGCCTTCTCGATCTGGCTCCGCCGCTCGGCCGGGTCGGCAACGACGAACGCCTTGCGCAGCTTCGCGAGGTAGTCCTCGAGCGTGCCCTTGAGCGGGATGGCCTTGGGCGCCTTGAAGCGGTGACCGTAGGTGACGACGCTCGAGGCGATGTCCCCGTAGCGAACCTTGACCAGCTTTCCGCCGTACAGCGCGGCCATCCAGCGCATCGGCCGCGCGAAGGTGACGGTCTCGTCGCGCCACCGCATGGCCTTCTTGAACTTGAGGCCCGCGACGAGCCGCTCCAGCAGCTCCGGCAGCACCTTCTCGGCGCGCTGTCCCTTCACCACCTTGCGCGCGGCGAGCCGCTCGCCCTTCGGCGTCTGCGCCCGCTCGAGCGCCTCCACCTCGACGCCCTGGCTCCTCGCGAAGCCGAGCGCGGCGGCCGTCGGCTTGCCCTCCGCGTCGAAGGCAGCCTGCACGGAAGGGCCGAGCGCCTCGGTGGTGGCGTCGGGCTGCTTGGGCTCGACGTCGCGCGCCCAGACGCAGAGCCGGCGCGGCGTCCCGACCGCCTTCACCTCGCCGTGGGCGAGGCGGGCGTCGCCGAGCGCCTTCGCGAGGTCCGCCTCCAGCTGCCGCAGCGCCGGGGGCACGAAGCCGGCCGGGATCTCCTCGCTGCCGATCTCGAAGAGCAGGTGTGCCATGTCCTATGCCGCCTTCTTCTTGGTCTTCTTGGCCTTCGCCTGCGCGGCGGCGAGGAGCGGGAACCCGAGCTCCTCGCGCGTCTTCAAGTACCCCTCGGCGCAGCCTCGGGCGAGGGCGCGCACGCGGCCGATGTAGGCGGCGCGCTCGGTGACGCTGATGGCGCCGCGCGCGTCGAGGTTGTTGAAGGCGTGGGAGCACTTGAGGCAGTAGTCGTAGGCCGGCAGCGGCAGCCCGAGCTCGAGGAGCCGCTTGCACTCCGCCTCGTAGGTGGAGAAGAGCCCGAAGAGCATCTTCGGGTCGGAGGCGCGGAAGCTGTACTCGCTCATCTCCACCTCGTTGCGGTGGAAGACCTCGCGGTACTTCACTCCGGGCGCATACTCGACGTCGTAGACGTTCTCGACGTCCTGCAGGTACATGGCGATGCGCTCGAGCCCGTAGGTGAGCTCGCACGCCACCGGCTTCACCTCGAACCCGCCCGCCTGCTGGAAGTAGGTGTACTGGGTGATCTCCATCCCGTCGCACCACACCTCCCAGCCGAGGCCCCAGGCGCCCAGGGTCGGGCTCTCCCAGTCGTCCTCGACGAAGCGGAGGTCGTGCTCGAGGGGGTCGATGCCGATCGCCTTCAACGAGCCGAGGTAGACGTCCTGCACGTCGGCCGGGTGCGGCTTCAGGATGACCTGGAACTGGTGGTGCTGGTAGAGGCGGTTCGGGTTCTCGCCGAAGCGCCCGTCGGCCGGGCGGCGCGAGGGCTCGACGTAGGCGACGCTCCACGGCTCGGGCCCCAGCACGCGCAGGAAGGTGGCCGGGTTCATGGTGCCGGCGCCGACCTCCTGGTCGTAGCCCTGGGCGAGCACGCAGCCGCGGGAGGACCAGTAGGACTGGAGCTTCAAGATGAGATCCTGGAACGTCACGCGAGGCCTCCCCCGGCGGCGCTGGCGCCTGCCGGACCGGGCACCGTAGGGCCCGCACGCGGCCGATGTCAAACGGGAATCTCGGAGGTGGGCGAGCCGGGATCGGCCGCTTCCGAGGCCCGCTCAGGCGCGCCGGAACTCGATGTAGTGCGCGGTCTCGGCGGCGACCTCGCGCCCGAACAGCTTCTCGACGACGGCGAACGACATGTCGATTCCGGAGGCGACTCCGGCGGACGTGACGACCCCGTCCTCCACCACCCGCGCCGTCCGGTCCACCTCGATGCCCACGCCGAGTGTCTGCAGGAGGTCGAGCGCGCCCCAGTGCGTGGTGGCGCGGCGGCCGTCCAGCAGTCCGGCCTTCGCGAGCAGCAGCGCGCCGGTGCAGACCGAGGTGATGAGCCGGGCGGCGGCAGCGGTGCGGCGGAGCCAGGCCAGCACCTCGCCGTCCTCGAGCAGCGCTCGCGTCCCGAAGCCGCCTGGCACGACGAGGAGGTCGACCCGCGGCGCATCGGCGAAGGCGTGCCGCGGGACGACCTCCAACCCGCCGGTCGCCGTCACGGCGCCGTGCCCGCGGGCGACGGTGAAGACGCGGAAGGGCGCGCTCTCGTCCGTCCGGCGCGACTCGATGCCGGGCGTGAGCCGCGTCCGCGAGAAGACCTCGAAGGGCCCCGCGAAGTCGAGCACCTCGACCCCCTCGAAGAGGAGGATGCCGACGTTCCAGCGTTCCATGGGGCGATTGTAACCGCGACCGCGGCCGCAACCCCGACCCCGACCCCGACCCCGACCCGGGCCCCGACCCTGTCACGGGGACGGCGGCAGCTCCGGCCCCGCCGCCGCCTCCTCCAGGGTGACGGGCCGCCAGCTCGCGCCGACCACCTTCCACCTCCCCTCCTCGCGCGCCAGGTCGAGCAGGAAGCGGTGGACGCTGGCCTGCTCCGGCACGAGCTCCGCCAGCGGCGTCCCCTTCCCGCTCCGCGACAGCACCACGTCGGAGGCCGCGCGCGCGAGCTCGCCGCGGACGTCGATCTTCGTCCCCGTGATGGTGACCGACACCCATGTCCCTCGGAGCACGTGCGCCGCCACGAGCTGCTTCACCTCTCGCCGGTCGAGCCCCTCCCCGTGAAACCGCTCCGACACGTCCCGCACCGCGTCGCCGATGCGCTTCTCCTCGGCTGCCCGCGCCGCGTCGACGAGGAGGGTGCGGATCTGCTCCTCGTCGGAGGGCGGTTTGCGGAGGAGGCGAACGGAGACGAGCACGCCGAGGGCAGCGAGGAGCAGGAACGCCACGGCGAGCAGCGGGCGACGCATCATGGAATTGTCGCACAGGCCCAACCAGGCCCCGCTCTACGAGTTCAACATCCCGCCCATCTCATCGAGGAACTTGCGGCTGGGGAGGCGAGCGCCGAGGTGGTACTCGATGAAGCGCGACAGCGCGTCGCGGGCTTCGATCGCGGTGGCGTGGGCGAGCGGCTCCTCGCCGGCGCGGGCGAGGCCGCCCTCCTGGAGGCGGAGCATGGCAGCCAGGGTCGCCGGCTCGACCAGGGGAGCGGCCGGGCTCGCGTGCGGCGCGCACCCGGCGCAGAGCGCGCCGCCGGAGGCCGGGTCGAACGGCAGGCGCGCCGTGCCGTCGAGCGCGCCGTCGCAGCGGACACAGCGGGCGAGGTGTGGCATCAGCCCGGCCGCCTGGAGCGCGCCCAGCTCGTAGGCGCGCAGGGTGGCGGGGCGCGCCGGCGCGGCCTCCAGCCGGGCCAGGTACTCGACGAGCAACGTCAGCAGAGCCCGGTGGGGCTCGGCGTCGCGCACGAGCGCGGCCGCCAGCTCGGAGGCGTAGCTCGCGCAGGCGATCCGCGCGAGGTCGCCGCGGATGGCGCCGAAGGCGCGCTCCACCGTCACGCTCTCCAGCGACAGGAGCTCCGCCCCGCGCCGCTCCCGCGCCTCGGCGTGGACGAGCGTGAAGTGCTCGAGCGCCCCGCCGAAGCGGCGCCGCGAGGCGCGGGCCGCCCGCGCGAAGGCCGAGACCTTGCCCCGCTCGGCGGTGAGGAGCGTCACCACGCGATCCGACTCCCCGTAGTCGACGGTGCGGAGGACGACGCCGGTGAGCTTCAGCCGGTCCGCCACCAGGCCCTCAACGCCCCGGCGCGGGCAGGTACGGGCCGCGCTCGACGGCGCGCGGCCGCTCGAGCTTGAGCGGCTCGCGCTTGGGCGAGCCGAAGAGCGCGAGCGCCGCCAGCGCCGCCAGGACGAGCGCGACCAGGACGATCAGCCCGGCCTTCAGCGGCAGCGGGCGGGCGGGCCGGACGCCCTGCTCCTCCGCACCGGCCACCTCCTGCCACCGCAACACCACGTCGTCCGCGTCGAGGCCGACCGCCGCCGCATAGGCGCGCAGGTATCCCTGGACGTACGCGCGCGGCGGCATCCGCCCCGGGTCCCCCGACTCGAGCGCCTCGATGATGGCCGGGCCGAGCTTGGTGAGCCGCGCCACCTCGTCCCGCCCGAGCCCGCGCAGCTCGCGCTCCTGGAGCAGCCACCGCCCGAAGGCGCCCACCGAAGGCTCGGCCGGCGTGCCGTCTGGACCCATCATCGCAGCGCGGTCCCCGCCTTCCGGCACTCCTCGCCCAGCGGCCCTTCGGCGGCGATGCTCTCGCACCGCTCGAAGGCGGCCCGCGCCTGGTCGGTGTCGCCGGCCTTCATCTGCGCCACGCCGAGCTGGAACCACGCGTCCGGCACCTTGTCGCACAGCTCGGAGTAGCGGCGGAGCGAGGAGAGCGCGTCCTTCACCTTCCCCTCCTCGAGCTGGATACGCCCGAGCTCGCGGTGGCCCGGGCAGTAGCGGGGCGCGCTGGCGAGGCAGGCGCGCAGCTCGGCGACGCCCTGCTCCCGCCGGCCCATCCGATAGAGCGCCTGACCCTTGTTGCAGCGGGCCACGTAGGCCTCGCGATAGAGCACGTTGTCGAGGGCGCGGTCGAAGGAGGCGACCGCCAGCTCCAGCCGGTCGGTCTGGGCGAGGAGCTGGCCGAGCGCGTTGTGCGCGTCGGAGAAGGAGGGGTCGAGCTCGATGGCGCGTCGGTAGTCGGCCTCCGCCTCGGTCAGCTTGCCGAAGTACTGGTAGACGATGCCGCGCCCGAGGTGCGCCGGGGCGTGCCGTTCGTCCTGCTGGAGCGCCTCGGCGAACTCGCGCAGGGCGTCCTCGCGCCGGTTCGCCTGCAGCGCCTCGGCCCCGAGCTGGAAGTGGATCTCGGCCGCCTCGCGCGCCTTGCGGGTCGGGGCCTGCGCGCAGCCGGCCAGGACGAGCGCCAGCGCGAGGGCGGAGCGACGGCGGAGCGCCATGCTCAGAAGCTCGCCAGGAAGCGCGCGACGGCGCCCGGCGTGGCGCCGGGCTCCGCCGGCGGGAGGTCCCGCGGCGGCGAGAAGAGCGGCACGCGCTCGAGGGTCAGCGCCTGCTGCTCGGCGGAGAGCTTCCGGAAGTTCAGGTTGTCCAGCATGAACCCCATGGATTCGAGGAAGTGGAGGCCCTCCGCCTCGGCGGCGGCGAAGCTGGCGGCGGGCAGCTCGGGCCGATCCTGCACGTACACCACGTTCTCGCCGGTGTCGGCCAGGTAGAGCGACACGAGGATCGAATAGCTGCCGTTCGTGTTGCGGAGACCGCACAGGTGGCCCTGCGCCGCCTGCGGAGCCTTGCCCGGGATGGAGATCTGCGGCTGGTTGATGCTCTCGACGAGCGACATCACCTGCTCGCGGGAGACGGGTACGAAGGTGAGGGTGGAGTCTGGCTGGAACACTTGTCCGACTGTCCTAGCCCCGCGCCGAGCAAGCGGTCAAGTTACGGGCGGCGTGGCCCGTTCGTTCACACGCCCCGCGCCTCCGGCCCCCACACGATCTTGTGGAGCTGGAGGTTCAATCTCGCCTCGACGCCGCTCTCCAGGAGCCAGCGCGCCAGCTCCCTCGGATCGACCGCACCGTGGACGGGCGAGACGAGCAGCGTCACCCGGCCGGCCAGGCGGTGGCGGCGGATGACGTCGAGGCTGAAGCGCCAGTCGTCCTCGGAGCAGACCACGAACTTCACCTCGTCGTGCGGGCGCAGCGCGTCCAGGTACGCGAAGTCGGTGGTCACCTCACCCGAGCCGGGCGTCTTCACGTCGACGATGCGGACCACCTCCGGCGGGAGTGAGGCGGTGGACCGCTGGCCGTGCGTCTCGACGGTCACCTCGTAGCCGCGAGCGAGGAGCTCCGCCGCCAGCTCGGGCAGCTCGCGCTGCAGGAGCGGTTCGCCGCCGGTGAGGAGGACGAGCCGGCACGGGTGCCTCGCCACCTCGGCCAGGATCTCCTCCCGGGCGAGCTCCTTCCCGCCGTGGAAGGCGTAGGCCGTGTCGCAGTACCCGCAGCGCAGGTCGCAGCCGGTGAAGCGGACGAACACGCAGGGCCGGCCGGCCCGCGTCCCCTCGCCCTGGATGCTGAAGAAGATCTCGGTGACCCGCATCCCGCGACGTTTTAGCGAGCGAGGGTCGCCGGCGCAGCGGCCGGGCGCCCTGCGCCGCCGGCGCGGGACGGCTCTGCGCGCCGCGACAGCGTCCCGAGGGCCACCTGCTGCAGTGGACGGCGCTTGCGCTCGAGGCGCTTCAGCTCGCCGGCCACCTTCTCCGGGTAGACGAGGAAGCGATCCGGCACTTCTCCGTCCGCCTTCAGATACCCCAGGATCCGGTTGGGGCCGGCGTTGTAGGCCATGAGCGCGAGGTCGGTGGACCCGAAGGCGCGCACCAACCGGCGGAAGTAGCGGACGCCGGCGCGCACGTTCAGGACGGGGTCGTCGGGGTCCTCGCCCTCGAGCTGCGAGCGCTCCGCCTCGTGTCGCAACGTGGAAGGCCTGAGCTGCATCAGGCCGCGCGCGCCACGATCGCTCTCTGCCACGTGATCGAAGCCGGACTCGACCGCGATCACGGCCAGCACGAAGAGCGGATCGAGTGAGGCCGCGCGCGCCTCCTCGTAGATGACGTCGGCGAGCCGCGTGCGATCGCTCTCGGGCAGGTTCGGCATGCGCTCGGAGAGCGTCGTCTCCAGCGCGGCCAGCCAGCGCAGCCGCTCAGGCTGCAAGCAGGGCGACGGCCCGCCGCACGCGGACGAGATGAAGGTCTCGATCCGCGGCAGCGCCGGAAGCTCGCCCATGGTGCCGGGGACGATGGTGACGGCCACCCCGACGGTGACCGCCAGCAACGCTCCAGCGCACCCTCTGGCCGTGGGACCTCTCACGCGTCGGAGCCCTCCTGGCGGGAGCTCCGGGTGCGCGCGATCGCGTCCACCCGGGCGGAGATGGCGTCGACGCGCTGGCGCAGCGCCTCGATCTCGTCGCGCGAGGGCAGCCTGAAGCGGCTCGTGGCCCGCTTCACCGCCTCGTCGATGCTCCGCTCGACCTCCTTGCGCTGCGACTGGAGGCGTTCGGCGAAATCGCGCGCCTGGCGTCGCACGTCCTCCGGCGTGAACCCCGCAGCATCGGCGATCTTGGCCATCACCTTCTCGGCCTCCTGCTCGGCCGCGTTGATGCCGACGAGCGCCTGCGACCAGGCGACCTTGAACGTCTCGCGGACTCGCGCGACAGCTCCAGCACCTGCTCGCGGGTGGCGACGCCGAGATAGGCGACGGCCTTCGCCTGCAGCTCTTCCAGCTTCTCCATGGCCTCGGAGCGGAAGCTCTCCGCCTTGCCGCGCAGCTCATGCGCGCGCTCCAGGCCCTGGTCGCGCAGCTTGGTGACGCGGCCGCGCAGGTCGTCCATCTTCTTCCAGTCCTGTCTCGACAGGCGCTGCACCAGCTCTCCCACGTCCTTGCGGCTGGCGCGGCCCTTCTCGACCAGGTCCTTGAGGACGCGCTGCGCCTCCTCGTAGACGCGCTGCGCCTCCTCCTCGAACTCCGCCAAGCGCAGCTGGGCGGTCTCGAGCGGCTCGCGCAGGAACTCGGGGACCTTCATGTTCTTGCTCTTGTCTGCCATGCACTTACCTCACGTCGGGGAGCGAAGACCCGCCGAAGCGCCCCGGCACGCGTTCGGTCCCGTCATCCTTACGCAACGCGTCATGCCCGTCAACTGGGCAGGAGCCAATGTACGCCCGCTCCCCTGCTCTGCGCGTAACCAGAAGTGGCCTCTCCTGAGTGTACCCGCAATCCCCTCCAGTCCCTACACACCACCCCATGAGACACGCCGCGGGCTGGGTTTCACCCCCTCGAAACGTCCACGATTCGGCAGCCTTCAGAGAGCGAGCGGCTTTAGTGCAGGGGCCGCGCCGAGTTCCGTGTCACTCGCGAAGATCGGCGCCTACGGCATCGCTCAGTCGCGAAAACCCGTCGCGCCGCAGGAGCTCCCCCATCTCGCGGAGGACCTTCCGGACGAACCCCGGTCCCCCGTAGATGTACCCCGTGTAGGCTTGCACCAGGGTCGCGCCGGACCTGATCCGAGCGTAGGCGTCCGCGCCCGTCATCACCCCTCCGACGCCCACAATGGGGATACGAGCCCCCACCCGGGAGCGGAGGCGTCGGATGGCATGCAGCGTGAGCGGGCCGAGCGGCGCGCCGGAGAGGCCGCCCGCTTCCCCCGATCGGGGGTGCCTCGCGACGGCGCCGGGTCGCTGGAGCGTCGTATTGGTGGCGATGATCCCCGCCGCGCCCACGGCCAGCGCCACCTCCGCCGCCTCGTCGAGCGCCTCGTCGGCGAGGTCGGGTGCCAGCTTCACGAGGAGTGGCTTCGGCACCGGTAGCCCTCGGGCGCGCTCCGCGCAGGCGCCGAGGAGCTGCTCCAGCGCGTCGCGGCTCTGGAGCTGCCGCAGGCCAGGCGTGTTGGGCGAGGAGATGTTCACCACTAGATAATCAGCGTGCGCGTGCAACCGCTCGATGCAGGCGAGGTAGTCTTCCGCCGCACGCTCGTTGGGCGTCGCCTTGTTGCGTCCGACGTTCACCCCCACCACGCCGGGCCGGTCCCCGGGCGCGAGCGCCGCCAGCCGAATCGCGCACGCCTCCGCCCCGTCGTTGTTGAAGCCCATGCGGTTGAGGAGCGCCCGGTGCTCCGGGAGCCGGAACAGGCGGGGGCGGTCGTTTCCCGGTTGCGGGCGCGGGGTGAGGGTCCCGATCTCGACGTGCGAGAAGCCGAGCGCGAAGAGCCCGGGGGCGATCACCTCGCCCTTGTCGAAGCCCGCCGCCAGGCCGAGCGGGTGCTCGAAGCGGAGCCCGAGCGTCTCCACCGCCAGCTCGGGCGCCGCCCGCAGCCGGAGCCGCCGCGCGATCGGCCGCCAGCCGAGCCAGCGCAACCCGACCACGGCCAGGTGGTGGATCTTCTCGGGATCGAAGCGGAAGAGGAGCCAGCGGAGGGCGCGCCAGAGCATGCGGCGGGCGTTCTACGACACCCCGCTCAGAGATCCAACACCATGACGATCGCGTCCTCGCCCTCGTCGGCGTAGTAGTTGGGGCGGACCCCCACCTGCCCGTACCCGAGCGCGCGGTAGAGGGCGAGGGCAGCGTGGTTCGAGCGGCGCACCTCCAGGGTGGCCAGGATGGCGCCGGCTTGGCGCGCGCGCGCGGCGGCCTCCTCCATGAGGGCCCACCCTACCCCGCGCCGCCGCGCCTCCAGCGCCGTGGCGATGTTCAGGACGTGCAGCTCGTCATGCACGAGCCAGAACACGACGAAGCCGAGGACCACCTCGGCGCCCCCCCGGCGCTCGGTGGCGAGCAGGATGGTCGACCAATCGTGCATCAGCTCGCGGCGGAGGAGGTCCGCCGACCACGGGTGAGCGAAGCCGTCCTTCTCGATCTCCATGACGCGATCGAGGTCGTCGGGCGTCATGCGCCGGTAAGTGAAGGGCGCCGGGCGTCGTTCGGGGCCAAAGCTGTCGCTCGGTTGTCGCATGGTCAGCGCCGAGACTGCCGTCGGGGTTCGTGGTCGGGAACGCCACCGCTCGAGGCCGGGGTGGCGGACGCGGCGGGCAGTCCACCGAGCAGACGCACCTCGGCCCGGGCGCGGACGTCGCGAAGGAGCGCCGCCACCTCCTCCGCCACCCGCCGCTCCGCGAGGTGGGTGCGCGCCGCATCGCGATCGCGCGTGCCGAGCTCGGCGGCGTGCTCATCGAGCCAGGCGGAGAGCTCGCGCTCCGACGCCTGCCCGGCGTGGGTGACGCGGCTCTCGACGTAGCGGCGGACGCGCAGCATGCGCGCGAGGACTGCGCCGAGCTCCTCCTCGGAGAGGTCGGCGCGAGACAGAAAGGCGGCGTAGGGCTCGGCCCCGCCGAGCCGCGCACGGAAGCGCCCGAGCTCGCCCTCCCGCTCGGGTGCGTCGACCTCGAAGACCTGCAGTCGCGCCGCCTCGGCGGCGAGCAGGACCTCGTCCACGAGCCAGTCGAGCCCGGCCCGCAGCGCGGACCCGTCGAGGGGCTGCGTCGCCGCGAGCGTCGCGCCGCGCGTGATGAGCGCCACGCGTGACTCGGCCTCGAGGCGGGTGAACGTGATGACGGTCGCCTCGCTCGAGCCCGGAGCGCGCACCACCGCCACCACCCGCTCCACCTCCGTGGCTTCGGCCGCTCGAGGGGGCGACGCCTCGAGACCGATGGCGAGCGCGAGCGCGAGCGCGGGCACGGTGGCGAGCATCCTGTCATTCTAACCCAGCCTCCGGCCGAGGTCCGAGACGACGGCGCCGGACTGGCCACGCCCGCCTCGAATTGACGGGACCACCGGACGCGTTAGGTTCTCGCCGTGCCCGAGCGAGACCTCTACGCCGTGCTGGGGGTGCCGCGCACCGCCAGCGCCGACGAGCTGAAGAAGGCCTACCGCCGGCTCGCGAGGAAATACCACCCGGACGTGAACCCGGGCGACAAGGCCTCCGAGGAGAAGTTCAAGGAGGTGACGGCGGCGGCGGAGGTGCTGAACGACCCGAAGCGGCGCGCCCTCTACGACGAGTTCGGCGCCGACGCGCTGCGCTCCGGGTTCGATCCCGCCAAGGCCGACGCCTACCGTCAGTACAAGCGTCAGGGCGCGCCGCAGGGGGGGATGCCGTTCGACTTCGGCGACTTCCAGGAGGTGCCGGTGGGGGAGTACGGCACCTTCGACTTCGGGTCGATCTTCGAGGAGCTCTTCGGCGGCGCCCGGGGCGGCGGGCCGCGGGTGCGCACCCGCCACGCGCACGCTCCGCCCGAGCAGGGCGCCCACGCCGAAGCCGAGCTGACGGTCGATCTGCGCGACGCCGTCCTCGGCGCCGAGCGCGACGTGCGCGTCGGCGCCCGCACGCTGCGGGTGAAGATCCCGAAGGGCGTCGCCGACGGCGCGACCATCCGCCTGTCCGGTCAGGGGGGGGAGAGCCGCGACGGCGGTCACCGCGGCGACCTTCACCTGAAGGTGAAGCTGCGCGAGCACCCTCACCTGCGTCGCGAGGGCAAGGACCTCTATCTCGACCTGCCGGTGACCGTGCCCGAGGCCGCGCTCGGCAGCGAGGTCACGCTCCCCACCTTCGAAGGTCCCGTGCGGCTGCGCGTCCCCTCCGGCGCGCAGAGCGGGAAGAAGCTGCGCCTGCGCGGCAAGGGCCTGCCGGATCTGCGCGGCGGCGAGCGCGGCGACCTCTATGCCGTCCTGCGCATCGTCCTGCCCGAGCACACCGCCGCGCTCGACCGGGCCGTGAAGCCGCTCGAGGCCCTCTACAAAGACGACCCGCGGGCCGGGATCTCGTTGTAAGAATCGGCCGGAGGCGGACCTTGGGATTTCTCGATCTGTTCGGTGGGAAGGGCGGCAAGGGCGGGCTGCGCAAGCTCGCCCAGAAGGTGACCGAGAAGTACGGGCCGCCGGAGAACCGGCAGAAGGCCATCCAGCAGCTGGCTGATCAGGGCACCGCCGAGGCGCTCGGCGTGCTGTGCCTGCGCTTCACCATCCGCGCCGACCCGGGCATCACCGACGACGAGGAGAAGGAGAACGTCCGGAGCATCCTGGTCGACGCCGGCGAGGCGGCGGTGGGGCCGGTGAAGGAGTTCCTCGCGCACCAGGAGTCGGGCGTCTCCTGGGGCCTGCGCGTGCTCGCCGAGCTGCGGCCGCCCGAGGACGTGGTGGCGACGGCGCTCGGCCTGCTCCACAAGCTCGGTCGCGAGTACACGCGCGACCCCGAGAAGAAGCTCGTCCTGCTCTCCTGGCTCGCCGAGCACCACGGCGACCTGACCCCCCTCGCGCCGCCGCCCGCCGACGGCGCGAGCTCGGTCGTCGACGATACGCTCCTCCCGCTGCTGGAGGACTTCGCGGACGACGTCCGCATCGCGGCGGTGCGGCTGGTGGCGCGGCAGCCGCCCCAGGAGAAGGCGCGCGTGGCGCTCCTCGAGCTCCTCGTGCGCGACCGGGACAACGCGCGGGTGCGAGGCGAGGTCTTGCAGGCGCTCGTCGACCTCGGCGCGGACGTGAAGGGCTACCGCCCGACGGTGGAGGCGCTGCTCCTCGAGCCGTGGTACCTCGACAAGGACGGCCACGTGAAGCGGCGCGGCTGAGCCGCCTGGACCGACTGGGGCGCGTCGCGGCGCCTGACGCACCGCACCAGAGCACCCTTCCTCGACTCGTGGCTCACGCTGAGTAGTATCCCCGGCGTGAGCGAGCAGCCCACCTCGGACGCTGCGGCCGCGCCGGCCCCCACCCGTTTCAGCCTCCTCGACCGGTGGTTCAAGCCGGTGCGGGTGCCGCGCGAAGCCGGGCACGAGCTCTCCGACCTGGCGCGCCGCGGCAGCATCGTGTTCGTGATGCGCTCCGCCCGGCTCCTCAGCTTCCTCTACCTGGCGTGGCTGCTGCGCCAGCTCCGGCTGCCGCCCCTGCGCACCGCGCTCGGGCTCTCCGGCTTCATCCCCTGGCTGGCGCGGGTGCGGCCGGGGGCGGCGGCGCTCGAGGCCGCCGTCGCGCGGCGTGAGGTCACGCTCGTCTTCCTCAACCGCGGCGACGCCACCGACCCCTTCACGCTGCTCGCCGGGCTGCAGCGGCGGCTCGACCACCCCATCTTCCTCGTCCCGGCGCTCCTCGTCTGGACGCGCCGGCCGCAGAAGCTGAAGCCGACCGTGGCCGAGATCCTGTTCGGCACCCCCGACCAGCCGAGCCGCCTCGCGAACGCGATCGGCTTCCTCCTCAACCACCGCCGCGCGGTGCTGCGCCTCGGCCGCGCCGCCGACCTGGCCGCCTTCCTGGCGGAGCGCCCGGCGGAGGCCGATGCCGTGCTGGGCCGGAAGGCGCGCGGGGCCCTCCACCACCACCTCGCCCGTCAGGTGCGGGCGGTGGTCGGGCCCCCGCTCAAGACCGCGGCGAGGACGCGCGCGTGCGTGCTGCGCGACAAGGCCCTCCGCCAGGCGGTGGCGGCGGAGGCGGCGCGCACCGGCCGGCCGCTCGCGGAGGTGGAGCGCGAGGCGCAGCGCGCGGTGCGCGAGATCGCGAGCCGCTACTCCCCCGCGTTCATCGAGCTCGTCCGGCCTTTCCTGGCCTGGCTCTTCGGCCGGCTCTACGACGCGGTCGACGTGGACGACGAGGGGCTCGCGCGCGTGAAGCACGCCGCCGCCGATGCGCCCATCGTGCTCTGCCCCAGCCACAAGAGCTACATCGATTTCCTCGTGCTGTCCTGGGTCCTCTACGAGCAGGGCATGACGCCGCCCCACATCGCGGCGGGCATCAACCTCTCCTTCTGGCCCTTCGGCGCGATCGCCCGCCGAGGCGGCGCCTTCTTCATCCGCCGCACGATGAAGGGCGATCGCGTGTACACCGCCGCCCTGCGCGCCTACGTGAAGCAGCTCCTGCGCGAGCGCTTCCCGCAGGAGTTCTACCTGGAGGGCGGACGCAGCCGCTCCGGCAAGCTCCTGTTCCCGAAGACGGGCCTCGTCTCGATGGAGGTGGACGCCTGGCTGGAGGACGCCGCCGACGACGTCCTCTTCGTCCCGGTCGCCATCGACTACGAGCGCCTCATGGAGGGCAGGAGCTACGCCCGCGAGCTCGCCGGCGGCGAGAAGGCGAAGGAGAGCTTCGGCGGCCTGCTCCGCGCCCGCAAGGTGCTGGGGCGTCGCTACGGCCGCCTCACCGTCCAGTTCGAGGAGCCGATCTCCCTGCGCGCCTTCGCAGCAGAACGGGACAGCGAGCAGCTCCGCCCGGCCGGCGTTGGGGACGAGACCGCGGAGGCTCGCGCCAGGGGCAACCTGGCCGCGTCCGGCGCCGCGCGCCGGTCCCTCGTGCAGGCGCTCGCGAGGCGCATCGCCTATGGCATCAACCGCGCCACCACGGTCACCCCGGCCGGCCTCCTCGCCACGGCGCTCCTGGCGCATGTTCGGCGGGGCCTCGGCGCGGAGGAGGTGGCGCGACGGGTGGAGCTCCTCCGGTACGTCGCGGCGGATCGCGGCGCGCGGTTCGCGCGAGGTCTGGCCGGCGCCTCGTCGGATCCCCGCGTGCCCGGGCCCCTCGCCGAGGCCGCGGCGCGCTTCGAGGAGGAGGGGCTCCTGCGCGTCCTGCGCGCCGGCGGCGAGACGATCTACCAGGCGGTGGAGGAGCGGCGGACGCAGCTCGACTACCACAAGAACGCGGTGCTCCACCGCTATGTCCCGCTGGCGCTGATCGCGAACGCCGTCCGCGCCAGCGGCCGCGAGGCGAGCGCCGCCGAGGTGAAGGAGCGCACGCGCTGGCTGTCGCGCCTCTTCAAGCTCGAGTTCATGTACCGCGTGGGCGCCAGCTTCGACGAGCTCTTCGACGAGTCGGCCGAGTTCCTCGGGCGGCTCGGCGCCGTCGAGCGCGGGGGAGGTGAGCTGCGCGCCGGCCGCGAGCGCGAGACGCTCGACTTCCTGGCCGACCTGCTCCGGCCGTACCTCGAGGCCTACCGCTTGACCGCCGAGGCGCTCGCCGCGAGCCCGGACGGCCCCATCGATCGGCGGGCGCTCGTGAGGGGCGCGCTCGATCGCGGCCGGGCCTCGTGGGCCGCCGGCCGGGTGGCGCTGCGCGAGTCCGTCTCCAAGGCGACGGTGGAGAACGCCGCCGAGTGGCTGGTGCAGCAGGGCGGCGAAGGCGGCGAGGACGCGGAGCGCCCTGTGCTCACTCTCGGCTGGCGCGAGCAGCAGCTGCCCGACATCCTCCGCGAGCTCGCTCGACACCTCGCGTCGTAAATTCGATCGTCCTGATCCAAGTCAAAACGGGAATGTCCTCTTCACTTCATGTGTGTGAAGGGGATACTGTGGCAATTCACCGCGGCACCGGTTCCCCACCGAGCTGTTCCTTCCCGATCCGAGGAGGCCCTCACGATGGCTGAGCACCCCCGAGTACTGAACAAGTCCCTGTGGAGCAAGATCATGCCGGCCGAGGCGGCCGCGGCCCTGATCCCGAACGGCGCCATCATCGCCACCAGCGGGTTCACCGGCGCCGGCTACCCGAAGGCCGTCCCCCTGGCGCTCGCGAAGCGCGCGGTGGAGGACAGGACCCGCGGCAAGCCGCTCCGCCTCAACGTGCTCACCGGCGCCTCCACCGGCCCCGAGCTCGACCAGGCCCTCGCGCTCACCGACGCGGTCGCGTTCCGCTTCCCGTACAACGGCGACGCCACGATGCGCGAGCGCATCAACGCCGGACAAGCCGAGTACCAGGACATGCACCTCAGCCACGCCGGGACGCTCGTCCGGTACGGCTACTACGGCAAGATCGACTACGCCATCATCGAGGTCCTGAGGATCCGCGAGGACGGCTCGCTCGTCTTCAGCTCGTCGAGCGGCATGAACACCGCGTACCTCGACAAGGCCGACAAGTACATCCTCGAGGTGAACGAGTGGCAGGACGAGCGGCTCGAGGGGATGCACGACGTCTACCTCGTCTCCGGCAAGCACGGTGAGCGCAAGCCCATCCCCGTGATGAAGACGGACGATCGCATCGGGTCGCCGTACATGCCGATCGACGTGTCCAAGGTCGCGGCGGTCGTCATCTCGAAGTTCCCCGACCGCAACGCTCCGTTCAAGAAGCCGGAGCAGGACCACATGCGCATCGCGCAGCACATCCTCGACTTCCTCGACGGCGAGGTGAAGTCGGGCCGGCTGCCGAACAGCCTCACCCCGCTGCAATCCGGCGTCGGCAACATCGCCAACGCGGTGCTGGTCGGCCTCAACGAGGGCCACTTCGAGAACATGACCTCCTACACGGAGGTCGTCCAGGACGGCATGCTCGACCTGCTCGACTCGGGCAAGCTCACCGTCGCCTCCGCGACGGCGTTCTCGGTCTCGCCCGAGGGCCAGGAGCGGTTCATCAAGAACATCGACCGCTACCGCAAGCAGATCATCCTCCGCCCGCAGGACGTGTCGAACAACCCCGAGGTCATCCGGCGCCTGGGCTGCATCGCCATGAACGGGTTCGTCGAGGCCGACATCTACGGCCACGTGAACTCGACCCACATCGTGGGCAAGGGCATCGAGAACGGCATCGGCGGGTCGGGCGACTTCGCCCGCAACTCGGCCTACACGATCTTCATGTCGCCCTCGACGGCCAAGGACGGGAAGATCTCGGCCATCGTGCCCTTCGCGACGCACATCGACCACACCGAGCACGACACGATGGGCTTCGTGACGGAGTTCGGCTTCGCCGACCTGCGCGCGAAGAGCCCGAAGCAGCGCGCCAAGGAGATCATCGAGAAGTGCGCCCACCCGG
>WNGL01005476.1_pt1 | contig 18608 bp, 22 predicted proteins | sample 5400591 | NCBI WGS metagenome assembly WNGL01 (sample SAMN13153377, study PRJNA577476) | soil metagenome | isolation source: 80 cm soil or saprolite under Garry oak tree replicate 1 | place: USA:California | collected 2016-06-15 | reverse complement strand
ACCATGGCATAGAGCGGGCGAATGGCGTCGCAGGTGGATCAGCGCCTTGAAATAGGCGTGTAGTTCATAATTCCAGGCTTCCTGGTCCCAGATCATACAGCGCCGGTTATCTGGATCGCCTGCGCCTACCATGCCGATTTCATCTCCATAGTAGACGCATGGCACTCCTGGATACGTAAAGAGCAGCGCTATCGCCAGTTGTGCACGCGCGACATCTTCCCCTACGTGGGTCAGGATGCGCGGGGTGTCGTGGCTGTCCAGCAGGTTGAACTGTTGCATGGCGATTTGCCAGGGGATGGCCGACAGGAAGGTCTCCCACTGGGCTGCCATCGCTTCGGTCGGAAGAGATTGCCTATCAGGCCATGCGCGCTGCCATATTTCAACAACGTCGAAGTCGGCCAGCCATTGCAGCACAGGGAACATGAACCCCTGGTAGTTCATCACGGCGTCAAGTTCGTCACCTTGCAAGTGCGCGGTTCCATCAAAGAAGTGCTCTCCAATCAGGTAAGCCTCGGGCTTTTCGGCTTTGACGGCACGACGCATGCCGCGACCAATCTTATGCCCCAACTGAATCTCATTCTGCCGCGCCAGCATGTTCGCAACGTCGAGACGCCAGCCGTCAATACTGAATGGAGATCTCAACCAGTAGCGCATAACAGCATCTTTGCCGGCGTACATGAATTCGCGTAGGCTTTCACTGCGATAGTTCAGCTTGGGCAGGCTGCCGTGACCCATCCAGGCTTCGTATGTTTCAGGATGCTGGTGAAAGGTGTAGAAATCAGCCGTCGCAGCCGATGCGCTGGATTGTGCAGCGAGAAACCAGGCGTTGTTCGCGCCGCTATGATTGAGGACGATATCCAGCATCAGGCGCATATCGCGCTGGTTTAGAGCCTCCCGTAATGCTACAAGCGCCTCGTCACCGCCAAAGTGAGGGTCTACCTGTTTATAATCGGCTACGTCATACTTATGATTACTGGGCGCTGTAAAAATAGGGGTGAGGTAGAGGGCCGAGACCCCCAGGTCCGCGAGGTAATCCAGCTGCTGCTCAATGCCCTGGAGATCACCGCCGAAAAACTCACAGCCGCCCGTTTCAGAATGGGGTCGCGGGCGTTCTCCCCATGGGTGGGCAACCACCGGCTTTCCGTGACAGTCATACTCCCCTGTGCGCACATTATTGGAGGGATCGCCATCGTAGAAACGATCAGGGAAGATCTGGTAAAAGACGCTCTCTTGCACCCAGTTCGGTGCGTGGTAATTGGCCAGGATTTTGAAATCGCTGGCATCAGTTGGAGCATGGCGTGTAATGCCGCCATTGAAATACCAGTATCCACCATCCGCAGCCAGGAGAAAAAAGCGGTAGTTGGTACTAGGCATGCGAAGTTTCAGCTCAAGCTCCCACCAGCGCGAGACTCCACCGGCGCTATCTCCGGGAGCCGGGCGCATCTCCTCCATGTGCTGTTCTCCATTGGGAGTTGTGCGGAGAAATACGCGCTCGATAGGAGCCCTCCGGTCGGCGCGCAAACGCAGTGTTACAGTTGAGCCAAATTGATGCGCATCGCCTACCACGTAGTACGGCGAACCATCGTGGTGAATGCTATGCGTCCAGTGATCGTAGGGCATAGTTCCAAAAAACGTGGACATCTATGGACACCGCACTTTTTGTTTGATTTATACGGTTATCGCTAACCATAAGGGCTGAACTACGTAGGCCGCTATTCCCTTTGCATCTACGTGAGCAAATGCATCAGGCTTACTTTTGCGTAAAATGTTGTAGGAACCATTCACATCGGCACATATCTTGCGTCCGTCTTTGGTTCGGTATAAGCGGTTTCTTCGCCCGATCCGCTTCCCGCTAAAGATGTACTCTGTATCATCGTTCGGCTTGTAGGTAGGAATAGGGTCCAGATCAACAAAGCTAGCTTTTGACGTGTAGCTCTCTTCTTGCATCTCTACCTGAATGCCAACGAGGGAAGCTTTGTACGTGAGCATGCCAATAAAGCGCGCATGGGGAATGGCAACGAAATTTTGATTGTTGCGCCGCCCATTGTTCACTTCTTGCTTCCACAACGGGTTCTTCCCGATGATAATGGTGCCTACCCCCTCTTGTACCAGAAAATCGATAATCCGCTTACTGGCAGCGTGTAGGTAGTGATTGATCTGGCGGTTACGCTTGTTCGTGATCTGTTCCATTTGCCTCGTGACGCGCTCTCGATCCTCTTTGGGAAGGCACGGCTTCAACTCTTTCATGCGCTTATTGTACCACTGATTCCACGCTTTGAGCGGACGACCGTTAACCAATCGGGGTACCCACCCTGCACGGTTTGATGTTATCGCCGCTAAGTTCGTGACTCCGAGGTCAATCCCGACGCAGAAAGATGGGTCTACCTTGGCTTGAACTGGTTCTTTAGTGTAAATCACCTCAACGACATAGTAGCCGTTGCGAGGAACGATCCGCACCTGGTCAACAACAGTGTGCTCGGTTTCGATGGTGATGGGCAGCCCGGACGGTCGAATGAGACCATCTCTGAGTCCTGGCTTGCTCAACGCTTGCATGGTGTAGACAAGCATGTTTCTGCCCTCGGTTTTGTGCTTGTACTTCGGCAATTTCGGGCATCCAGTGAACTCGGAGGGGTCTTCTTCGTAGGCCGCTTTTGCCTCACGGAACGCTTTCCATGCAGCAGCCAGTTGCCTGAGCACCTGCTGTGATACCTTCGCCGGAAGTGCTTGGTACGCCTCATGCGGCTGCATGCGTTTATCCATCTCTTCATAGGACAGATAGATGCCTTGATGGATGAACGCTTGTCGCATCTCGTAATTGGCCGCATTGTACAGGTTCTTGGACGCAAAGGCGGCCCCGTCAATCACGCCGTAGCGCGGATCGTGCTTGCTGATAACATGCTGCTCGACTAACTGCACGGTGTGTACCTCCTACGTCTGCTGCTGGCGTTAAATGCCTGAGCAGTCAAGGACTTGCCAGATATCCTCCAGCTCGCCAATGGCAAACACCTTGAGCAACACGCTGATGGTGGGGTACTCGTTCTCCAGCTCACCGAGCAAGTAGTCGCCCTTGCAGAAGCGAATGAGGACAGTGATGATCTCACGCTCTGGGCTCACGCGCCTGGCAGTAACCTGTACCTCCAACTGGCGGGTAAAGGCCACCGCCTGCCCCTGGTCGATCAGTTCGCCGATTTCCTGGTGGTTGTAGGCTTCTTTCATGGGGTTGCTCCTTTTGGGTCTTCGTTGTTACATGACTCGACGTACGAGTTCCTCTCAACTGTGATCGTCGTGATGCCCTGCCTATAGGCATGTACCAGGTCGTCTCTCAGTTGTTTGACGGCGTCTTTCATGGTTGGTGGTGGAACACCTCTGCTGGTGAGAAACCGCACTAGTTCTAGCATTTCGCGTAAGATGTACTGGCGTTGTGTTTTGTTTAGATGTTGGCTCATAGCGTCTCTACACTCCGATGAGGATGAGAAACTTGATATGGTAGAAGTCCGGTAAGGTTTCTATCTGCGTCATGGTGACACGTGACACGAAACCCGTTTTGAAAAGATATGCTCTTGCCTCTGCTGGCGTATCCCCTTGTATTTGTTGGGCTAATTCTTGCTCGTCGTCCTGGCTAAAGCTATACTCCCAAAGACCTGCCAAACGAACGATAAACGGGGTGATTCGAACTACCGTCGTTTGTACACTGCCGACTCGCTCAAACTGGCGTCCTGGTCGTGTGGTGTTGAAAACGATGGTTGCTTTCCTGTTTAGCTCGTCCTGGCTGTAGGCGACTCCCCCGCACGTTTTCGAGGCGTTCACTGTAACCATTTGCGCTTCTTCTCCGATGCCATGATCGGGGTTGATGTGAGTAGTACAGTGTGTTGTTTGGACTGCTTCACCAGGTCGCAAGGTGAATGCCTGGGGCATTGCCGAAGTTAGCTGCTCTTGTAACTGCGCGGTCGAGGTATCCAGATCATACTTTGCTACTGCCTTGTAGTCGCGTGCATCCTGTCCACCTGTGAACGCTGCCAGATTTTTGACAAAGAGAGCGCTAGTAACGGTTGTGTTAATGTCAAGTAGTGGTATGTTGCCTCTGCTTCCTGCGCTTATGGCACTCGCTGTAACGGAAGCTACTCCCCAGGATGGCGCGTTGGCTGCGGGTATCGTTAAAGCTTGCTCTGTCGCTATTTTCACTCCGTCGTTGCCAGTAAACACGGTTCCTACTGGTACGATTTGGGCGGTTGCCTGTCCATTGTAAAAGGTTAGCGTTCCTGTCGCTTGTCTCGCGTCCTGGTGGCCGTGTCCTGTGGTCGGTGCGGCCAATGTCCTGGTGAGTGTAACAGGCGCAAGCGTTCGGGTTTGTACGGGGATCGCGGTCGTCAGCTGCACAGATTTATGAACAGGTAGAAGTGTAACAGTGACTATGGGCTGGTTGATAACGTTGAGGACGGCGATAGCAATCAGGGAAAAGAGAAACAGAAAGAGCGTGAAAGCACACTCCTGCTCCAGTTTCCTGTTTATCTCCCATTGTGGAGTAAAGCGCGGCGTAAGTGGTTGGGTTGGGATTTCTGCCACAGCGCGAAAAAATATCTCGTCTGCCTCTTCTGGTGGGAGCGGTTCAGAGTCGCTATTCGCTAAATGTATTTTTTCTCGCAATGGTTCGCTTACTGGTTCCGTTGGTGCTATCGGTGGCTTGGTGTTCTTCTCTTCTGTTTGCTGCATGGTTTACCTCTCTTCACGAAACGCAAGACGCAAGCCGCTCTTGTAGCAGTCCCGCTAGATAGCTCCAATAGACCTCTTGTAACGCTTCCTTTGCTAACTCGCCGCCAAGTAGGTTGATGGGAGTGTCAGGTAGCCATTCAACCCACTGGTTGAGTTTGTCAAGAAAATAGGTTTTCAGCGCGTGAATGTTCACTTCTAACGCCTGCTGCGTCGTTAAAAACGGCTTGTACTCCTTGAACATAATTGCTCTCAGGTCTGCAAGGAGTTCTTCATCTTCGTCTAACGCTTCGTTTATTACTTCCCAAACGGCTTGAGTGAATTTGTTCATTGCTTCCCCTCACAATGGGAAAGCGGCAGCAATGCCGCTTCTGTTATTGTCCTTGTGTGGTGGTAAACGTCTTCCCGTTATTCACAAAACAGATGATCTTATCACTGCCTTGTATGTGAATGTTCAGGTCTGGTTTCCCATCCCCATTGCAATCTTCAAAAGAGAGCGTTACAGGTGCTAAATCTTGTCCAGCACCAAACAAACGAGGGCCGATGTAGACTTGAGACTTCGAGGCGTTCCCCCCTGGTATCTCAATGGCCAGAATTTGACCGTTGAGATTGACCGCCATGAAATGGCTAGGACTGGCTGAACTATCACTGTGACCGACTACCGCGTCAACCTGATAGGTTCGAGGTCTGCCATAGTGCATATCATCCTGCCAGATGCTATACCAGGATGACAAGGCACTAAAAGACAACCATCCAACAATCATAATGAATAGCCCTATGCCAACAAACACTAGCCAGTGAAAGCGGGTTCGTTCTAGCCGTCTGGTAGGTTTTGCTTGTCTGGAGATACTTGAGGTTCTTGCCCGCTTGGGCGGTTCCTCATAGTCCTGTTGCTCGTCTTCCTCAAATTGGGGTATATGTCGCGTCGGCGGGACTGACTTCGTATATCCGTCCGTTCTCCCCCTGGTAGTCCGTAGCCCTGGGTATGGGTTGGTTGGTTGTTGCGTGGTCGTCGCTGCGGCGGCGGCTGCACTTCGGCGGTTTGCTACAGGTTGAAAAGGAGGCTCGTATTTTTTTGTCATCTCTCCCCCTCGTTTTCTGCGTCAATGAGGTTTGCAGCTTCTTTAAGCGTTAACTCACCCTGAATGATGCTTGCTAACAACCGTCTTACTTCCTGCTGTTTCCAGTGACATTGACACGCTGGGTCATTGCAAAAAGGCTGTTCAAATGAGTGAAAATAGTAAACGGGTATGCTCTGCTGCGGGCGGGCTGTATCCGTTACGTATGGCATAAGTGGCGGATAGTCCGTAAGAGGGACGTGAAACGGTGGTATGTCTTGCATGTCTTCCTCTCGTTGATTGACAGCTAAGGCCATACATTCTATACTGTACATAGGCCTAGCCCGTCCTGGCAGCAAAAACGGCATAGGGTGCCGTCTCACTGCCATTGTGACAACAACACACTAAAGGGACGGTCAGTTTTATGTTTTGAACTGCGGTAGCTTGCAAGGCACAGGCAGTTCGCAACATGCGCGAAAAGGTCTAAAACGGGGCGCCTAGGGTTTTACTCTAGGCGTTCTGGCATCACCTCCTCAAAGAATTAGGGTAGTTTAGAGAATGTTGAGACCCTGAATATCCATAACCTTGATCTCACGGCCATACGCTTTACCGAGTGTATCAGCTATCGCTTTTGCCGTTTCAGCCTTGATAGGCTGTCCATCCTCCGCGTTGGCGGCAGATTGACGGCTTATTGATTGACCACCGTTCTCCGAAACTGATGCAACTCGGACTGGCCTCACTGCTGTTCGGTTCCTGCTTCGACCAGAACCGCCCCGGCTTGCGAGGTCTTACGCTCTGTCCACAGGCGTGTGACTTTCCGCAGAACTTGCGGTAGTTTTCTCATTCCTCATGCTAACGCGACGAGATTCAATGCCGCATTCAGGTCTCGGTCGAGTACGAAACCACACTCCATCCGTTCACAGACATATACCCGTTCCCGCAGGGGCATCTCATCTTTCACATGACCGCAACTGGAACACCTTTTCGTGGAAGGGTAGAAGCGGTCAGCTACAAGTAGTGCCTGTCCATTCCACAAGGTTTTATAGCTCATCTGCCTCCTGAACTCCCCCATACCGACATCACTGATTGCGCGCGACAAGCTACGGTTCTTGCGCATTCCCTCCACATTCAGGTCTTCTACGATAATTGTCTTCGGTCGCTCTCTGGCAATTCGTTTTACGATTTGCTGCTTAGGCTGCTTGTGCGAAAGCTTGGTCCTCGCTGTGATAGCACTCGTGGCTTTATGCAGCGCGTCGCGCCGGACATTGCCAACGCGATAATACTGCTTTGCAAGTTGCTTGCGAGCCTTTGCGCGGTTTTTACCGCCCTTCTTGCGCCGCGAGAGGCGTCGATGCAAGCGAATAAGCCGACGGAGGTTTTTCTGCAGGGCCTTGGGGTTTTCAATGACAGTCCCGTCCGAACACGTCGCCAGCGTCTTGATACCTAGATCTACCCCGATTGGCTTCCCGGTCGCGGCTTCTTGGTCTGGCACCTCTTCCTCTACCTGAATGGAAACAAACCAGTGGCCTGCGTGTTCTGAGACTGTTGCGGAGAGAATATGGACTCCCTGGGTTGGAAGATAGCCACGCTCGTTGAGCCGCAAGCGTCCCAATCGGGGAAGTTGCACCGCATCCTCGAAGATGTGTATCTGTCCCGTTAACCGGAAATGCCCCAATCCTTTCTTTTTCGACTTGAACTTAGGGTAGCCGACCTTGACCTTGTGCCTGCCCTCCCGTTTCGAGCGCACACGTCGAAAAAAGTGCTTGAAGGCTTTGTCTAGGTCGCGCAGGGCTTCCTGTGGCACGCACTTCGAGACCTCGTACATCCAGGGGTAATCCACTCGTTTGAGTCGGTTCAGTTCTTTGTGTAACTCCATCGCGCTGATGCTTCGACCAGTTGCCTTGTAGACTTCCTGCTTGCGCCGGAGACCCCAGTTGTAAGCAAACCTTGCTACTCCGGCGTGTTTTTTGCAGGCAGTGAGTTGTTCGTTGTTCAGATCAAGTTCGGATTTATAACCGCGCATGACTCGCATGCCTCACCTCCCTATAGTGCGAGAAAGCAGCATCAAAGCGAGATGCTGGAATCTGCCCCGGTCTCTCCGCTGTTTCTCACATATGAGGATTATACACGATAATTGGCAACAATGTCAATATTCAATATCAAATAACTATTATACATTCATTCAATGACAATCAAATACATTGACGTATATTCAAGTGTAAACACGTTCAAGTACTTAACAAGGGCGACGATATTGACACTGGGGTACCTATCGCTTATACTTACACGGACGGCGACATCAAAAAGCCCGTGAAGGCGAGGTTACAGAGTGCATGGCCACAGAATGGTTAACCGTGGAACAGATTGCTAAAGAACTTGGTATTAGCGAGGAAACCGTTCTCAGATGGATTCGGAAAAAGGACCTCAAAGCCTACAAGCTTGGGAAAAATTACCGTGTGACGAGAGAGGATTACCGGGAGTTTCTCAACCAGCGATACACGGGCAACATCGATAGCCAGCCGTGACCGCTTTCACGACGGCTTCCAACAAAGAGGCCGGTATCCTGAGCTCAGGATACCGGCCTTGTTCTATAAATAGGGGTAATTCCACCCCAATTCTATACGGTACTCACGTAAATTCATCGAAAATTACCTCGCTACAAATACAATCAATGATAATAGCATACTATAAGATGTATTCAAATGCAAGCCTTGAAAGGCTTAAAATGTACCTATTTTGTATGATAACTTGCGAAAATTTTAATCTTTCTTTTCCAAAGAGTGGTGAACATAGTTTGTCCAAATATAGAGGCAAGCCAACATATGGACTGCGCTCATGTGAGCATTTCACCGCCAAAGTCAACATCTCCTGAAAAATGAGGAAGCGCAAGGGGAAGATGCAGTGAGAGATGGGCAGGTATCAATTGATGCCAGTCTTAATCCCCGAAATATCCGCTACTTTGTCCCTGGCGTCAGATCAGTAAGCACCTTCATCTGAATCAATCCTCGGCAACAGTGGGAAGCTCAATGACTTACAAACTACCAGCCCATAGCGACGGTAGTCGATAGATGATAGTGCTTGCGAACAGACGAGAATGGGTTTCTCGCGCAAATGGTTAAACAGCTTACGTAGTATAGGGCCTAATCATAGCTTCATCTGTCTTTTTTATTTTCGATCTTCCCCTTGCTATTCTGATTTCGTTCTTTGACGATCTGAACTACTGTTAGTGTGCTTGCAATTGACCCTGGAATGGCAAGAAACAGGGTTAACCAATCGAAAAAAGACATAGGTGGCGCCTCCCTGCTAAAAGCGATTTTCTAGGAGGCTGAATGTATGCACAAAATCATCTGCAAAAAGTAGTACGTCCTTCGTCTACTACTATAGACGGTACGGCGGTTATCCTCTTGAACTTGGACCGGGTAACCTGCGTATACTACAATAGAGCTATGCATACGAACAGCCTTCCGCTGTAGTGTGTGTAGCAAAGAGAGAGCAGCTTCGGGACCACAGAACGTGCGATCTTGCCGGATGCCGACGTTCTATAATCTGCAGAGTTGCTCTTCCTTTTGCTCACTAAGACAAACGCGCTACCCAAGTGAATTTTGTGGAACTATATGGTATAGGGGTGGAGCTACGTAAGGTGTCATGGACAGTAAAGTAAGCGAGTACGTTGCTCGAAATGCTTGCTTTGTCAGTTCCTGGTTCTACGGGAGTCGGTACTTCCCCTCTATTATGTCTGCACTGGATGATGATCTGTCGGCCAACTTAACTCTGAGGCAATCTCCGCAGGAAACTTCTTTTGATAGTTTCTTTGCCGTTTTTACTCGTGAGCGTCTGGCATTGCCCCATTATTCCCGCTCACCATCCTCATCGTGTGTGCTGGAGAGTGATGGACGGTTACATTGTCGATATGCACGGTATCGAAAATCTCCAATAAGGCTGTACCCACAATGCTCTCGATGGTAAGCTCGGTCTGCTCCACATCCCCTACCAGCACCTCAGAGAACTTCTTTGAGCAATGGAGGCGCAAGTCTATGATGCACGTATCCTTTCCTAGCTGTAGAGAGGTGATCGCCTGATTGTGCGATAGGGGTTTGACAGTCTGTGCGCTCGTAGAGGAGTTTGCCCTGTGATTCCCCACGTTCAGTTTGGAGGCAATGAGTTTCTCTCGCAATTCTCTACTATTCGCATTTGCTCTATTTTGTTCCTCCCATAATTGCTCAAGTGCGGCAGGAACTTTGCCATCAGCTTGTATAATGGCAGCACTTTCAGTGAGAAACATCTCTTCAAATGGATGATCCCGGAGGAGTGCATTACACAGTAGATATTGTTGTAGTGCTGCGGCACAATCAAGGCAGGTGCTGGCGTGCTCGTGTAGGCACAACCTTTCCTCCAAGGAAAGATCATCAGGATGACGTATAGCGAACTCGTTGGCCCAGACGCTGCACCAATGATTAAAGCGATCTTCTACCATCTTCCTTCTCCTTGCTGACGGCGATCATTTCTCTCAGCTCGGGACAAACCTGAAGCAATCGAGCAGCCGCACGATTTAGGCATTCGCTCACACGCTTCGTGTTGGTTCCCAGCATATTTGCGATCTCAACTTGAGAATAGCCGAGACGATGATATAAGAAAATGCAATTCTGCGCCTTCGGACTCAGTTGCCTTAGTGCTCGATTCAAGAGATCGGTTTGCCAATAGTGTTCGTCGATATTGGCACTTATTAGAGCTTCATGCCCAGCATGATAGATTCCATGCTCGTCTTCCTCATCATCAAACAGAGGCTCGTGCTGATGCTTCCTGTCCGTCTTGTAGTATCGGAACGCTTCATTGACGCATATCCGGAACCACCAACGCCTAAAAGGAATGGCATCCGGCTTTTGTAGTAAACCAATCCATATGCGTAGACAGGCTTCTTGGAAGACATCTTGTACCCCTTCTGTATCAGCTACGAATCGATGGATGACCGCTTTAGATGGCAACTCAAAGTGCATGAGTAACTTCCTGAAGCACTCCTGCGCGGCTTTGTCCCATGCTGGACCTCTCATTTGCGCTCGCTGGAAGAGCAGCAGTTCTGGCACACCTGCGATCAGCCCCGGTTCATCTGAGTAGTTTGTCATATCCAAGCCTCGAAACTACGGACGCTTCCATAAATATCTTCTCTCCCCTCTATTAGCAGCCTTCATTGAGCATTGTCCCACCGAATTCGCTCCTCTACTTACTAATACCCGTGAGCAACACGATAATCCGCATTGGCCAGATAAAAGGTGAAATTTCGCCTCCTCCTGATGGTGAGTTTCCCTTGTTTACGTCATAGCCTCCTTGTTACTTGTCATGTATCAACCAAGTACTCTACAGTGAGGAAGCGTCCTGCAGCCGCCTATTCCACTGTATCGAGCCTACTTTGCGGCCTGTGGCGCCTTACGTAGCTCTACCCCAAGTAGGGTGTATGAATGCACCCGAATACTATCACACCGTACTTACCCCGCGATAGCAATCACCAGAATCCCCGAGAAAATCAGGATCGATCCAAGCAGCCGTATCGTGCCAAACTCCTCCCCTAATAAGCGCCAACCCAGGAATGCGGCAAAGATGACGCTAATCTCGCGTATAGCCCCAGCATAGCTTACGCGAATAATGGTGTACGACTTGAGAGCCAAAATGTATGACAGTAAAGTAAAAACACCGACCAGAGCGATTCGTAGCCAGTTCGTGCGCCACTCCTCTACAATGGCAGCTTTCCCATAACGCAGAAGTATGGCTGGAGTGATGAAGACTGCCGCAAACGCGATGACAATCACGGTGTAGGGTAGAGGGTTCACAATGTGTACTGCCGCGCCATCAATAGTGGTATAGATCGAAATGCACAATGCCACTCCAAGCGCCATAGCCAGCCCGTTCGTACTCAATTTCGCGGTCTTGCGCAGCGACCACCAGACGTTGCTGCCGACTACTACCAGGCCAAGCACCAGCAATGAGATACCAATTACTCCGAAAAGCCTGGGATGCTCACCGAGGAAAAGGGCAGCCCAGACCAGGAGCAGTGCAGGAGCCGTACCGCGCGCCATGGGGTAGACAAGCGAAAAGTCGCCATGCTCATACGCGCGAATCAAGAGCATATAATAGAGACCTTCGACCAGTGCGCTGCTCACGACAAAGGGCCATATACTCCACAAGGAAATAGGGCTTACAATGACAATGGGCATGTAGCAAAGCACACCAACGATCAGCGCCAGCCAGATCATCACCTGCTTCTCTTTGGCGCGTTTCACAAAGAGATTCCAGGTAGCGTGCAACATAGCCGCGATGAGCAATAATCCTATAGCAAGAAGGGACATATAGGGAGCCTCTACATAGCGTTTCTATCTATTCTATCTCAGATATCGCTTTGTGGACTACTATTCAGATGAAACAGGAGACAATGATGATGCGGACACACTCGTCTTGAGCTTTCCACTGCTTTGAAAAAGTGGCACCGTTGTACCAATCAGTCCAGCATCATTTCCCAGGCGGGCTAACACGACCTTGATGGGGGTATCTACGCTGGTTGAAGCGTGCATGGTCAAAGTACTCTGCATGCTGGCAAACAGGAATTCACTTGCGTTCAGTACACTCCCACCCAAAATGAGCGCGTGCGGCTCAAATAGAGCGATATAACGGGCTGTTGCTTCGCTCAGCCAGCGCCCCACTTCTGCATAGACCTGTAATGCAACTGCATCACCACGCACAGCTTCCTCTGCCAGCAATTGCGGACTGAAATATTCGCGATTATTGAGGCGCTGTGCCAGGCTGGTCTCTTCGCCCCGCCGCAGGGCACGCTGCACCATCTTCTGGATGGCGTCTAGAGACACGAATGAGTTGATGCAGCCGCGTTTGCCACAGCTACAGCGCGGCCCATTGGCCGAGACAGGCACATGTGAGATATGTCCAACAGAGGCATGCGGTGAGCGCTCCAATTGTCCATCGACAACAAGCGCCGCACCCACTACGGCGTTGAGTGTCAGATAGAGCAGGCGGTGATAGCCTTTGCCTGCCCCATAATGGTATTCACCTAACAGGGCCGCATCTACATCGACATACAAACAGACAGGCAGGTCATAGCGCGCTTCGAGAAGATCACACAGGGGGAAATCATTGAGTGAAGGCAAGATGGGGATAATGAGCGGACGGCGAGATGCCTGGTCGAGCGTTCCTGGAATTGAGACGCCCAATCCGCGCACGCGCCATCCCTCTGCTTTGGCATGGGCAAACAGATATTCAATGGCCCGTAAATACGGTTCCAGTGAGGCGATCGCCGGGCGCCCCCAGAGTGTCTTGGCGTAGCAACGATGACGGATGACGCCTTGCCTATCAACTAACGCGAGTGCAGATTGGCTTCCGGCAATCTCCAATGCGATAGCTACGCTTTTGTCTGACGCTTTTCGCTGATTCGGCACCTGGAACCTTATAATTCTAGTATAAATATAGAACGTACGTTCTATATTTAACAGGGCTACAGGAACAATTGCGACACTATTTGCATTGAAAGTATACCGAGCAATGAGAACATTTGTCAAGAGCATATGTTCAAGTGTTCAAAATCGCGTGATCGCTGAGAGCGCACCGAGACCTGATACTTCTGCAAAACGTGAGAGTGAAGCGTCGAGCGGGTTTGAGAGTAGCGCTTGCTACTCTCAAACCCGCTCGAAAGGAAGTAAGTCACCGCTGGCTTGCTCTTTGATCTGGGCGTCACCCTCGAATGGGTCGAAGTGCAACTGCTGGCCAAACTCGGCGGCTGGGAATCCCATAAGGATCGCAAGCCAGGCAAAATGACGCTTATGCGTGGCCTCGGTCGTCTCTTCGAGATGCTAGCCACTCAGTCCATGCTCTCAGCCTACGCAGCTCAACACCAGGGACTTCCTCCCAGAATCACTGCTCTCTAACACGGCTGGCAACCTCCAGGGAAGTTATGAGTGGATCTCAGTCAAGGATGAAGACCCGAGAAAGCGGCTCCCCCAAGGAAGCCGCTCAAGTAGTTGTGGATACGCTCATGGCCGAGCTAGCGCGACTGGCCGACTCAGGCTTCTGGCACTAGCAGGGAAAGCCGTTGACGACGCTGTTCTTGCACGTCACAGTGCCAATGTTGTAGAGGTCGTAGCCAAAAGGGGCCGAATTGCCAGAACCTAATTACCATGATCAGCGACAACAAACAAGGACCGGACCCCCTTGCGGGAATCCAGCCCTCTGAAAGGCGTCGGTGAGACGCGGACGTTATGGCGTCACGTCGGTGACGAACGTGCCCCAATTCGCCAGAATGGTGCGCGTGCCGCCGGGGGCCCCCCGGCGGCCGAGCCTGGGCGGCTATGGGGTGATGACCGCCGAGTAGATGTTCTGATCCAATCCGCCGGTGCCGTCAAAGCAGGTCGTCAGTGACGACGTGCAAGTGCCGCCGGTCTCCGGGTCGCCGGCCACGTCCGCGCCGTCGTTGTCGCCGCTGGCGTCGGGCGCCCCGACGGTGTTCCGCTGGTCGGTCCACACCACGCCGATCGTGTTGCCCTGGGCGGCCACGGTGATGTAGTCACCGAAGAACGGGACTAGCCGACCGCCGAACTGCTCATAGTCGAGGTTCGTCGGCGTGTCGGTCACCTGGACACTCGTCCCCCAGGTCTTACCGCCGTCGCTGGATTCGGCGTAGCGGACGTTCAAACATGCAGACGTCTGCCCGCTGGCGTTGTTGCATGGCGCCCGAGTGGCCGCGTAGTTCGGATCACCGCGCGAATCATCCCAGGTGGCGCTGACCCGGCCATGGGAGGCGACCAGGAACGGGAAGAACTGGTGCCCGCTCGAGCTCGGTGCAAGCAGAGCCGGGCTGCTCCAGGTGCTACCGCCATTGGTAGAGAACGTGAACTCGATCTGCCCCTGACCGGAGGACTGGGCTACCTGGAAGGCCATAACCACCGTCCCGTGGACGTTGTCGGCAGCAAGGTAGGGGGCGGCCAGGTCGAAGCGTGGGAAGGTGAACCCGGTCGGGCAAGCGAACGGGCCGTCGCCGCATTCCCGGGCTCCGTTGCCGGAGAACTGCGTGGACACGAATGGCGTGTAGTTCACGACGAGCTTGGCCTTGCTGAACGTCTGCCCGAAGTCAGCGGAGGTCACGAACGCGGCACCGCTCACCGTGCCCGGTGCCAGGGCTCGGGCCCCGCCGGTGGTGCCTATCCAGCCGATGTAGAGGTTCCCCGACGGCCCGATCGCGATGGAGGGGCCCTGGTTGCCGCAGATCCCGGAGGAGATCTTCAGCGGGGGGCTGAACGTCGCGCAGTCCGACCATGCTGCATAGACGTTGCCGGTGGCCGGGTCCGCGGCGAGGTTGGTCTTGTCGTTGAACGAGCCCTGGCCGAACGTGTTGGTCGCCAGTATGACCGTCCGTACGTACTTCGAGCCGTCGGTGGAGGTGTCGGCGGGATTTGTCGGGGCGTAGGTCGCCACCCAGACGTCGCCTGTGTTGTCCCGGGTGAGACCAGAGCCGTCGTTCAGGATACCGCGGTTGAAGTTGTTGCCCATGTAGAAGAGGTCACCACTGCCGTCCCAGGACATCACGGGGTCGCCAGCGGCGAGGGCACCACCGGCCACCATCTGGGCGAGAGGTGAAGACGTGCCCTCGGAGGAGGTGTCGCCTTTGTAGCCGGGCAGGAGGCTGTCGGTCCAGGTAGTGCCCGAATCGCTGCTGCGGTAGAAACCCGCCCAGGCGTCCGTCGTGTTAGGCACTGTACAGTAGTCGTTGGACCCGGCGGTCCACACGGCAGGGTTGCGGGGGTCGATCGCGAGGGTCGGTTCGTTCTGCATGCGCCGGTCAATGCCGCAGCGCGCCAGAACCCCGTCGCTGTAGCTGCCGCCAGCTAACTGGTCGGCGCTCAGGTACGTGCTCCCGGTATCGACGGTGACCCGTACGTTGGCACCTGTGGAGGGCGCAGCCCGTGCAGTGCCACGCTGCAGCAGCGCCAGCCCCGCCAGGCCCACCAGCAGTCCCAATACCGTCACTGTCAACACTACCCGTCGTGCCGCCTTCCTGGCAGGGGGAGGAGCACATGCGATGCTCGTCCTCGAGCGAGAAGAGAAATGCATAGTTTGGTCTCACTTTCTGAAATACATTTAATACAGTAAGGAAAGACACCTTGTTTAATCCGAGTTGCTTTCCAACTTGTGAAAGACCACGGCCCCCTCGGCGAATTATGGAAGAGAAATGAGGCCCTGGGAAGAGTGAAAAGGTTGTGATGCGGTTAAGATTTGGTTACACTTTTTTCAAAGAAGCCCGAGTTGGTTATGATTGAGCGCGGAATGATAAAGACTTATTTACCTAAATTTTGTCCAAAGTAGTGGCCGCGTGCTGCCAGCAGAAAGGGACTTGCCAAAAGCAGGATGATGGGTCATACCTATCGAAGGAAGAGAACCCAAAGATAGGAGAACCATCACCATGAACGAATCTACCACGAAAACAACGCGCCATTTTTCGCCCTGTGCCAGTCTGGCAGCCATTGGCGTGGCGCTGAGGCAACGGGACCTGTTTGGTCCGATCGGCCAGCAGGTGCGGATTGGGCAGAAAACGGTGAAGCATACGCCGCTTGACAAGCTCTACGACGCCTTCATAGCGATGTTGGCTGGGGCGCACGGGCTGGTGGAAATCAACAGCCGTCTGCGAGCCGATGCGGCCTTGCAGGAGGCGTTCGGACGCGAGCCTCTGTGCCGAGCAATCGGTGGTGCAAGAGACCGATGTCAGCTTGCACCAGCGAGAATGTGACGCAAATGGAACAAGCGATGCAGAGCATTTATCGTCAGCATAGTCAAGGGTATCGGCATGACTATGCCAGGCAGTATCAGATCCTGGATGTGGATAGGAGTGGCATGCCATGTGGACCCAAAGCGGCTTTTGAAAGCCTCGGGTATTTTGCTAAGCAACGCAATCGACGCGGTCGTCAATTGGGGCGCGTGTTGGCCAGTCGCTATGAGGAAGTCGTCGTCGATCGGCTCTTTGACGGCACGACGCAATTGGCCAAGGCCTTGCAGCCGCTGATGGAAGCGGCGGAGCAGACCTTGGCGTTGGACGAGCACCAGCGCGAGCGCACCCTGGTACGTACGGATGCTGGTGGCGGCAGTGTGGGCGATGTGAACTGGCTGCTCTTGCGTGGCTATCAGTTCCACGGCAAGGACTATTCCAGCCAGCGAGCCCGGCGCCTGGCCGAGAGTGTGCAGGACTGGGTCGATGACCCCCACGTCGAAGGGCGACAAGTGGGCTGGGTGCGCCTGCCTGCTCCTGAATATGTCCGTCCGGTGCGACGCATTGCTGTGCGCTGCCGCAAGGCCAATGGACAGTGGGGTATCGGCGTGCTGATTTCGACGTTGACACCCCAGGAGGTACTGGCCCTGACCCAGCCGCAGGCCTCGCCCGACGCTGATACGGCTACGGTGCTGCTGGCCTATGTCTATTTGTATGATCAGCGAGGCGGGGGAGTGGAGACCTCCTTCAAGGGCGACCATCAGGGCCTGGGCAGTACCACACGGAACAAAAAACGCTTTGCAGCACAGCAGATGGTGATGTTGTTGGGCTCGTTGGCGCACAATGTCGTCATCTGGGCGCGCCGTTGGCTCACGCAGACCGCCAGGCCTGCCAAGTTGCGCCACTATGGGATCCTGCGTATGGTACGCGATGTCTTTCATGTGAGTGGCTTTCTGGTCTTCGATGCGCTCGGTCAGCTCATTCAGATTGTGCTCAATCGGTCTGCTCCGCTGGCTCCGGCTTTAGTCACTGCGCTGCCGGAGTTGCTGACTCCAGCGCACGTTGCCATTTGTTTGGGCGAAACTTAGGTATTTAAAAGTTTATATTCTGCCCTCATCCACTTGTTTCATCTATTGACTCAAGCGCCACTGTGTATGTTGTGTTGTGCGGAAAACACGGGGAGTCAATCCTGGTTGAGGGGCACGAACGTGTTTTGAAGAGCGTAGATCGACAATTCGGGCCGTCATTACGTCTCCTTTCGGGGTTTGCAGATCAGCAAAGTCTGCTGGTTGCAGCTTCTCATAGTGCTTCTGGGGCACTTTGAGGTAGCGCCAGGGTATTCCCGCCAGTACGGTAGCGTTCTCGCACCAAAGGGTGGCTGCTCTATCTTTGCGCGCCACATCCACCTGGTAAATGGGCTGAAAGTTCGGACGCAAATGCTGGGCCGAGGCCCTTTTGTCCGAACCTTCAGCCCAAATGTTTTTATCTCGACCTGAAGCTCGTAGCCCTGTCAACAACGTACACAACGATGCTGCCTCCCGTGCGGGCCAGGCTCCACGCACCGGAATGGGACGCGGTCGCGGTGCAGGGGCAGATGGCTGACAAAAACACAGAGGGGGAGGCTCACGTCCGGCAGGAGGGGTACGTGGGGACCGCTTCGGCGACTCCAGCTGACCTGTTCAGAGCTGATCATACACTTTCGCCAGAGCTACCTTGAGTTGCTGTTGGAGCTTTCGATTTTCTGCTTCCAATTCTTTGATGCGACGATCTTTGGCGAGAATGACCAGGTCACGACTCGCATCTGTTTTCCCTGATGAACTTGTCGCCCGTTCACGTACCATGTGTTCCACTGCCTGTTCCCGGAGCGATTCGATGCGCTCGCGCAGATCTGGTTGGCTGTAGAGATAGGCTTTGCTCACGGTGGCTGCCCGAGCGGCGGTATTGAAATTGACGGGTTTCTGTTCTCGCAGGAGCGTTGCAATGGCCTCTTCGACTCCCTTGCGTTTGTGCTCTTTACGACTTTGTGCATGAGCTGTCAAACCAGCCGTGTTACGCTTCCAAGTCCGCTCACCCATGTGTCTCCTCCTGATTGT
>WNGL01003609.1_pt1 | contig 18609 bp, 18 predicted proteins | sample 5400591 | NCBI WGS metagenome assembly WNGL01 (sample SAMN13153377, study PRJNA577476) | soil metagenome | isolation source: 80 cm soil or saprolite under Garry oak tree replicate 1 | place: USA:California | collected 2016-06-15 | reverse complement strand
TGCTGCTCACCGCCGCCGAGGTGACCTGGATCGCCGTCACGGCGGGCCGGGTGTGGCAGCGCCGCGAGGACGGGCTGCTGAGCGCCGTGCGAACCGGCGTGCACAGGCCGGCGCTGGCGGCGTTCCTGGCCGCGGACGTGGGCTACGTGGTGCTCCGGCGGAGCATCCTGGCCAGGTTCGACCGGCGCATCGCGCTCAGGCCCTGACGCAGGTGTACGCGCCGTAGATGGAGCCGTGGAACTCGGCGGTGACGACGGTGAACCCGGCGGCGGCGAGCATGGGCTCGAGCAGCCAGCGGAACGTGCTGAACTCGGTGCGGAGGTGCTCGGCGAAGTCCTCGCGGGTATAGCCGCGCTCCGGGTCCGCCGCCGCGCCCTCGAGCCAGTCGTCGAGAACGGCCCCGGCCTCGGCGGGCTGGAAGTCGAAGATCAGGTCGCGTAGCCGGAGGATCCCGCCCGGCCGCAGCAGGCCAGCGATCCGGTCCAGCGCGAGGGCCTTCCAGAAGTCCGGCAACTGGTGCAGGGCGTGGCGGGTGAACACCGCGTCCGCGGCCGGGCCGGTGTGCTGATAGCTGAGAAACCCGGCCCGCACGCATTCGACGTTCGTCAGCCCGGCCCCGGCGGCGCGCTCCCGCAGCAGCGCCAGCATCGCGGGCGAGACGTCAACCGCCACCACGCGTCCTGCGTGCGGGGCGGCGGCCATCGCGAACTGCCCGGTGCCGGCGCCGAGATCCACCAGCGTGGCGGCCCGGCCGATGCCGTGCTCGCGCAGCACGGCGAGGTCTTCGGCGGGATCGGGGTATCCCTGCTTGCGGTCGAATCCCGCGACAAACGCCGGATCCAGATGCTCCGGACCGGCGTGCGCCAGCTCATCAAGCATCCAGGCCCCGGTCATGGCTGCGCTGGCCTCCCATGCTGCCGGCGACGGTCGGCTGACCCTCCGGGTCCCCGTGCACCGCATGGCGGTTACGGCCTGTTTGCCGCTTATCGTCCTATGCTGAGGTCATGGCAGACCGTGCCGGGTTAGGCCCGGGGGACAGCCCGGAGATCGACACGAGCGTGCCGCATCCGGCGCGGGTGTACAACTACTTTCTCGGCGGCACCGACAACTGGTCCCCGGGCACGGCTCATCTTGCGGCGTATCTTGGGGCGCGAGAACCGGCCCGCATTACCCTAGGTGGCTGACCGCCGCCGCCATGCCGGAAGCCAGCATCCCGTCGCCCTTGCCGACTGCACGGCCATTGATCAGACGGTGACGCTGGTCTCCGGCATTCTCCAGGAGATGATCAGCCAGTTCTAGCAGCCGGCGTCGTTGAGGGCCTGGATGTCCTGGTCGATCTGATTGAGGTAGAAGTCGATCTCATAGTCATCGAGGCCGGTGCTGAGACCGTGGCCTGCATCCTGGGCGCGCTGCAGTTGCCAGAAGTGCAGCGTGTCCTGATCCGAATTGAGGTTCCAGAAAAGCGAATTGCATTGCTGCTGCCCATTTCCGGTGTTGGTGGCCGCGCTGGCGGGCCCGGCGGCCCCGAGGCTACCGAAAACCAGCGCCGTCGCCGCAGCACCGCCAAGAATGGCTTTCTTGATCATCATGCTTCCCTTCCCATGTTGCCTGACAGATGACTCAGGTACGGGGATGCCGTCGTTCCAGCAGAGCTGGCTGCGTAGAGCCCGTGCCCTTTCAGCAGTCCCGCCAACAGCAGGACCCGCTTCCGTACTAATGGTGGCTAGCAGCGCTGAAACGGAGCTGAAACGGAGCTGAAACCGCATGTGAGCGCGGTGACCACGTCATCGGCGGCCCCGCATTCGCTTCTGTCTGGGGGCATCTTGGGGCACGTGCTCTTCGCCACCGCCACCGGATTCAGAACAGGTCGATCCGCCACTGGTTGCAGCGAAGACCCCGCCCGGCGAACTCGACCTCGCACCCTCCGAGGTTCGTGAAGCCGTTCTTCTCAGATCTTGTTGGAAGGGCCGTTCGTGACCGGTCTCCAGTCGCACCCGAAGCTCGACATCCTCCTCGGCCATCATCTCCAGCTTCATCGAAGTCACGCTAACGCCTACGGCCGACAACCCCGCCGACCCCTCACGCTGCAACGACCGGGTAAGCACGGGTGGCACTGTGCAGGCGGGCCTCCAGCACAGCCACCATGCCCAGCTAGATAATGTGACGATCGTTGCCGGGGATGGTGCGTCCGACAGCCCGGCGGCTCCGCAGTTGCTGCCCCGCCCAGCCCGCGCCGACTGTGCATACCACCGCCAGGACAAGCAGCACCCAGAGAAGGCGATGCAAACGTTCATCGGCATTGCCACCGACCACGAAAGCGGTAATGCCGCTGATCCCGATGCCGACCGCGACCCCCTTCAGCAGCGTGCGGCGGTCGTTTGGCTCGGCTGGCGGCTCTGGCTGGCGCATACCTGCAAGGCGCGCATTAGTGCGGGCAGTTATTTCCTAGTCGACTCTTTGAAGGAACGATGCCACTACCGCGTCGCTGTACTCAGGACCCAGCTCATCGTGCGCCGCGGCGGCGGCGCGGATTTCCTGGGGGGACAACGGTGAATCAGTCATGCCGGCAGCGTACGTCGGTGGCCTGTATGGCCAGAGTCAGGCCGTTGGCAGGGCTCACGGCTCCGCAGATGGTAGGCCGCTTGCGGCGGTAGCTGCGATAACTCTGGAAGGAGGGTTGGCCTGGTCGACGTGCCCGGCACCGGCAGGCCGCACCGCCGGACTGTCAGCCCGGGAAGGTGCGACTGGTCATGCCGTGGCTTGCAGATTCGCAGGCCAACGCCGGCCTCGACGTACCGGCAGTGACCGCCTGGGCGGCTGCGGCGGTGCTAGCTACTGTTTGCCTTGTGCACGATGGCCAGGCTGTGATTGGTCTCTGGGCCCGCTGCGACGGCAATGGCGACCAGGCCGACCTGGAGCGCCACCCCGACCGGTAGGTCGCTGTTAGTAGTGGTGCCGTCGCCCAGTTCCCCTTGCCCGTTGTAGCCCCAGGCCAACACCTGGCCCGTGGCTGTGAGGGCCAGGCTGTGCTCGCAGCCCGCCGCCACGGCGGTCACCTCGGTGCCGTTGGGCAGCTTTCGCGAGCTCATCGCCGGCGTGTAGCACCTGGCCTTCGGTAAGCGCCGACAGCGCCCGCACGTGTCGCACCTCTGCGTCGGTTCCAAATAGCGCAACGTGCTCGGCCACACTGATGGCATCGGGCGACAGGCGGCGCATGCGGCCGAGCACAAGCTGCGACACGCGCTCCGGCGCCAGATCAGCCACCGCATCGGCATTGACGTCGACCGGCCGGAGACCCTCGGCGCGAGCGGCATCGAGGAGCTGCAAGGTGAAGAGCGGATTCCCTCCTGCGGCATCGTGACAGGCGCGGACGAATGCCTGTTGGGGCCCGGTCGCGAATCTGTCGCGTGCCAGCTCATGGACCGCGCTGAGGGTCAGCGGCCCGGGCCGGATCGTGCGAGCGAGTGACTCGGCTGCGATGCCCGCCAGCAGGTCCGCATGGGTGCCCGGCTCATCGGTCCGCCGGGCAACAGCCAGCAGGATCGGCAGATCCTCGAGCCGGCGGACCAGGTAGCCAAGCCATTGCAGCGATGTCAGGTCGGACCAGTGCGCATCATCGATCGAGATCATTACGGGCGAGCGTTCCGCGAGCCAGGCAACCAGCCAGTACAGGGTGTTCTGGCTGCCATACTCATCGGCGCGTGGATCCGACTCAGTGTCATCGAGGCCGAACAGCCGGATCACAGCCTCGGCGGGCCGCGCCAGCAGTTCGGCGCGCTCTGCCCCGCTTGCGTGAACCAGCAGAGGCTCGAACAACTGGCGCGCGATGCCTAAGCCCAGCTCCCGCTCCAGCTCACCGCCGCGTGCTGTCATCACCCGGAGGCCAGCGGCATTGGCCAGCTTGCGCGCGGCACACAGCAGTGCCGTCTTGCCGATCCCGGCCGGTCCCTCGATCAGCACTACACGCGGGTGGCCCGCCGCAGTCGCGGCTACGGCCTCCTCGAGCTGAGTCAACTCGGAGCCTCGGTCAAGGAGCGGGGCCGAAATCGCCTGCACGCCACCCACGCAGAAATTATGCCACCCCGAGCACCCGGAACGAGGAGCCCGAGCCGTCCGGGTAAGCGACGCGGGCTCACAAGCATGAAGAAACCCCAGGCCAGAGTGGGTGGCCTGAGGCTGAGCAGGGGAGAGCCCTATTTGGACTCACCCATGTCGGCTTGCTGTGGCTCCACTCTCGGCGACATCGTGACGGTTCGATGTGGCCCCGTTCAACAAGCAGCGGCGAGAAGGACCTGGTCAGGGGTGGGGCTAGAGATCTGGGCTTGTGCCAGAGCCCAGGCCAGGCCGTCCTATCCGGCTAAGGCGTTGGCCCAAGCCGTGCCGTTCCAATGCAGGATCAGCGAGTTGGTCGTGGACACCGCGGTGTCGTGGTCCCCGACTGCCCAGGCGTCGCTGCCTGAGCGGGCGCTCACCCCAGAGAGGCGGTTGGCGTTAGGGCCGGGGTTGGGGCTGTTGATCTTCGACCAGGCCGTGCCGTTCCAGTGCAAGATCAGCGAGCGGGACAACCCGGTGGTGTTCCAGTAGTTCCCGACCGCCCAGGCGTCGCTGCCCGAGCGGGCGCTCACCCCTTGGAGGAAGTTGAGGTCGTTTGGGTTAGGGGTGGGGCTGTTGATCTTCGACCAGGCCGTGCCGTTCCAGTGCAGGACCAGCGTGCGGGACGCCCCCGGGTTGTCCAAGGAGCTGTAGTTCCCGACCGCCCAGGCGTCGGCGTCGCTGCCCGACACGGCGCTCACCCCCTCGAGCTGGTTCGGGCCCGAACCGGGGCTGGGGCTGTTGACCAGCGTCCAGGCCGTGCCGTCCCAGTGGAAAATCAGCGTGCCGGACTTGCGGCCGTCGCTGGGGACGCCGCGGACCCCGACCGCCCAGGCGTCGCTGCCCGACACCGCGCTCACCCCCGTGAGGCCGAAGTCGGTGTACCGCGGGGCGGTGGGGCTGTTGACCTGCGTCCAGGCCGTGCCGTTCCAGTGCACGATCAGCGCGTGGGACAGCCCGTCGCTGGCGAGGTAGTCCCCGACCGCCCAGGCGTCGCTGCCCGAGCGGGCGCTCACCCCGTCGAGGGAGTTGGCGCCAGGGCTGGCAGGGCTGGGGTTGGGGCTTTTGACCTGCGTCCAGGCCGTGCCGTTCCAGTGCAAGATCAGCGTGTCGGTCGCCGTGCCGGTGCGGTTCCAGTACCACCCGACCGCCCAGGCGTCGCTGCCCGACACGGCACTCACCCCCATGAGCTCGGCGTCGGCCAAGCTGGGGCTGGGGCTGTTGACCTTCGACCAGGCCGTGCCGTTCCAGTGCAAGATCAGCGTCTTGAACACCCCGGTGCTGTTCTGGCGGCCGACCGCCCAGACGTCGCTGCCCGACACGGCACTCACCCCGAACAGCACCGGGTTGGAGCTGAGAGTCAGCGCGGCAGAGGCTTGGCCAGTCGCCGGCACCGCGGCCGCTGCCCCGGTAGCCGCCATCCCACCCGGGCCGGCAGCAAGCACGCCGGCTGCCACGAGGATGACCACTCGCCTGCTGGCACGTCCCATCGCGCTCTCCTCCCATGTAACCCGGGGAACAGCGTCCGTCTCACGTATGCACCCTGCCATCGACACCAGGCAGTTGCCGGGCATATGACATTCTGTCGCGCGCTCGACCGTCGACCAACCACCCAGACGCTAGAGAGGTACCGGCTTTGATACGTCGAGAAACTCGCGCACGGCGCGCTTGGACCGGAGCACGTACATCGCCACATGCTTTCCGTGCTGCGACAGGATCTGCAGCTCTCTCGCGCGCTCAGAGCGGCGGACTCGCCAGATGCGCCAAACCAGGCACCATTCATCGCGAAGCCGACGCAAACGGGACTCGTCACAGCCGTTTGGCAGCTCGAAGTCAACCGGGCGCGTTCGAACCCCACGCACGAGCGCGCGCCATGCGCAGATCCACCACCGTATGTCGAGGAACACGACTGTGTCTGCTCGCTCGAGTCGAAGATCGAGCGTGGCGTGGTAGTTGCCGTCGGCGATCCACTCGCCGCCGCCGAGCAGTCTCTTCTGCTTCTCGCGCCACTCGGCCTCGGTCGGCTTGGTCCAACCCGGCAGCCAGAAGTGGACGTCGAGAACAATGATGGGGAGGCCGGTCTTCGCCGAAAGCGCTCGCGAGAACGTACTCTTCCCCGCCCCGGCCATGCCGGTCACCACGACGCGGCGTCCGACGGAGATCGCTCGTGGGATGTCGCTCATTCAGACCAAGGGTCCCTGAAGCAGCTATTCGACACCAGCTCATAATGCCGGAAGCCGGGACTCCCGGCTAAAGGCCACGCAAGTACCCGTTGCGCGAACGGCGCCGATGTTCGCCTGGCCAAGCGGCGTCAGCATCCGTGACTGAGCGCGGGTAGCTGTTGCTGGCCTTGGTGTGTCACGTGTGTGGTACGCCTGACAACGGCTAGCCTGGGCTGGTCACCGAACTGTGGGGTAGCCAATGAGCGCGCCGTTCATCCTTGCACCGGGCGAGCAACATGCAGGCGCACCCCCGTTGCATCGGCCTTTCTTCCGATTCGCCAGCGGCCAAACCGACGGATTGCTCGCGCTTGCGGAGGGCCAGCTACCGCCGCTCACGGCGGGACCGACTCTTCACGTGCACGCCAATGAGGACGAAATGTTCTTCGTGCTGGACGGCGTGATGACCGTGCAGATCGACGAGCAGCTGCACGAGATTGCGGCTGGCGGCCTCGCGTGGGGCTCACGAGGCATCCCGCACGCTTTTGCCAATCGTGCAAAGGACCCACTGCGCATCATGATTATGTGGATTCCCGGCGGGGCTGAAGGCCTCTTCCAGGAAATGAGCGCATACCTGCAGGTGGCTGACGGGGCGCCGGACCAGCAGGTGGTTGCTGAGATCCAAGCTCGCTACGGCTGCACTCATGTCGGTCCGCAGATCCCCATTCCGGAGCTCTAGCCCGAACCCTGACCTCTTGCTTGAAAGAATGCGGGCCGGGCGGCCTGGCCTGGACCGCCGCGGGAGAGCGCCGCTGTGGGTGCCATGACCGACCGTGATCACCGCTGATCACCGTCCGATCGGGCACGCCACGGGCACGACTAGCGGTTTTCAAGATCGCTAATGGGGCGGCCTGCTATGGGACTGTGACCTGCGTCATTGGCTACCGGCCAGTCACCTCGCCGCAAGATCATCCCGCGTACATCCTGTGAACCTGTCGGCCTTCGTGACTCGTCGTTTACAAGATTGCGGACGGTCGCAGGCCGGGGAGTATGCGCGCTGTTGGCGACGGCTGTGGCGGTCCACCTCGGTCCGCTGGCGTCCAGCGCGTGGGCTGCACTGTTGGCTGCACGGATCAGGCCGACCGACCGAGTTCTTTGCGCATGGTCACTGCTGTGACCTCGTAGCCGGACGACTCGTAGAGCCCGCGGGCCGCTGTGTTTGCCCCGAAGACGTTCAGGCCGATTGCCTTAGCGCCGCGCCGGGCGCTCTCTTGCTCGGCGGCCTGGAGCAGGGCCCGGCCGTAGCCTTTGCCACGATGCCGAGGAACGATCTCGATGTCGTAGACCCAAGCATCGCCGGATCGGGGATAATCCAGCCCCACCCAGACCAGCCCCAGCGATCCGCCGTCAGCGGTCTCGGCCGACAGCAAAAGCATCCCCGGGGTGGCGGGGCCCGCTGGCAGCAGCTCGTCTATTTGCCTGGCGGCAAGGCCTTCTGCCTGTTCGGCGCTCCAGTCACCCGCACGGACATGGTCTTCGGCATATTCGGGGATGCACCGAGCACGGTAGGCATCGAACTCGACGGTTGTCATCGCCCGCAATACAAGCTCCTCCATTGCCGCGATCATAGGCGGCTCGTCCACAGTCGTGAAGCCTCAGCTATTCCAGCCCGGCCCTCGACGTCGGCCTACTTGTCTCCGTTTTTCTCGCAGGCGCCGAATCCTCGCGAGTGGGTGCCGGGTCCAGGCTGGCGAAGCCATCGCGCAGCGACGCCCGTAGGGGGCCTGGACGCGGCGGCCGCGAGCTGGACAATCGAGAGCGAGGAAGACGGCTCCGCTGTACCGGGTGCGCGAGACATTTGAGCCATCTTGATCTAAGTGCGCTAGCGGGTGTGGCCCGGCGTGCGCCGGGCTTCCGTGGTGGAGCCGCCCATCGGAATCGAACCGATGACCTACGCATTACGAGAGGCACGCGACTACGCCGCCCAGCCGCTACCTGCACAAACAGCCCGGCGGATAGCGCTGCATACACTGATTCCACCGGAATTTCGCGGTCCCTCGTTCCACGATCCGTTCCACGCCGCCTGTACCCGCTCGGCCTCCCGGCCGGTAAACCTAGCCTCCGGAGTGGGCAGCTGGCCTGTAGCTAGTGCCGTAGCAGGTCACGTTTGCCCTGTGTCATCGTGCTGGCCCGGGTGAGTGCTGATCGTTCAGACTGGGCCGGTGGCTGAGCGTGTGCGGGTGCGTGAGATCGATGATGATGAGGGCCGCCGGCTGGTGCGGATCGTGCGCCGCGACAGCGGGTCGGTGGTGACCTGGCGGCGGGCGCAGATGGTGTTGCTGTCAGCTCAGGGCATGGACGTGGCTGGGATCGCGAAGGTCGCGTTCACCAGCGAGGACCGGGTCCGTGATGTGATCCACAACTTCAACGCTGATGGGTTCAGCTCGCTGTACCCCAAGTACAAGGGTGGCCGGCCGCCGAAATTCACCCTCGGACAGCGGCGGGAGGTCAAGAAGATCGCCAAGTCCAGGCCCACGGAACATGGCTTGCCGTTCTCCACCTGGAGCCTGGCCAAGCTGGCCGACTTTGTGGTGGCTGAGGGGGTGGTCGACGACATCTCCCACGAGGGCCTGCGGATGCTTCTGCGTGAGGAAGGCGTCACCTTTCAGCGGCTGAAAACCTGGAAAGCCTCCGCCGACCCGGACTATGCCGTGAAGAAGGCCCGGGTGGAACACCTGTACGCGATCGCCGACCGCGAGGTGGTGCCCGAGCCCGGCGAGCCGGAGGTGATCTTCTGCGTGGATGAGTTCGGGCCGCTCAATCTCCAGCCGCATCCGGGCCGGCAGTGGGCCGCGGTCAGCGGCAAGAACAAAGAGCCAGGCCGCAGGCCACGGCCGAGGCGGCGGGCCACCTACACCCGCACCGCCGGGGTGCGGCACCTGTTCGCCGCTTACGAGTTGGGTGAGGACAAGCTGTTCGGGCACATCAAGCCGCGCAAGACCCGGGCCGGTTCCTGGAGTTCTGCCGCTACCTGCGCACCCTCTACCCACCCGATGTCCGCATCGCGATCATCTGTGACAACTTCTCACCCCACCTGACCACCAAAAAGGACAAGCGCGTCGGGCAGTGGGCTGCGGCGAACAACACCGAGATCGCCTACACGCCAACGAATTCTTCCTGGTTAAACCGGATAGAGGCGCAGTTCACGGCGCTGCGGTACTTCGCCCTCGACGGCACCGACCACGCCACCCACGAAGAGCAGGGCAGCATGATCCGCCGCTACATCATCTGGCGCAACAACCACGCCTACGATCAACGGCTACAACGCGTCGTCGCCAGAGCAAACGTTGCCTGAAGCGGCACTAGCTAGTCGGTCTGAAGGCCGGGTTCCCCGGTGTGATCAGCCCTGCGGGCCACGGTCCAGCGCCGCCCGGGCCGCCGCCATCACCGCCTTACTGTGCTCCGCGTACGCGTCGATGCCGTCGCTCAACGCCTTGATACCCGCCGCCGGGTCAGGGATGGCCATCAGGAGCTGCCATTCCTTGGGGCACTCGTCCCATTCGGGAGGCCTTATGTCCAGAGGGACGGGGATGAAGGTGTGCCTCAGTTGCTGGATGTGCTCCTGGAGAGCGTCGTCCCACTGCAACAGAACCCATCCACGGCTCAGGCCGTCGATGCGGTGCCAGGCCTCCTTGCTTGGACCGGCTGGCCCGGGATCGAACCGGCGTGTGTTGATGATGTTGCTGTTTAGCTCCGCCGCCGCGGTTGCAGCCTGTCCGGCGTGCTCGACCTGGCGGACGAAGAAGTCCACCGGTGCGGCCACAGTCGGGCGGCGGTGGTTCTGGGGGCTAGGTGCCCGCCAGATCGTCGTGGGGTCGATTACCTTTCCTGCCTGCTGGTGCTGGTGGGGCACGCATACCGTGACCCATTCCGGCCCCTGAAGCGCACCCGCCACCGCGATTGGCCGGTCCGCCCAGCCGGCTGTAACCGCCGCCCGCCACAGGACCGCCTCATAGGCCGATACGAACCAGGCGTCGTCCCCCACTTCCGCCTCCGGGCCGCCCAGCGTGACACCGAGAATTCCCTCTAGCACCCTGCGCAGCTTCTCGGTGGAGTCGGGGTGCTCCTCGAAGGCCGTAACGATCTGGGCCTCGGTCGGCGCGCTGCCCTCGCCACCCACCGGGGCCAACGGTGAGGGACCCGCGTCAGCCGTCTGGGCCGATGACGGGGGATCGTTGGTAGGGGGAGCACCCCGCCTCACCAACCTGAGGGTGAGTCGCTCGATCCAATCCGCCGCGCCCTGCTGGGCATCAGCCAACACCCGCCCGAAGACCGGGCCAAACACCGCCTTTAAGGCCTGAATGAGCAAGTACTCCACTACGATCACCCCACCCCTTACCCTGCTGGACGCCACGCTACATCGCAGCCAGGTGGACTAGCCAGAGAGCGCCAGCCGACGCCTGAGGGCCAGGCCGCCGCGAGCGTGGCGGCCTATGGGCACCTGTTCCCCGACTCTGAGGATCTCGGCCGAGGTGCCGTCGAGGCTGCTCTCGAAGACGCTCTGGCGGAACAGAAGCAGAACCGGGCCGCCCTATAAGAACAAGTACGCAGGTCAAAACATGAATGGGGGGCGAGCCGGTCTGTAGGCCGGGTCTTGTGCTGGCATGTCTCTGATCAGAGCAAATACTCGAATCCGCACTCTGGCCTGCATGTTGGGATCTCGGCATTTCTCGGCAGTTTCGAGCGGATCTCGTCGCGGTGTGCCCCGGATGTGCCCCGGCTGATCTTGCACGCGGGGGCCACGATCAGATTTGTGGGGCGCAGTTCAGGGATCAGCGTCGGCAGCTCGCCCTACGGTGTCGTACGTGGATGATGACGGAGCGCACTATGCGGAGTTGCTGCGCGAGCTGAGTTCGGTTGATGCCTGGCTCTCCCGGATGGCCCCGAATCCCAGGCCGCCGCCGGGGAGCGCTCTTCGCGGCGACGACAACCGCACAGAGCCGTACCAGCTTAGCTACGCTGCTTGGAACTCACTGACCCATGCGGTTGACCACCTCAACTGCCTGCGCACGCTGCTTCAGGACGCCCGGGTGGTCCACATGTTCGCGCCGTTCTCTCTAGTCCGGTCCGCCTTGGAGAACGCCAGCGCCGCGGTGTGGCTCCTTCAGCCGCCAGGCAGACGTGAGCGGATAACCCGCCGCCTGCGGCTGGCTGCTGATGACATCCGCAACGGCGAGCAGGCCAGGAAACTGATCGGCACCGAGGGACCTCGCTCTCAGGACGAACGGCTCAAGGACATCCGCGACATCGCTGATCGGGAAGGTATCGAACAATCGGCAGCACTCAGCAAGGTGGGTTACCGAGAGATCATCGAGGCCGCGAGCGGAGGCGCGAACGGTCCTGCGAAGGACGCAACCATGTTGTGCTGGAGACTGTGCAGCGGCGTCGCCCACGGCGATTTCTGGACGACCATCAACGCGACTGACAGAGAGCCGATCGAACTCCCGGGCATGTCGCCTGGTGTCGGGGCTTTTAAGATCACAGCTCATGTTGGACTGCTTATGTACGTGACCGGGATCGCAGTCGCGATGACGGGGCTGGGATGGCGTCTGTATGACCAGCGTTCCTTCTCGCCAGGCTGATCGCCGTCTGCATCCCAGCCGATGTCGTGCTGATCTGGGAAGTGCCGCAGTTGATCATCACGATGCTTGTCGACCGTAAGCAGTCCGCCGTCCAGATTGGGGTGCATCTCGATGTCCCGGGGTACCCACACAGTCGGCGTACCCCTTGACCCCCAGGACGTGGGAGTAGGCGTTCTGCCTGGTCAACTCAACTTCCGCAGCCCTGCGCTAGGTGCAGTGAGATGCGCGTTGTCCGGTCGGGTGCATAGCGTGTGGTCCCAAAGTGGTCCCAAGTCCAGTCGTGACGAAGGCGCCCCGAGGCCTCCTCGGTGGCAACTCGTGTCGTGATGGTCGGTAGGGGTCGTTCTCGCTGGTCGTTCGTCAGGACCGGCCTCTGCAGAACAGGACTGGGGCGCTTTCGTTGCGGCACCAGCTGCTGCACGGTGCATCTCAGCGGTAACGTACGCCCGTAGCTGTCCGGACACGTCCGTGAGCTACGCCGCTTCATAAGTTTGGCGGTGCGTCCAGGAAAGGTAGCAGCTAAATGCGGCTTGAATTCATACAACCTTACAAGTCGATTACGGCTCCGGTTACTAGCGAAGAGATCGCTGACTTCGTCGTGCTTTCCGGGCCTAATGGCGCAGGAAAGTCACATTTGCTCGAAGCAATTGAACAGGGTGCTATTCGCGTCGACGGCATCATTGGTGTTCAACCCTCAAGCGCTGGACCCATACGTTTGTTTACGTTGGGTAAGCTTGTAATGCCCAGTGAAAGTACCGAGAGCCTGGCAGTTCATCGCGATAGGTGGATAAACCTAAAGCAGAATGTTCAGAATGATGCCGCTGGTCTTACCTCAGTCCCTGGGCGCAATTTGTTGCCAGGCTCCGATGAACTCGAACAGGAAATCAGAAGTCGGATTGAACGAGGCCAAGCGCTACGTCCGCAAGCGCTGCAAGAAATGCTCACAGCGGCTGGCAAGCGTCTAATTGACTTCACCGATGATGATTTTCGGCAGTATGCGCCCTTGATCATGGGCGTTCGTGATCCTTTCACTATAACTGTAAGTGAACTGTTTCTAGCCTATCAGGGAAGACATGAACAGAATGAATTTGCGCAGTGGCGCAGGGATACGAGGAGGCTTGGCGGTGATATCGCCCTCACCGAGGAGCAGTTCGTAGCAAGGCATGGACCTCCGCCATGGGACCTGCTTAACGAGACATTGGCCATGATTGGACTTGAGTACCAACTGAACCACCCTCGGGGCGGTGAAGACAACCTTCCATTCGAGGTAAGGCTAACCCATAGGGAAACCGGTTTTCAAATCGATCCTACCCAGCTTTCGGCTGGTGAAAAGGCGCTCATGGCTATAGCGATGAGCCTATATGCAGGATCCCATCTTGGTGAAGCTATTGAATTGCCCAAGATATTGCTGCTGGACGAACCCGACGCGAGCCTTCATCCGTCCATGGTGCGAAGTCTTCTACGGGTGGTAGATGACATTTTCTGTAAGCGCTTTGGAGTTAAGGTCATTATGGCAACTCATGCTCCATCCACAGTCGCGCTAGCTGCTGCAGATTCACTTTACACGATTCGTCGCATCGGCGATCCCAGATTGCGGCGTGCGTCGCGAGATGATGCCTTGAATGGTCTTATGGTTGGACTGCCGACACTCAGCGTACGCAACGAGCATCGGAGACAGGTGTTCGTCGAAAGCCAAGACGATGAGGGATGCTACCAGGAGTTGTTCAGACTACTTAAAGACAGGCTACAAACACCTTTCTCGCTAGAATTTATCGCGTCTGGCAGAGGTGGACAGGGGAATGACGTCGAGGTTAAGCATCTCGTGCGAAGGCTTCGCGCTGCCGGAAACCCAGTTCAGGGAATCCTCGATCGCGACCACCGGTTGGACGCCCCCGAGGGAATTGTGTTTATCGAAGGCAGACGTACATTGGAGAACCTGGTGCTGGATCCTCTGCTCGTAGGGCTATTCCTTTTGCGTGAGCATCTTGTAGCATCTGAAGACGTTGTAGGTGGGAGCCTGAGGCATTTTGAGGTTAGGCCCCACCATGCGCAGCCGATATGCGACTACGTCACATCACAAATTCGAGAGGGTAACGACAGCGAAGCGCGTGTTTCTGTCAGTTACGCGGGTGGCTTTGAAGTGTCAATCCAGCGATTCTACCTCGATATTGATGGGCATGCTCTTGAAGAGCGTCTCCGACTAGCTTTTCCTCCGCTAAACCAATACCGCGGTGGCGGTCTTAAGGCTAAGGTCATAGAACTAGCACTTGCTGATGTCCCAGGTTTCGCACCACAGGATGTAATCGAATTGTTTCAACAGTTGACCAGTTGAATGTGGCGATGCGGCGGAGAGTTACCTGCATTTTATTTGCTAGAGGGCTTGGGCGGTGGTCATCCAGTCGAGTCATCTTTGCCTGGTTCCCGTTGAAGCGCCCGCGAGGACGGCATGGTTCCTGCGCGTTGGTCGGCCTGGCGCTGGTGACGACGACCAGCTCCAGGCGGGCAGGCTGGTGTCCACGCTCGGAGCGCGTTGTGGTCAGACAGCCTCCCGGTCAATGAGTTGTTTAAGATCGGTCATTATAACGGGCTGGTTCGGAAAGTGATCCCTCAGTAAGGTATGCCCCTACTGTCGGAAACCATCGCTGGCCTGGGAGCTGCCACTCCCCTGGTCGGCCGAAGTAGGCCTGGTTCCGGTCTCGTTGTGGTCAGACATGGTGGTCAGCCTCGCCGCGTACCAGCTCGACCGCGACCGCTTGCTTGCAAAGTACACCCGGACTGACCGGGATAGTGCCCGACGTGGACTGTCGTCCGTCAGGTGTTCGTCTCTGACCGGCATGATTCGGGATAGTAGCTACAGGAAGCAGCTACAGAGACCCACCACCCGGTCTGGTCGCTCGATCACGCGACCACTACCTGGTTAGCGTCTGAGCTACCGGAACTTAGATTGCACCTACGATGTACTCGCCGAGACGTATTGATGTTGATCGCTGTACTGGTTGCCGCGGAACGGATACTTCCCCGGCCAGGAGGAAATAGTCGTCATCGGTCAACTCGGCAAGCCATGACGATGCAGCAGCGGTGGCAGCAGCCTGGGATAGGTCGGACTCATAGCGGCGAGCGGTTAGCCACATGTCCCAAACGTCAAGATTCCTACCACGCGTGATAACGCTATGCAGCGCCAAGGCGTAGGGACCCTCGATAACAGGTGGCGCCAGGACCACGCCGAAATTTTTGGGTCCGGTGATGTTCTTTCCGAAGGACGCTGCCAGCCGAAACTCATCGCCTTTCAGGGACTCGTTGGAACTAAGCAAGAAACGTCGGTCGATGAGGAACGTCGTGCAAGGGATGCCGATTTCGGCTAGGCGCAGCAGATTCTCGGTATGCCTCAGCGTTAGATCTGGTGCTACGCCGAGCTTCTGTGTCAGGAGCCGAACAACCTCGAAGGGAGTCAACGTTCGGCCGTCTAGGTAGCCGATGGTTGGCACGAGACCTGGTATGTCTGTGTCATCGAGTCGGACCGGCAGCAGGTATTCTTCCGTGCTTTCCATCGCTCGCGCTATTGCGCTCCTGATTTCGTGCCTAGGCCATATCTTCTTGGCGTAGGCCGCGGATACGAGGACCACGCAGTACAAGGCGTTCTTGCGGTAGATGGTGTCCAGATGCGCAGCGAGATCCTTGCCCCAGAGGTCGGCCTGTTCAAAGTCGTCGTAGAACACATCGAGTCCGAGTGAACGTGCCTGTTCAGCAAGCATCCTCGCCCAGTCACGATCCTCGCCAGCGAAGGAGATCGCAATGTCGTACATAGCTGGGTCCTCCCTAATGCCTGGCTTGGTGGAACTACAAATCCGAACGGACATATGCTCTCATAGCGACCGGAGCGCATCGGCTTGCTGATTCGCTCGACAGGAGCCGCGCTGGTGACAGGCGTTCGGACCTGGCCATCCTTCCGATAGGCGCCAACCCGAGCCGGGCAAGATCACGCGCAAGGGTGGCCGTAGGCCATCACGTGTGACGCGAAGCGCTCTTGCGCGTGATCTTGCCCGGCTTCACACTGGAGCGCCGGGAGGATGGCCGCTTTTGCAGCTCGCGCGCATGGCGCTGATCGTTGCGGCGCTGAGCCGGTGCGGCGGGCCGCGGGGGCCAACTCGCGCGCCGACGCCGCCGTGGCCCGGAGGGCCTAAGAGCGGCAGGCGGCGCCCAGGCGCGCAACGTTCCCCCCAGACGGTCCCGCCCGATGACCGGCGGGAGCTGCGCCGCGTCTCGGTTAGCGCATCTTGCGCGCGGCGCTTACCAAGAGCGATGGCCAGCCGGGGCCCGGCGCGCTCTGCGCGCCCTTGAAACCGTACAGAAGGTCTGCACAGATTCGGGTCCGCGTTCCCTGTCTGTGTTCCCTGTCCTGACATCTGGGGCTACACCACCGGGGAAGCGCCGCAGGCTGATCGCCGTTCCGGGTGGGGGCCTCGCAGCGTACGGGCCCGCCCCTCCACCCGCAAGGGCACCCCAAGATCCTTTCCAACCGCTCCGCGGAAAGCATCTTGGGGCCCCACCCTTGCGCGCGGAGCCTCTGCGAACCCTAGGCCAGGGAATGCGGGCAGGCCGGAGCCTGCCCCAGCCGGCGCGAGGCCCCCACCTTCAGCCTGACCGCCGGTTGGCATGCACACGCTAAAGAAAGGCATGCGGGCATGACTGACCCTCGGGCCATCGAGCAGCACGGAAGCCGGATCATTGCCGCCCTTGAGCACGCTTGGGCGGCCATCCAGGACGCCCACCCTGACGTGCCCGATGTCGTGATCGTGACCGGGGCTGGCTCCACCCAGAAAGGGACGCCTGAGGGTTACCAGCTACGCGGCCATCACTGGCCCGAGCGGTGGGTTCTCGGCGGCCAGGACCAGCCACGCGCTCCTGAGCTGTTTATCGCCGGGGAGCTGCTGGCGGCCGGAGGCCGGGCGGTGGTGGAGGTCATGTTGCACGAGGCCGCCCATGCCCTGGCCACCCGGCGCGGCATCAAGGACACCAGTGCCGCCGGCAATCGCTACCACAACAAGCGGTTCGTCGCACTGGCCGCCGAGCTGGGGCTGCGCGGCCCCGACGTACCGGACAAGATCACCGGCTGGTCGCACTGCACACTGCGCGGGCAGGCCGCCTACGACGCCTGGGCCGAGGTGACCGCAGGGATCGACGCGGCTCGGCTCCCGTTCCTGGTCGACCTGGCCCGCCCGGCCCGCCACGGCGGCGACGACAGCCAGGACCAGGGCGACGACGGCCCGGGCCAGCCCGCCAAGCGGGGCGGCCGGCGGACGCCGGTCGAGTGTGCGTGCCATCCGCAGCCGCGCCGCCTCCAGCTCACGCCCAAGCAGATCGAAGACGGCCCGATCATCTGCGGCCTGTGCTGCGCCCCGTTCGAGCTACCGGAAGACGATCAGGACGCGCGATGAGAGCGCCGAAACCGACCTGGACACCGCCCGCCCAGCTGGCCCGGCCAGACCGCCACCGGCACCGCACCTCGCCGCCGCAAGACCACCCAGCTGTCCTGACTAGCCGAACTCCGCGGGTACTTGCCTACACCACCCCAACCGGGCCGTCGCCGGGGCCGGGGTCGGCCGGGAAGCCCATCCCGGGTCCGCCCTGGCTGGTTAGCGTGCACATGCCAAACGGCTGGAGATGGCACGACGGGTTTTTCGGAAAGGAAGCGGTCAATGGCCAGGCTCAGGACGCACGCACGCCAACCATCGCACTCCACACTGCTTTGGTAACGATGGCAGCACTGTGAACACGTATTCGTTTATAACGCTCTGAACAGGTTATTCTTGTGGTTGCTTTGAGGTTCACACACATGCATTAACCCAACGTGATGGAAGGGGGCGACGCTCCGTGACTGCCGTCACGTCGCTGGCCAAGGGCTACGATCCGCGCTACCTGTCCGAGGGCGCCGCCTCCGGCCATGCGGGCGGGACGAGGTACTACGCGGATGCGGCGGGGGAGCCTCCTGGTCAGTGGGGCGGCCGGGCGGCGGCCCGGCTTGGCCTCCGTGGGGAAGTAGACCCGGCCGTCCTTCAGGCGCTCTACATGGACCGCGTGGGGCCGGATGGCCAGCGCCTGGACGCGCGCCAGCGGGCCAAGTACCGGCCTGCGGAGGAGCGCGTCGACGTAGCGGTGGCCGCCCACCAGGCCGCGCACCCGTTCGCCACGGAGGGGGACCTGGAGCTGGTCCGGGCGGCCGAGCGGGCCAGGGCCCAGCATTCGGTCCCGTACTTTGACTTCACTGTGAGCGCGGCCAAGTCGGTGTCGGTGCTGCACGCCTCGCTGCTGGTCGCAGCACGCCAGGCCCGCGCCGGCGGGCGCCATGCCGAGGCCGGGGAGCTGGAGCGCGACGCCCGGGACATCACCGGCGCACTGGAGGCCGCAGCACGCGCGGGGCTGTCGCGAGCAGAGCGGGCGCTGTACGTCCGGACGGGGTACCACTCGGCCACCTCGGGGGAGTTCCGCGACACGGCCGGCGGCGTTGTCGCGTCGTTTCTCCAGCACACCTCCCGGGAGGGGGACCCGCAGCTTCACGTCCATAACGCGGTGCTCAACCTGGCCCAGCGGGCGGACGGCGCGGACGCCCGCTGGCGGACGCTGCACGGCGCCCTCCTGTACCAGGAGCGCCTGGCCGTGGCGGCCGTGGCGGCCCGGGAGCTGGCCACGCGTTTGACCAGTTTGGGCTATGTGCTGGT
>WNGL01003607.1_pt1 | contig 18612 bp, 16 predicted proteins | sample 5400591 | NCBI WGS metagenome assembly WNGL01 (sample SAMN13153377, study PRJNA577476) | soil metagenome | isolation source: 80 cm soil or saprolite under Garry oak tree replicate 1 | place: USA:California | collected 2016-06-15 | reverse complement strand
GCACCGAATCCACAAGCAGCCTGCGGCGAGCGGCGGTCGGGCGCAACGGGTCCGAACGGGATCTATCATGACGATACCGCCGAGACTTACGTTGTGGTCTCCGGCAGCGGGACGCTCATCACGGGTGGCACGATTGTCAATGGAACACGATCGGCGGCCGATAACGAAGTGACGACCGTTTTGAACGGGCCGTCATGCAACGGCACGATGGTGGGCTATTCCAGCCGGCAGATCAAAGAAGGCGACATCATCGTCATTCCCGAAGGCGTGCCCCATGGCTTTACAACCATTCCCGATCACGTGACGTACCTGAGCGTGCGGCCCGACCTGAAAAAGGTTCTCCAGCATGGCTACGTCAATCCCGCGCTCGCGAAAAAGTAGCCGGGCACGCCAAGCGAATTCCCCTCCTCTGCGAGGAGGGGAATTTTACTTCGCTTTGTATCGGGGATTACGCGGTGGTTCCTTCTCCTCGAAGTCTTCCCAACAACACTTTCCTTCGCGCAAGAAACTCACCACATCGGCGAGGTCCTGCTCGGTCAGCGTATATTGGTAGCCGGGCATGCCGGGACCGCCGGTTTTGATCTTCGCTGTGACAGTTTGATCGTTGATCGGCTGTCCTGATATCAATCTGGGGCGCTTATAAAGATCTCTCAACGTGGGGGCGGTCGTTCCCGCTGCTCTCGTATAGTCGTTGTGGCAGACCCAACACTTATAGAAGTAAATTTCTTTGCCGCGCTCGGAACCACTCTCGGCAAACCTTTTAAAGTAGAGAATCTCTGACGAACGCTGGAGATTGCCCTTCGGAGCATCCGGCGTGGGGCGGGCTCCGGAGTTCTGAAGACCCAGCACAAGGATCATCGTCAAAACCGCTGCGCTCGCCATGGTTTACTCCAGCGGCTGGATGCGGACGATGTACCCGTTGTGGTCTCCATACCAGGCGGTGACCGGATTGGTCGAGTTGTCGATCCAGGTCCGCCAGTCGAGTGAGAACGGCTCGGGAAATATGTATTCGATCCACCGGTCGGTCTTGGGATTGAACCGGACGATGCGGCCGCCGCGTTGCGCTCCCGCCCAAATTTCGCCGTTCTTATCCGGCTTGGCTTCATAGAACGTGATAAACGGCGTGGGCGACTCCCATTCCCGGACCTGATGGGTCTTCCGTTCGAATTCTGTGATTCGCCCGCCTCGTCCGCCGTTCCAGCCGTTTCCTTCCGGATCCACTCCGCCTCGTGAGGGGTCCGCATGGCCGGATTCGGTTTGCACTTCCCAGATTTCTCCGGTACGAAGGTCGGCCCAAACGATGCCGTCAAAGTTCGCTTGCCAGGGGGTTCCGCCGACGAAGAAATTCCCATCCTCGCTTACGTCGTTCCCGTAGGTGTTTTGTGATTTCTTCAGTGGAATTTTCTGGATGGGCTCAGCCGAGACCTTAGGATCAAACTTGCACAGATAATGACCATCGCAAGTGCCCCACACGAATCCGTCGGGAGCAAGTCCCTTGTTGCCGCCCGTACCTCCCCACTTCGCGACCTGCCCCGTCGCCGGGTCCAGCACTCCGAGGTTATTGGACCACGTTTCGGTGAAAACAATTTTACCGTCCTTGGCGATGGCCAACCAGTGTTGACCGGTATGTTTCCCCGCCGTGACCGGAACCTGATACTCCTTCACGAGTCCGGTGCGGGGATCGAGCTTTCCGATAATCGGACTGCGATTGCTGGTGTACCAAATGTTCCCGTCCGCATCTCCCGCTACGTCGTGCACGCGAACATCGAAGCGCGGTAGTTCGTATTCCGTAATGATGACGCGAGTAGCGGCGCCTCTTGGTCTGGGAAAGGGTTTCATTGGCGGAAACTCGGACTGCGGCCCTCGCACCCGCGCGAGAAACTTCAGGAGGATGTCCCGATTTTCTTCGGTCAAGCCGAAGCCCATAGGGATTTTGCCGTCGGGGCCGGGCCGGTTTTTCTCGATGACGAGTCTTCCGCCATAGAGCGTCATGCGGTCCAGCATCAGACTCCAGCCTTTTTCATCGAACCGGTCCCGCAATGACTGTTGATAGTTATGGCATCCGCTTCCGCAGGTATCGCTGAAGATCTTTTTCTCTTGCACCGTTCCGGGCAGGTTGTACAGCCATTCGGCATCGGTGAGCTGCGCCAAAATTTCCGGCGTTGGCGGCAAGAATTCAGATTCGGTTACCCGTTCCAGCACAATTTCGTCAAGGGAGGTCGCTCCTTCAATCCAGACTGCATCGCGTTGGTACGGCTTATATTCCAATGGCCGCGCAACGCGGAGCGTGTACCAGCCGGCTTCGATCTTGGGAAACTCGTACCTTCCATCCCGATCGCTGTACACGGTGGTTCGGATCGCATTCTTGTGAGAAACCAGCTGCATGGCCATTCCTTCGAGCAAAGTGCCTTTGGAAGACTTCACCACACCTCTGGCGCCTCCCAGCATCGGATGTCCGCTCTGAGCCTTCAGTGCCGGCGCCGACATGAAGACCAGCGCTAGTCCTACCATCGAACAGATTGCTCTCCATCGCAGAGACAGCGACCTCTTCATAAATCCTCCATCAGTCGATCGATTCCTTAGCGTCGGGCCCACCGGCCAGCCATAGTTGGTACACCGTCGCTGCGCGACGGCCTTCTTGAGAGGCTATTGGCCGGTCCCCCACGCATTGTGCCGGAAATCTGTTGGCCGGGGTTTCTAACCTGCACCGGCGTCAATCCTACACCACGCTCTACACCGCGTCAAAAGTGGGAACAGCGAAGTAACTGCGTTTTGAATTATGGTGACGTGTTCCCCTCCCCGCAGAGGGTGTGAATAATACACCTTCGCAAAGGAGGGGAATGCGTTCGGCACACTACAAATGCGACAGTATTTTTTGTACTGTCACTCAGCGGGAGTCCAGGATTTTCGCGGACTTCCTTGAGGCTTCGCCCTCTCGGAGTCGCGCTTCAGGCGGCCGACGGCATCGACGAACTGCCAGCCTTACGGATCACTTCCAAATTCGGGACGTAAATATTGTGGAGCGGAAAGAACTGCACCCTCGGCTGAGTGGTGATGCCTGCCTTCTGCACAGCCGATGCGAGCCGGTCTTTTTGAAACTTCTCAAACGCCTCTTGCGATTCCCAGACGTCCAGGACATGGAGCATGCCCGCTGTGAAACCGGCGACGTGGAAGATCCCGCCGGCCCCCGGGTTTTTGTCGAGATCCAGGATGCGAATCACTTGGTTGTACTGGTCCTTCGTAACACCAGTCCATTCCATCAACATCACGGTTGACATTTCAGCCTCCTTTTTCAGTGAGAATTACCTAGCCAGAAGTGAACTCGTTTCACCAAAATTGTAGTCTCGTGCCTGCGATTTTGGCTAAGGATATTGAACGTGAGCCCGAGAGTGAGAAACAAAGAGTACGTCCACAGAAGGTGTGAACGACTCTCTCAATGGAGAGGGTGATTCTCCTGTTGCTGATTCGTTCACGGCAGCTAAGGCCGAACGCTCACTTTGCCCCGCCCCCAACTTTCTGCGCTCCAGCATTCATGTGCTGTATATCTCTTTCGTTTTCCAGGCATATAAACTCGAGCAACTCGGTATCGGGCACGAGAACTTGGTTTACTTTGAAGCTAAACGGCTTGGTGTAGGCCTTAGGATCGTCGATTGTGATCTCGACTTGCAGGTGTCCGAAGTCCACCCGTCGGAACCGCTCCGTCAGCTTGGCGGCATCCGTCAGCGGGTCGCCAGCAGTATCCAGCCATTGCCCGTCTCGAAAGCCTGTTGTCTCCACGACCAGGGTGTCGCCCTCCCACTTCCCGATCGAGTAACCGTCCCAGGCGGTTTGGTCGATCGTGGGCAGACGGCGGCCGTCGGTGAAGATCTGCCGGAAGCTGGTGTTGTACTCGTTGAGAATCAAAAGCAACCGTGGATTCTGGACGATCTTCTTGAGCCCACCCACCCATGTGTGTCGTTCGACAATGCCTATCGGCAGACATCGCGTGATGGGCTCGCTGGTCTTGGGCGGCGTGTTCCGGGCCTTTGCCAGTTCCGCCATTCCGGGTCGATAAGGCAAACCGCCCTGGACGCTCGAAGCAATGTCGAGAAACTGGGTTTGCCCTGGATTGTCCTGAATGTTCCAAATCCCGGAAAGGTCCGGCTTGCCGTCCGGTGTTCTGGGCGCGGGAGCAGAGAGGTTCGGTTTTCCGTCCCGCGTTCGCGGAATCCCAGGCGTTGGATGGCGCAGCCATTGCGCGGAAAGCGAAACGCACGCGGAGAGCAGGGCAAGAAAAGCCAACATCGATCGATGCATTTGAACCCCCGATTACGCCAATTTACGCGTAGCCCAAACTGTCAAATGTCGAATGTCTGTTGTGCGATGTCCGATGGACTTGTAAAACGACCCACTGACGAAATGACCTGATGACTAAGTCGTTTCCATTAAGATTTGGTGTTTTGGTTAGTAGGTCATCTGGTGCTTTGACAACTACATTAAACATCCCACAACAGACATTCGACATTTAGCAAGTTGTGCACGCAATTTTTTCACAGCTGTCTCCTATGACCGCCGACGATCTCACAAATTGACCGATTGTCGGCGGTCATAAACCGCCGCTACAGTCGACGCCCCCTATTTCGCGAGGGGATTCGGCCGGGCCTGGAACTTCACGATCTTTTGCCGTGAGCCCTTGCCGCCTTCCTGGTGCCAGGGTGTATACATCGAGTAGCTCGACCAGAAGCCGCGGCCTTTCCAGCCGGCATGAGGATCGTCGATTCGTCCTGATGTGTGTCGGGAGTGGAATCCCTGCGGGTAGGGAACGCGCAGCGTCAACATCTCACCGGTTTTCGGCATCACGACGAAGAACGAGTCGGCGTTGACGTCTCCGGCCAAAACAACGTTTTCGCCGAGACCGAGGGTGTTTTCCCGATCGACCTCCGTCAGATAGAACATGTCGGTGCTTTGATCCTCGGATCCGCCCTCGAATGTGGGACCGGGCGTCTTGTACACCGTCCATCCTTCGGCACAGTGTTGTCCGGTGGCGGTCGGTCCGTTGAGCACCTTGCACTTGCTGCGGTCGAATTTCAGGATTTCATGGGAGCCGCGCCAGTTCTGCCAAACCGAACCATCCGATCCGATCGCCACACCGCCCGAACCGGGTATCCGCATCTTGTCCGGCGGCGGAACGTAGACTTCCGCCTTGCACGTTTGCGGTGGATTCAATCCGCGTTCGAGGCGCACGAGAGTGGTATCGTGCTCGCCGATTCCCGAGCACCAAATGCTGCCGTCTTTGGGGTTGATGGCATCCGAGTAACAACCGAAATTGATCCGATGGTCCTTTTTGGGATCGACGGCTTCATTCGGCTCGGTCCACTCCGTGATCTTGCCATCGCCGTTCGTGTCCAGCACCGCGGGACACCATCCCTGCGACGCTGCGGCATCGTGAGTTTTATCGAACGTTGCCGTGTCCACCCAGCCGATGGCGCTGTTCTGGCCGAAAACAAGCGAGTCCTTCTCGTCGAATTTGTTGTGGTCGGCTGCGAAACAGGTGTCGACCATCGTGAACTGTTTCGTCTTCGGGTCGTACATTTCGACCTGCCTGGCGCTTGGACCCGGAAGCGGGAAGTACTTCGAGTATTTATTCGATCCATCTTTACAAAACACGGGCTGCTGCTGCGGAGCGCGGATCCGGGCCGTCAGCCACACGCGCCCGTGGCTATCCATCGCAGCGCTGCGGGGATCGGCCTGCCGCTGCCAGACTTTCTCGGTTCCCCAGTACGGCGAGTCCGGGGTTTTGTCATCGATAACCGGGCCGTTCGAGGGAATTTTGATCATCGAGGTTTCGTTCTTCTTCGGATCGAGTACGGCGAGGATGTCCGATCCTTGAATGGTTCCGTAGATGAGTCCGTTCGCATTCATCGTAGGGGTGCGTTCATCGGTGGCGGCCACATCACTGCGCCGGCTCGTCGGCAGGGCCCAGTCCCACATCGAGATCACGATGTTGCGCTCGACGCCCTTCGGACGCGGCGGGGCGACTTTGGGGAAGGCGCCCTCGGCGATCCGATCGGTCCAGTCGGCGTACATCTTGCGCTGCGCCCCCATCGCCTTGAAGTTGGCGGCCATGCCGGGGCCCGAAGGTCCCATCGTCGTGTGGCGATCCCACTTCTCCAGGCTGGTTTTGTACGACCCAAGATTCTTCGTAAGTTCACGGGTCGCAGGGTCGCCCACCTGATGACATGAGTAGCACCTCTTGGTTTCAATCACCATGTCCTTCTCGTCGAGATCCCCTTTGGGGAGCCGCAAGAGGGTCAGCCAATAATTTGCCGGATAGACTTGCGCGGCTGCGCGCCCGTCCGGCGCCACGACCGCTTTGAGATCGAGGTGCTGCCCGGGCTTGGCAGGAACGTGCGGCGAATCGACCAAGCCGTACCCCCGCACGAATACCTGGTAATTCGCCGGCGGCAAATCAGGCAGGACATAACGCCCCTGATCGTCTGTGACGACTGTCTTGACGAACTTCGCCGGCAGGTCCGTGGTTTCCGCGATCACCCACACGCCGGCTTCCAGGCCCTTAGCACTCGTGACGACTCCACCAATATCATCGCTATCGATCGCGACGTTGGCACCGCCTTTCTGCTGCGCTTCGACCCCAATAAACGAAGCCAACGAAGCCGCCAGCGCGCAGGCCACGGCCAACAAAACTACTCTCCGATTCACACGCAATTTCATATGTTCCTCCGCTGCAGATGTTGCTGAACATCATTTCCCTTGAGGGACAGTCTGGAATTCCTTGATTGCGGCGAGCATACACCCAATCGCTCCCCTTCGCACACTGTTTTCCCTGAGTATTCCCCTCACTTTGCGAGGAGGGGAATGGGTACTCATCAAGTGCCTCAGTTTTTCATTTTGCCATTCTGCCAGATCTTCGATTCCGGTATAGTGACGTCGCTCTGCGAATAAAGGACGTTTTCTTATGATGCAATTTCTGGCTGCGATCGAACAAAGCGGCTTCTCGGTGTGGGTGCGGGAGTCGAATTCACTTCTTGCATATCCGGGTGTTCTGTTTCTCCACACACTCGGAATGGGAGTGGTGGCCGGAATCAGCGGTCTGATCGCTTTGCGGATTTTGGGTTGCGCTCGCGAGGTACCTTTGGCGGATGTGCGGAAGATGTATCCATACATGTGGGCAGGTTTCATCCTGAATACGTTTACGGGCATTGTCCTATTCGTCATCGATGCCACAACGAAAATCATAGATCCCGTCTTCTACATCAAACTCGCTTTTATTGCCGCGGCTCTACTCCTGATGCATCGAATCGATCGGGAGGTTTTTGGCGACCCCCACTTAGGAAAAAGGCCTGTTCAGATGAATGGCCGGATACTGGCGTTCGGAACGATCGTCTGCTGGACCGGGGCAATCACCGCGGGCCGGTTGCTGGCCTACGTCGGACCTGGCGTCATCGCAACGTCCGGCGGCAAATAAAGAGGCAGGGTCAAGGAGTTCGCCATGAATTTGTCGACGCTGACACATATACATCTTTTGTTGAATCACTTTCCGACCGTGGGCTTCGGTATTGGACTCGTGCTATTCCTCGTTGGCCTTTACGTAAACAGCGATCCTATTAAGCGAGCTAGTCTTGGAATTTTCCTAATTATTGCGCTCCTATCGGTTCCTGTGTACATGACGGGCAAAGCCGCTCAGCGGGCGATTCAGGAGGAGCCGGGCGTCTCCAATGTGCTGGTGGAGACACATGAGGACGCGGCTCTGACTGCTCTGGCATTCATGGAAATCACCGGATTGATGGCCTGGCTCGGGCTGTGGCAGTTCCGGCGCGTGACTCGCGCGACGAAGGCGAATTTGAGCGCTGTGCTCGTTCTTTCTCTCATCACAGCCGGCCTCATGACGAGAGCTGCGAACCTCGGCGGTGACATAAGGCACCCCGAGATTCGAGCTGCGGGAGCCGATCCGCCGGATACTGAATGGATTCGGGTTGCCTCAGTTGCAGAGTTCATTAATACCACCAACTGGGCATGGCCGGCCTTGGAGACGATTCACTTCATCGGCCTCTCGATGATTCTTGGAGTGGCACTGCTCATCAATTTGCGCATGCTCGGCGTCGCGAAGAACATCTCATTTTCCGCGCTGCACCGGTTGCTTCCATGGGGAATTTTGGGGTTTGGTGTCAACGTTTTAAGCGGCCTATTGTTCTTTATTACGATTCCAGATCAGTACACGCAGAATCGATCTCTTCACATCAAAATGGTTCTCATGATGATCGCGGGTTTGAATATCCTCTACTTCACAATGTTTGAAGAGCCCTGGAGACTCGGACCCGGGGACAACGCATCGACACGCTCCAAAATTGTCACAACGGTGACCGTGGTCCTCTGGATCGGGGTCATCTATTTCGGCCGCATGATGCCTTTCATCGGCAATTCTTTTTAGCGTTTATGATATTGGCAATTAAGGCAGCCGTTGTCGTCGTTGTCGTCGTGGCTGTGGTTGGCTTCCTCGGATACATCATCGATCGGAATCAGGATCGGCAGATTTTCAAGAGTTGACGCCTCGAACGCACCAAGAGGGAATAGCCACAAATGTCTTTTGTGCCTTATTGTGGCTATAATTCCGACGGGATCATCCGGAATGTGAAAGTAGCCGTCGAAGGGAGAACCGATGAGACGTCTTTCAATTTTATTATTCATCCTGTCCGTAGTCGCAACGACTCTGTATGGCCACCACGGCAGGGGCGCAACCTATGACATGAAGAAGCGGATCACATTGAAAGGCACGGTTGCGCGCGTGGACTGGCGCAATCCTCACGTCGTAATCTGGATGGACGTGAAGGACGAGACCGGTAAAGTCGTCACCTGGGGTTTTGAAAACGCAGGCGTCAGCCAGCTCGCGCAGGAAGGTTACAACCGCAACACGTTGAAATCGGGTCAGGAGATCACGGCAATCGTGAACCCGGCAGCCAACGGTGCACCAACCGGCATCGTGGTCAAGGTCATTCTTGCGGATGGTTCCGAAATCATGTCGCGTGATCGCGGACAAAATCCTGTTGACTAGGAGGGCGTGCCATGCGAAATCGCTCGATCATTTTGACCTCTGCTCTGACGGTGATCTTCTTGTGGTTTGCCGGCATCGCGGGCGCGCAAGACGACAAAGATAAGTTCAAGGCGCGATACGACGCCAATTCAGAAAACAAAGAATTCAATCCCCACGATTTCGGCGGAATCTGGATGATGACCAGAGTCGATCACGGTCTCGGCGCACCGGCTCCTCCCTTAACGCCGGCGGGAGTCGCGGCAATGGCCGGACGTGTCGCCGACAGCAGATCCGGCATTAATGGAAACGCGCCATGGTATGCGTGCAATCCGATGGGTTTTCCCAGGCTTCTTAACGATGATGAACCGATGGAGTTCATCATGACGCCGGACAAAATCCTGCAAGTCTTCCAGTGGGAACACCGGATACGATACCTTTGGACCGACGGCCGGGAACTCCCTTCAGGCGAAAATCTCGAAAACCTCGGCCCCGCATGGTACGGGCACTCGGTAGCGAAGTGGGAAGGGAACACCCTCGTGGTCAATACCGTTGGTCTCGACGAACGGGCATGGCTGGATAATACCGGGCTCCCCAAAAGCTTTCATGCGCGCATCGAGGAAAGGTACACGCGAACCGCCTATAACACCGTCGAACTTCAAATGACGCTGTACGACCCCGAGTACTACACGGCCACATATGTCGGCGGCAAAAAGTCCTTCAAAAAAGTACCCGATGACGCAAGCACCTATTTCGGATGGAAAGGGTTGTTCGCCGGGATATCCGAGGGGATTTGCGCACCGATGAACGAAGTTGAAAGCTACAACAAAGGATTTCGGGATGTCGGTCAGGCCAAGCCGAAATAAGGCGGAGCTTTTGCCCAACAAATCCCGGGACGGTACACAAAAGGCACAAAACGCAGCCACAAGAAGCACAAAGACTTTTTTTGTGCCTCTTTGTGGTCCTCTTTGTGGTCGAGTTCTGCTCGGCTATTTGCCCTGAAACTTGGCGACTCGCTTTTCCCGATAGGCGTTCAGTCCCTCGGCGGCATCGGCGCTGGCGAAGGCCTGCGCCAGCAGTTCGCGCTCGAAGGCGAGGCCTTCCCACTGGCTTCCCTGGATCCCGCTCTGGATCGCTCTTTTGATCAGCCCCACGGCCCTGCTCGCTTTGTTCGGCGCCACGAACTGTCGCGCGTAACCCAGAATCTGGTCGAAGAAGTCCGTTCCCTCGAAAATCTCGTTAATCAATCCAAGGTCGCGCGCCTCCTCGAAGGCGATGACGCGGCCTGATGCGGCTAACTCAATGGCGCGTCCTTTTCCCACGAGCCGCGGCAGGCGTTGTGTGCCGCCCATTCCCGGAATGACGCCGAGGTTTACTTCCGCCAAGCCTGTACGTCCGGCATTTTTCTTTGCAATGCGAATGTCGCAGGCCATGGCAATCTCGAGTCCACCGCCGACACAGTGGCCATTGATCGCGGCAATCACGAGCTTCGGCGTGTTTTCAAGACGGGCCAAAGTTTCGTGGCCAAACAGCGAAAACTGATTCCGAAAGTCCGTCGATTCTTTGGACAACATGTTGATATCCGCGCCGGCACAAAAGAACTTTTCTCCTGCGCCCCGCAAGACCAATACATGGACGGATTCATCGAATCGTGCTTTCACGATCACCTCGTCCAATTGCTTCAGGCTGTCCAATATGTATGCGTTGACAGGCGGATTGTTCAACTCGATGATCGCGATGCCGTCCTGTACCCGGTAATCGATTAACGCCATGACGGAGACTCCTTTAAACTTGTAGCGGCGGTCTATGAAGCTGTGAAATTGGCAACACTGCGTACATGTCAAATGTCCGATGTCTGTTGTGCGATGTGAAATGTAGTTGTCAAAGCACCAAATGACCTACTGACCAGACGACCAAATTGTTCGGGGTTAAACTTTTTCATCAGGTCATCAGGTCAGTGGGTCATCAGGTCAGTGGGTCAGTTGGGTTCTTTGACAAGTTCATTGGACATCGCACAACGGACATTCGACATTTGACAAGTTTATGCAATTATTTTTTTCACAGCTCATAGACCGCCGCTACAGTTCACGCACGATATCGCGCGCAACCACAACAGACTTGGTTTCCATGTAATAGTCGAGCGCTTCCGAGCCGTGCTCTTTACCCAAGCCGCTTTGCTTCAGGCCGCCAAACGGCAGCTCATCGAAAATGATCTGCGGCGAGTTGATCCATGTATAGCCGGCTTCGAGTCCTTCGGCAGCCCGCGTGGCCTTGCCGAGGTCGCGCGTCCATACCGAAGACCCGAGGCCATAGATGGAGTTGTTCGCCTTTTCGAGTGCTTCATCGAGATCTTTCACACGCATGACCGGCAGAGCAGGACCAAATACTTCCTCTTGAACGACTCTGGATTTTTCATCGACATCCACAAGGATTGCAGGTAAATAAAAGTTCCCCTTCGCCAATCCATCTTCCGAAGGACGGCGCCCCCCGATAAGAACGCGCGCCCCTTGCTGGATAGCGTCCTTCACCTGATCTTCGACTTCCTCCCGTTGTGCCGCCGTGTGCAGAGGCCCGACAATCACACCCTGTTCGAGACCGTTGCCAACGCGAAGCTTCTCCACCTTGCTCACCAATTTGGGAACGAACTCATCGTAGATCTTGTCAAAAAGGTAAAGTCGTTTGATCGCCAGACAGGCCTGGCCACAATTGAAAAATCGCCCAACCGAGGCCGCGCTCACGGCTTCGTCGACATCCGCATCGTCGCAAACGATCATCGGGTCGCTGCCTCCCAGCTCCAGAGTGACCCGCTTGACATTCTGCGCCGCAACTTCCATGACATGTTTACCCGTGGAAGTTGCTCCCGTGAAACCGATTTTGCGGACGCGCGGATCCTTCAGCAGCGATTCGCCGACGATCCCGCCCGGCCCGGGAACAATGTTGAGCACGCCCGGCGGCAATCCGGCTTCATGGAGAATTTGAACAACTTGAATGTCCGTCAGTGGTGTCGTGCCGGCGGGTTTGACCACGACGGTGTTTCCGGTAATGAGGGCCGGACCGATCTTATTGCCCAGCAAAGATACCGGGAAATTCCACGGCACAATCGAACCGCACACGCCGATGGGTTTTTTGATGATCATTCCATAACGCCGGTCATCAAGCGCCGGCACATATCCGCCCCGGATGGTCTTGGCCAGACCGGCGTAGTGCTCCAGCGTGTGGGCAAACCGGCGGATCTCGAGGACAGCTTCCTTGAGGGGTTTGCCTTGTTCTTTTGTGAGAAGCCGGGCGAGTTCCTTCTCACGCTCTTTCAGGATGTGCGCCGCGGTGAAAAGAATCTCGGCGCGCTTCGGCGGAGGAACCGACGACCATTTCTTAAATGAAGTTTCAGCAGCATCGATTGCCCGGTCGACATCTTCCTGCGTCGCCGAGGCGACACGGTCGACGAGTTCACCTGTGGCGGGATTCCGAATTTCGGTCGTACCGCCATCGGAAGCCCCGCGCTGTTCTCCTGCAATAATCATCTTGGCCATGATGCTATTTACGTCCCGCTACAGTTGTCTGTGCAAAGCCTCGTCCCGTCGATTACGTCGCGACGACGACCCCCTTCGCCTCCAGGTAATACTCTAGCGCTTCAGGGCCGTGTTCGCGGCCGATGCCGCTGAATTTCACACCGCCAAACGGCATCTCGTCGTAACCGATGTGCAGGGAGTTGATCCAGACGTTGCCCGCCTGCAGCCGCTCCGCCGCGCGCCGCGCTTTGCCGAGATCCTTGGTCCAGACCGAAGAACCCAACCCATATTGAGAGCTATTGGCTTTCTCGATTCCCTCGTCCAGATCCTTGACCTTGAAGACCGGAAGCAGTGGGCCGAAAGTCTCCTCCGCCACGACGCGCGAATCGTGCGGCGCGCCGGTCAGCACGGTTGGGAGGTAGAAAAACCCTTTTTCGAACTCCGCGCCTTCCGGACGCTTGCCGCCGATGAGAATCTTTGCTCCTTGATTCACGGCGTCTTGAGTTTGCGATTCGATTTCTTCCCGCTGCGTTTTTGTGTGCATGGGACCAAGCCGCGTGTCCTTATCCAATCCATTGCCGAGTTTCAAGCGCTGGACCTTTCCCACAAGCTTCTCGACAAACTGATCGTAAACGCTCTCGACGACATACAGCCGTTTCACGGCAAGGCAGGCCTGTCCGCAGTTGTAGAACCGTCCGACCGAAGCCCCAGTGAGTGCTTTGTCAATGTCGGCATCTTCGCAGACAATCATTGGATCACTCCCGCCAAGCTCCAGGGTCACGCGCTTCATCCGGCTGCCGGCCACTTCCATGACGTGCTTGCCGGTCTTACTCTCACCGGTAAATGCGACGCGGACCACCTTGGGATTGCGCAGAATTTCTTCGCCGACTACGCCGCCGGGACCTATTACGACGTTGAGCACACCCTTCGGCAGTCCCGCCCGATTCAGTATTTCGACGATGCGAATGGTGGTCAATGGCGTTGTTGACGCCGGTTTCACGACAACTGTGCATCCTGCGGCCAGAGCCGGTCCCACCTTCGTGCCCATCAACGTGATTGGGAAGTTCCAAGGCACGATTGCGCCGGTAACGCCAACCGGCTGCTTCAAAACCATCCCATACATCTTGTTATCGGGTAACGGTACATAGGAACCGCGGATCTTCGAAGCAAGCCCGGCATAGAAGTTCATGCCGTGCAGGAAGTGTTCAATTTCGCGCTGAGAATCACCGACGGGTTTTCCCTGTTCCTTCGTCAAGAGCACGGCCAGGTCGTTAAGCTCCTTCTTGACCGCTTCAATACCTTTCAAAATGAGCTGCGCCCGTGATTCGGCAGAAGTTTCGGACCATGACTGAAAAGCCGCGTGCGCGGCATCGATGGCGGCGCCGGCATCGCTTTCGGTTCCTTTCGGCGCGGAGTCCACGATTTCCCCCGTGGCGGGATTGATCACGTTATACGTCTGCCCGGAGTTCGAACCTACGGACTCTCCAGCAATGAACATTTTGGCCATGGCTTCCCCCTCTTTTGGGTTTACTCTCACTGTCGCGGCGGTCTGTGACCGCCGCGACAGTGGGAATTTGTAGCATATTTCCTATAACAAACACTGTCAACATGCAGTATAGTGCAGCGAATGGAACGCGAGTCCGTGCTTTCGCAGATCGGCAGAAGGGTTCGGGCCCGGCGCACAAGCATGGGTTGGACGTTAAAGGAAATCGCAGAGCGGTCGGGCATCTCACCAAGATTCCTGTGCGACCTCGAGGCGGGCAAAGGGAACATTTCAGTGGCGCGTCTCGCGGATGTGGCAGAGGCTCTGGACGTTCCGATCGTATCGCTCGTGTCTACAGACGAGGAGGAAAAACGTGTCGTGGCGCTGGTGGGCCTGCGCGGAGCCGGGAAATCCACCGTTGGGAAGGCTCTTGCGAAGCATCTCGGGGTCCGCTTTATTGAACTGGATGCCTTGATTGAAAGCGACACCAACCTCGTCCTGGGCGAATTGTTCTCTCTTCATGGGGAAGCTTACTACAAGCGTCGCGCCTATGATCTTCTTGTTAAGGTTCTCATGCAGAACGAACCGATGGTGGTGGCGACCGGCGGATCGATCGTGACCGATCCCGAGACATGGCAACTGCTGAAACGCCGCACGCACACCGTTTGGCTGAAGGCCAGTCCGGAAAATCACTGGAAACGGGTTCTGGGGCAAGGCGACACGCGGCCGATGGCCAACCGCACTTCTGCCATGGCTGAATTGCGTTCAATATTGTCGCTTCGCTCTCCCCTGTATGCTGAAGCCACCCAGATGATCGACACGAATTCACTCCGGGTAACGGAAGCTGTGCGGATGATTGCTGAGGCACTCACTGACCGAAAAAATGGCCACCGCGAAGCGCAAGCGCGCGCGAAGCGTGAGCGCGATAGCGCGAAACCCCAAGCCGCGAAGCGTGAGCGCGATAGCGCGAAACCCCAAGCGATGAGCGCAGCCTCAACAAAGAGGCACAAAGAAACACAAAAATCGAAATGAGATTCAGGTGGAGTATATTCCTCTCCTCTGCGAGGAGGGGAATGTAGTAGGGAGAGCCAAACATGTTGAACTTCGACCTCAACTCATCAGAGTTCTGGGACCCGCAGGCCACACGGCAGGAGATTGTGCGGGTGTTCGACATCTGCTACGGCTGCACTCTCTGCCATACGCTTTGTCCGTCTTTTGTGGACTTGTTCCGGTTGGTGGACGAGAACTTCGGCGAGGCCGAAGCACTCAAGGACGAGCATGTGAAAGAGATCGTGGATCTCTGCTACCAGTGCAAGCTTTGCTACACCATCTGCCCCTATGTACCTCCGCACGAGTGGGACATCGATTTCCCCAGAACAATAATGCGCGCCCACCTCGTCGATGCCAGGCAGCGGGGGATCCGCTTCGCCGACAGGATATTCGGAGACACAGATCTGGTGGGCAGGCTCGCCAGTTGGGTGGCGCCGCTCGTCAACTGGGCGAATCAGAATTCTTTTCTGCGCGGGTTAATGGAAAAGTATTTGGGCGTCCACCGGAATCGAATGCTTCCGAGGTTTCATGGCGAGACTTTTCGAAAGTGGATTCGTAAACAGCCTGCCTCCTCGAAGGGAAGCGGAGACGAAAAAGTAGCCCTCTTTTATACCTGCACCGTCAATTACAACGAGCCGGAGATCGGCAAATCTGCGGTTGCCGTCTTTCAGAAAAACAGGATCGAGTGCGTCATTCCAGACCAACAATGCTGCGGCCTGCCCTTCCTGGATGGCGGTCTGGTGGATCGAGCGCACAAGAAAATCGAGCCGAACGTGGCCGCGCTGAGCCGCTTCGTTCAGCAGGGATACAAGATCGTCGTGCCGAGTGCGAGCTGCAGTTACATGCTAAAGCAAGAATATCCGCGATTCTTGCCGACCGCCGAGTCCAAACTGGTTGCCGAAAACACCTATGATCTGTCCGAATATTTAGTGAGCGTTCACGAAAGAGGAAAACTGGATTTAGGGTTCTCACAAGAGATCGGTAAAGTCCGGTACCATCAGCCGTGCCACCTTAAAGCGCAGAACATCGGGTTCAAAGCACAGCAACTCATGCAGCTCATTCCGGGCGCTGACGTCTCTCGTATGCAGTGTTGTAGTGGGCACGACGGAAGCTGGAGCGTGAAGAAGGAAAATTTCGAGGCCTCGATGAAGGTGGGTAAACCGCTATTCAAGTTCCTGAAGACAGAAGGCGCCTGCACCGTCACTGATTGCCCTCTTTCCGCCATCCAGGTCCTACAAGGAACTGGAAAGAAACCAGTCCATCCGATCGTGGTGATGGCTCGCGCTTATGGGTTGGAAATTTAGCCACAAAAAGGCACAAAATACACAAAACTTTTTTTGTGAATTTTGTGCCTTTTTGTGGCTAAGTTCCCCTACTTCTGCGGCGGATCGAGAATCCAGCCCTTGTCTTTCTCGAGATTGATTACAAACTCGTCATCGGCGGTGGAAGGCATGACCTGCTGGAGGTGCTTCTCGTAATCTTCCTGGGAAAGCAATTTGCCGTCGACGCCGTAGGTCATTCCCGCATAAGCGCCGATGCTTCTCCGGAATTTGTCGCTCGGAATCCGCAGCTTTGCTTGATCGGCCGGAATATGGCGATTTAAAGCATCCACGAGGGCGCCGACTTCTTTGAAGAATGTGGCACGCGACAGTTCGTTCAGCTTCGACATATCTGCCGGTTCGTCGTGCAAGTGCTCGTCGTATCGTCCCTTCAAACCCCAGACGTAGGCCCAGTGCGCGGTAGACGACTCGTCCTGTCCGAATAAATCGAAGGCAGTAGAGAGCCATTTGTTGAAATATTTTTGAATGATCGTGGGGGAGATTTTGCCGGCCTTGACAATCCTCATCAAACCGATATTCCCCTGCGCCAGGTGATAAGCCTCTTCCTGCAGCATTGGGAGCATGCTGCGGCCGAGCGGCGCAAACGCGCTTCGGCTGAGCATGTTGAGCTGATATTTGCCGTCGCGATCGATAAAAGACGTGTAGGTAAAGAAATCGAGCCAGTTGAGGACCGGTTCATTGAAGGAACCCAGCAGGCGCGTCTTTTCCGATGCCCGGCGCTCCAGCAGCCTCTGAGCCTGGGCCTTACCGGCTTCTCCAAAGTAGGTCACCAGCACGTAGCTCATCTGCCAGCCGTGCCGCATCTCCTCCCGGTTGATCCGGATAATGTTTTCCAGATCGAACTGCGTTGGGGCCCGTTCCAGTAAATTTCTTTGCTGCTCGACCGAGGCAAACTCGGTGTCTCCTTGGAACTCGATCAGGTGGGCTAGAGAATCCTTGATCCGCTGATCCGGAATGTCGGTAAGCCTTTCCCACTTGGACTTTCCAGCGAAGTGGCCGAACTCGATCTCGTTACTGTCGATGTCTCCCAGTTTGGTCTCGAAGTGATAATCCTTTCCGATCAGCTCCGTCGGGTAACCGATATCGTCGTGCCATTGATTAAAAAGATCCACCCAGTCATCAAAGGTGCCGATCCTGGATTTCTTGACTAACATAGTGCTCCTCCGTTGCGCCTCATCTAAGCATTTAAGTGCAGTTTCGTCCCGTATTCAAGTGAAATATAGTGCATAGCGTAACGTGGTCGTCGACTGGCTAGAGGAGGTGAAACAATGCATGCCGGTCCGTTAGCGTTCTTGCATTCGCCTCGCTTCTCCGTATAAACGCTTCACTGTTCTGGTGCTGGAGTAGGGCAGCGTCAGTTCGTATGGTTTGATCGATCCGGCAGGGAGGTGGGTGACGTCGGCGCTGCCGACACCGAAAATTCGATCGAACCTGCGCTTTCACCGGATGGCCGGCGAGTGGCTGTCCGCCGAACGGTAAAGGGGAACACGGACATCTGGTTTTCTCGACGTCGATCGGGGCGTGTTGAGCCGGTTTACGTCGGATGCCGGCCTGAGACCAATCCAACTTGGTCGCCTGACGGCAAACGCATGGTGTTCGGCTCTGTCCAGAACGGTGAGATCAGCAACTTGCATTACGGCACCCCCCCACGACAATCCGAGCTGACCTCCCGACAAGCTCGATCAAGGTCGATGGACGCGTGCACGCGGGCGAACAAGTCAGCACAAGTCCGGGACACGCGTGCAGAGCCGGGTGCTGACTTGCACGCATGACGTGCTCTCCGGCACGCCATTCGATCAACACGCATGGGGCCGTTCAGGCCAGCCGTAACCACAGCATCCCAGCAAAACTAGCTGTTGCTCTCTCTATAGTTCTCTGCCTCTGCGTGCCTTTCGCGATTCTGAGCTTTCAGTTGGCGACGGGATTGGAGCCTTCTTTCAAGAGTGCTGTCCCCCTCGAAGGCCCTGTCCGCATCGCGATCTACAGCTTCACGTTCTTGGTCCATGGCGGCAATCGGCGATGCCAAGTTAGTACTGGCCGGTGGCATTAGCGGTGCGCGACGCATAGGACGGCACCTTTGGCGTATGTGTTTAGGGATCACTTTGGCCGCAGGCTCAGCGTTCACCAACGGATTTCCCGCGCCTCCTCCCGAATACCGTGCATGTACCGCTAATCCTCTTGTTTGTTCCTCAGTTGTCCTCGCTA
>WNGL01003605.1_pt1 | contig 18614 bp, 15 predicted proteins | sample 5400591 | NCBI WGS metagenome assembly WNGL01 (sample SAMN13153377, study PRJNA577476) | soil metagenome | isolation source: 80 cm soil or saprolite under Garry oak tree replicate 1 | place: USA:California | collected 2016-06-15 | reverse complement strand
TTCGCCTACGGGCTTGCCACCGCCACGCTGGCGCTGTTGGCCGGATGGGCCGGCTCGATCGTGTTCCGCCGCGACTGAGTTGGCCCCAGCTTCTTGGCCCATGCTTCCGACTCAAAACCGCGGAAATCTGCATACGACTTTGAAAAACTTTCCTGCCGCCGCAATGGTTTAACCCTATTCATTTCGTCAAATTACGCCTTGTGCGTGAAAATAGTCTGATTTCGACTTATACACGTTGTAATTCCTTTCTCCCGCCCTCCCAATCTTGCTGGGCCGCCGGGATTAGGGCGCGTGCTCATAAATCGGAGCTTGATTGATGCGGCTTGGTCCATGTCCGCTGTGCTCCGATAGCGACCAAATTCCGCAGCGCAGCGAAATGACGCGATGTGGCAGGAACGGACATCTGATCGTCGCGGGACCGTGACGTGCGCTGGCTTCTGCGCCGTCCCGCGCTCTGGTGAGAGGCGATCAGGGAGGTGTCCGAGAGGGAAGGCGCGAACACCCGAAGATCACCGAGACCGGAGCGCCATGCACACAGGCCGGTGAGAAGGCCCTGAACGAGCGTCCACAAGTTGGCTTGAAGTCCGCCAATTCGCGCGTCAATCTGGTGCGTGATGCGTAACCTTGTTGTCGCTGGCTACGCCGAATATTCCCCAAGGTCATCCAGCGTTTGTTGGGAACCCGGCCGCGGTCGGCTTCCATGCAATCCCCCAGGGCCATGATCAGAAGGCAGCTGCCGTCGGGCATGCGCGTTGCTCATTATTTGTGCGTACGATCTGATTACGCGGCGTGTAGCTGAGCCGAAATTCCGAACTTTGATCCGCCCCCTGAGGTCTGCTGTCGAACCAAGCCGCTCTTCTGGGAGCCTCCGCTACACGTCCGCTTAGGCGGCGCCGCAAGCGGAATTCCAAGGGGTACGATGCGATGTCACAGTTGTTGCCAATAACGGACCTTTTAGCTCGGATTCACCTCAATCGGCTAAGAGCCTTCGCGATCGAAGCAGCCCTTTCAGAGGCCCGCGAAAAATGGGTTGCCTTGCCGTAGCCCTCCGGCTGTAGCCTAGCGCGGTCAGCAGGCAATTAAGGTTAATTCTTTATTAATTTGTTGCTGCCGGTTCAGGAGTGAGAGAGCGAGAGTATGATGATGCTGCCTCTCTTGGAACAGAGAGGCGCGGTCCCGATGGCGGCGGGGACGTGTAGTCCTTCCTTCCTCGGTCGGGCAGGCCGTGCACTTGTTTGCTGCGACCTGATCGACAAGCTCGACATGCTGCGAATCCCAGCAGCGTGGGAGGATAGGGACATGAACGTCATAGTTACGTCTGGGGCGGTTGCCGCGGCGCTGCTTTGGGCAACCGACTCCATTGCGTTGGAGCCCAAACGACCACCTTCCTTGCCTGCGTTGGACTTTAGTTGTTACGTGTCACACAGCGTCACGTTCACGTCGCTGGAAAGTACCCGCAGCGAACTCGGAATTGCCGGCGACAATTACGGAAAGCCTCTTTACCAATTCACTACGGTCGGCGAATCCATGGTTAAGGTAGTTGAGTTTCCGGAATTCGAATCTATGCGGAAGGAATATTGGAAGGTGATCTCCGAGCTTAGCTTTGATAATACCGGAAATATTTTCGGGTGGTCCGACAACCAAATAATGTTCATACGCATTTTTGTGGTAAATCAGCGCGACAGGCTCGTCTCGCTGCTCGAAGTGCCTCCGAATTCTCAAACAGTTCCTTATGGAACATTGCGAGTTTTGAAATGCAACGATGCCGCTAAGACCGCGCCGCCACTAGAAAGTCAAAAGATGACCTCATGGTCGGAGGTAGCAAAGCGAGCCAGCCCGATCCTCGACCGGGCGCTCTGGCAAAGCTCAAGAGCCACGTTCCCGAAGCGTTTGTCGGTGCGAGCGCAAGGCTCCGTTTCGCCCCGCAGCAGTTCACGGGCAATGGTCTTCAAAGCGCAACCGCTGAATTAATGGCGAAGGCTATCAGCGGCGCCTGCAGAATCGCGTCTGTCACGGATGACTCGTATCTTCAAACGGTGCCGTCATCTAGCAATGCATCGGAGACACCGCCGTTCCTGGCCCCGCGAAAATGTCGGCATGTCCGAATAGGGTCAAACCCAGCCCTCCTGCCGCTGTCGAGACACGTCTGCTTAGCCGCCGTAAGGGGAATTCTCGAAGCGGTCTAGCGACTTCGCAGTAGTGCCAGAACGGTCGTCAACGAGAAACGTTTCACGTGGCGGGATGAGGTTCACCGCCGATTGCCGGCGCAAGCAAGCACTCCACGAGAGCGATTCGTGTGGCGCGATCTGCCCCGATCTGCCGAAGGTGCGGTGATGGCAAATCGCGGTGGTATGTGCCTCTTCCCTGCGGTCGGGGCCGAGCGACTGCTGATACGGCGCCATCCAAGAACGGTGACCCGCAGAATAAGCCAGGGCCTTGTTGCTGCCATTTTCGTTTCCGATAGGTCAATCGGGAGATAGAGCGCGTAAACGGAGCCCTGCATGCCGCTTACATTGTGGGATGTTAAGCGCGATCCAATAGCGAGCCGCGCTCTTGAGCAGCTTGGGGATCGATATACCGTCGCAGAGGAGAAAACCGGGCTGGTTCTCACCGGAAAGGCTGGAGACATGAAGCTCTTCTTGAATGAGCTCGACGATCTCCATCAATGGGATTTCATTCACAACCAAAAGACGGCTACGGAGAACGAGAAACTGCGCTCGTTTTCGCAGAATCTCTACGAACAGCGGGAGAGCTGGAAATATCGCGCCTTGGTAGCAGAGGCGACGTTGCTCGAAGTTGCCGACGCCAGCAATAATGGTGGCCGTCCGAATATCAGCGACATGAGATATGCTGCTCTCAAGCGATATCTGGCAAAGCAGTTCCACCCGGATCACGCCCCCGGAAATGGCCTCGAGAAGATTGTGCGAAATGAAATATTTAAGGAGATTTGGGGTGAGGTAGAGCGTCTCGACAATCAAACTGTTTCGGCGGACCGATCCACGACGGCGCGATCATCTGCGGCGATCTGATCGGAACGCTCGGCGCGCCCCGGATCGAGTGCGCCGTGACCTCATAAACGTCGCTTTTCATGGCGGCACGTCCGCTTCGCGCCTGATAGCGGAAATCCGCAGCGCCATCCGGCACTTCCGGGTCGTGCCAACAGCGAACTCATGCAGCGCAGCAAATAGCCTCTCTATTCGATCACCACGTCGGCGCGCGAGAGGAACGTCGGCGGCACGGTAAGGCCGAGAGCCTTGGCGGTCTTGAGGTTGATGACCAGCTCGTACTTCGTGGGCTGCTCAATGGGAATGTCTTTCGGCTGCCTGCCCTGCAAAATCTTCTGCACAAACTTAGTGCCGTGCCGAACCGCGGCGGGCCCATCGGCCCCGAATGACATGAGGCCTCCGATATTCGCAAAAGCGCGCGTGGTCGACGCCGTCGGTAAACGATACTTAATCGCCATGTCGGTCAAAAGTTTGGTCACCAAGCTGCCCTGGACGACGGCAACATCGGCTCGCTCTTCCACCATGGTCATGAACGCACTTTCGAGATCGTCGTTAGGCCCGTGGATCATTACAACAGGCTTTATTTCTGTGTTTGTCGGACCAGCGGCGCGTTGACCTTCGTCAATCATGGCTTTCGCGAATACAGGATCTTTATCGTTGCCAAATATCCCCACGCGCCGCATCGACGGCAGCATATCGCGGAACAGTTCGACGTTTTTTGCATTTGATGCGGCAGACATCAAAGATACGCCGGTAATGTTTCCGCCGGAACGCGCCAAGCTGGAAACGATTCCGGTTTCGACTGGGTCGGCGGCGATGACGACGATTGGGATATCGCGTGTGGCCTCCTTCACAGCCAGCGCGCAGGGGACGTAGAGCGCCACAATCACATCGACCTTGAGCCGGACAAGCTCGGCCGCGAGCTCAGGAAGTCGATCCAGCTTTCCTTCCGCGGAGCGAAACTCGAATACAATATTTTGATCCTCCACATAGCCAAGTTCACGCAGTCCTTCTCGAAGCTCCTGCTTGAACGACTCCGCGTCTGCAAATCCTATGTAGAGTGCGCCTATTCGGGCGATCTTGGATTGCTGCCCGTGCGCCGTGAGCGGCCATGCCGCTGCCGCGCCGCCTAGCAGAGTGATGAACTCGCGACGTTTCATGTGCTCCCCTCAGAACATGCCTTGTCCAATACCCAAAGCGTAGCACATTGCGACCGTGCGGCGAGTGACCTCAAACTTTGATCAGGCCGAATGTCCGAGATGGCTCAAAATGCGACCGGGTCGAGCCAGCAGCAAGCCCGGCCATGTCCGCTATGCCCTGAAAGCGGAAGTAAATTCAGGGCATTAGCGGCTCCACGGCGGGCTATTGCGGCGCCGCCCGCGAGCATGGGTTCGCCTACGGGCTTGCGACCGCCACGCTGCCGCCGTTGGCCGAATGGGCCGGCTCGATCGTATTCCGCCGCGATTGATCAGGTGTCCGCCGGGCGAAACTGGGTGATTTTACAAGTCAGCCTGAACAGTGACGACGAATGTCTGGTAGGCAACTACGTCTGGAAAAGCCGACGCCCGCGCAGATTCAGTGGCTCAAGCATTGGAATCACAGACATCACAAGAAAACCGAATTCGACCGCTCGCGCAAACGCGAGAATGTGTTCGTTCGCGTCGCGAGCGGGTTTATGATGGAGTGACGCTGAGGCCAGCCCTCACTTCCAGGCCTTGACCGCCATGTCGATCTGATAGTCCAGCACGATTTTCTGTTCTTCTTCGCTCCAGAAATCGACGATCCAGTTCGGAAAATGCTTAATGAAATCGTCGTTGGTCGCGGTTTTGGCCTTTATTGCACGCCACAATGCGCGCGTATCGCAAATCTGTGCCCGCAACTTGGAAGTGCGTTTGGTCGCCGGAGGTCGCGTTCCTGAGCACCCTGAGGTCATGGTCATCAAGTACGAAGGATCCGCCGTAAACATCACACGTCAACGCCTCCTTCGAAAGCTTCTCACCGGCGGCAAACGCCGGAACCGTGCAACTGACGGCTCCGATAACCATGAGCAGGAATGCGAACAATAGCCGGTGACGGGACTTCATGTATCTCTCCTGACGGGAACTACGTTCTGGAAGCCGGGATTCTAACCCGATACACCCCTCGATCAAGGTTCGAAGTATTCGGGTGACGTAAGGAATTCTGTGTCAGAGCGAGGAAGGGGCACTCCAACTGTGGCTGCCAAGCGCACAATGGAGCACCCCCATGTCACAGCGAGCTGCGACGATTACGAGCTTACCGATGGCCGCGCACGCTGTCCCCATTGTGACCGCGTAGGTCCGTAACTCGTCATTCGCAAAGAAGGTTTACGCGGGTTCTGGACGAGGTCCGTTCCGGGTCAAATGCGAAGAACTCACAAGGAACCTATTTCTTCCGGTTTGCCGCGCATAGCCGACATCCGCACGCATGCGCGCGGATCAGCCGGACCTTGTGTGATGCCGGCCACGACCATCAGCCCCGGCACCGGTACGCCCGCCTCGATGCGGGGCGAGACAACAGCAAGGGTGAGCACGCATAGGCCCGCGGCTTCGAGCGCGGCGCGCACGTGTTCGGCGGAATGCGCGTAGCGCAATTGCCGGCATCTGTGTGGAGAACCAGACGTCGCCGCCCAGAAGTCGTCGGGGCTCTAGCGGTGTCGCCTTGCAAGGCCGCAAGGAGCAAGGCCTGCAATCAAGTAAATTTCTCGTGGTACCCCCCGTTGCCATTTTGTTGTGAGCCGCATAGTTGTTTTCGGCAACCAGCAACTGTACAATCTTACCAACGCAGAGGCGGCTAGCAGCATCGAGGAGGCTATGGCGGCCGGCGAGCGCTTCGCTGACGAATTCGAACTGGGCCCAGTCCCGACCGAACGCCTCATGGAAACGATGGAGCGCAGGCTCGGAGAAGACGATACGAACTGTCGCAACTGTTCCAGCTAGACCGATGCCGACCGAGGTGAACCTTTGCGTGTTACCTGGCATCGACAATTGTTCCACTACGGTACCAACCAGCAGCGGCTGACCAAGAATACCAATGGAATCTGCGACGTCACAGAGGCCATGAGCACCATGCTGACCAGAATGTAAGTGACCGGAGCCGTGGTCGGGTAGTCGGCGGTTTCGTCAATCATTTTTTGTACTACCCAGTTCCAGCAGATGATGATGACGGCCTGGAAAACAAGCAGAGGCACCGTCAAAGAGGCAAGCATCGTCCATAACGGCGTTGAAGCCCGGTCCGGGAGGTGCCAATTCGGACACGGACCCCGCTAGAATCACAGAAGCCAGCACAGCCAACCGGGCCATGTTGAACCAACTGTCAGAGGAAAAGTCGAATCGAGATCGTTGGCTAGAGGCGGGCTGAGTTTGTTGGCTAGGGGCAGGCTGAGTTTGTTGGCTAGAGGCAGGCGCGTTGGTGGACTGTTTGAATTGCCTGGAGATCACAAAGAGGACGAAAACAACGCCCGCAAGGAACAAGCACACTTCAGCGAAGATGTTGACAACGGAAACCCATGGATATTGCTGTTGATCAACCGACGACAACTGCGTAAGCACAAATACGGTAATGATAAAGAATAGGACTCCACGGTAGAAAACTGACCGTTCTTTTTGGTTCATGGTATCGTCGGAATTATTGGCTGTTTGGCTTGCGCGTAGTAGGCCAAACAGGTTTGCAACAGCGTGTCGTAGTCGATATTCACCCCAAGCGCCGTAACGCAGACGCCATCGATACCGAACGCACGGTTAGGCCACCAAGCCCACCGCGCAACAAGTGTGAGGCGCAGTCGGTCCTTAATGCTAGGTTTGATTGCGAGCACCATGAACTTCTGGAAGCGATATTGCCACGTCCAAATGCGCGTGATCTCGCTCGAAGGAATGGGCGCGGCGGCAACGCGCGTGTCGCGAATGCCTTGGGGTGAGATCGTGAGCACCGGCTGGGGCGACCTGAACAGCCGCCACAGTTGGACGATGGTGGCTAGGCCGAAAAATGCGGTCCCGAAGTATGCCACGATCATGTAGAACCCCGGGGTGTCGGGCAGCAATACAACGGCTAGGGAAACACCAGTCATCAGCACGCCCGCCATGACGAGCAGAAGCAGTTCCCCGGGTGAGCTTTCGATCACTAATGTGCGCGAGGTATCAACCATGAGCTTTTCGTGGTCGTGAAACAATCCGAATCGACTTGAAGCCAGGAAGTGATTGATAAAACCCGACCGTCCAGGCAGGGTTCCTGTAATTTAGGTCCAGGGTCGACGGGCGAGGCTGTCCAACCCGCTGTGGCCAGGAACGCAACAGGGCATCTACGGGCGAGGGCGATGATGGCGTGGCCCTGACGAAGTTCACACGAAAGGCGTCCCACATCCACGGCAGAACCGGAGCGAATGAGCCCTAGCTGCGCACACCTTTCTTTGAGCGATACTGCCTCTTGCCTCGTTGACCTCAAAGTCTCCTATGGGGTCATTCGCGACCGGGTCGAGCCAGCAGCAAGCCCATGCCATGTCCGCTATGCCCTGATTCTGTTGCAAAACTATTTTGGGCGCCCGAGCGGGCAACATTGATTCAAGAACAGCGACTAAGGCGCAACATCGATTCAAAAAATCCTTCGCCCCGATTCGATTATTGCGCGTCAGCCGTCTCTTGTCGAGTTTTGCAACAGAATCCCCTGAAAGCGGAAGTAAATTCAGGGCATTAGCGGCTCGACGGAATCTCGCGCGCATGCGCACCGATCAGCCGGACCCCGCATGAGGTCCGGCGATCACCACGAGGCCGGGGACCGGGACGGCGTTCTCGGTGCGGGGCGAGACAACAGCGAGGGTGAGCACGCATAGACCCGCCGCTTCGAGCGCGGCGCGCACGTGCTCGGCGCAATGCGCGTAGCGCAGCTTCTCGCTCAGCACGACGCCGGCGCCGTCGTGGGTCTCGGTCGTGAAGGCAAACAGCCCGCCTCCTTCAAGCACCCGGGCGGCCGCGCGGCATACCGGCGCGAGATCCGCGAGATAGACGAAGGCGTCCGCCGCGACGATCAGGTCGGCGGGCTCCTGCTCGCGCCCGAGTGCCTCGTTCAGATCGGCGACGAGGAGATCGCGATAGAGATTCTTGCGGCGCGCCTGCTCGATCATCGCGGGCGAAAGATCGATCCCCGCCATCGTGTCACAGCAGCGCGCGAATGCCTCGCCCGCGAGCCCGGTCCCGCAGCCGAGATCGAGCATGCGGCGGAATCGGAACGGTCGTCCCCGCGCCGCTTGCGTCCGCTCGACCGCATCCCGCAGCAGGCGCGGCGCGCGATAGGCGAGCGCCGCGACGAGCGCGTGGTCGTAGCGCGGCGCGTATTGGTCGAACAGCGTGCGCACGTAAGCCGACGGCATCGGCGCGTTGCGGGCTTCGAGCCGCGCCAGGCGGAGCCCGGCGCCCTGCGCGTCCTCCGGATCGAGCGCCAGCGCCCGGCGGAATGCCTCGCCGGCGCCAAGCCGATCGCCCAGGCGCTCGCGGACGTCGGCAAGCGCAAACCAGGCAACGCAAAAACCCGGCGCGCGTTCGAGCGCCTGCGCCAACACATCGGCCGCAGCGGCCAGCTCCCCGCGCCGCTCGAGCTCCCGGGCGATCGCATAGCGCCGATCGGCAATCAGGTCGCCCGACGAGATCGGAAGCGCGGCGGAGGCGAGCATCGCCAGCATGGGGTACGAATCAGGCAAATCCATACCTATGTGACGGTCATGAGTCCCGAAGAGCTGGTGGTGCGCACGCCCACCGGACTTTGTTGTCGCGCCGGCGGATTTTATATCGATCCGCTGCGGCCGGTCGACCGCGCGCTTCTCACCCATGCCCATTCCGATCACGCCCGGCCCGGGCATCATCGGGTGCTCGCGACCGCTGAGACGCTGGATCTGATGCGGCTGCGCTACGGCGAGGATTTCGCCGCAACGGCGCAGCCGATCGCCTATGGGGAGAAACTCGACACCGACGGCGTAACGGTGAGCTTTCACCCGGCCGGGCACGTGCTCGGCTCCGCGCAGATCCGCATCGAGGCCGCCGGCACGCGCATCGTCGCGTCCGGCGATTACAAGGACGTCGCCGACCCGACCTGCGCAGGCTTCGAGCTCGTGCCCTGCGACGTGTTCATCAGCGAGGCGACGTTCGGCCTGCCGGTGTTCCGGCACGGCGACCCCGGTGCGGAGATCGGCAAGCTCTTGAGCTCGATCGCGCTGTTTCCCGAGCGCGCGCATCTCGTCGGCGTCTATGCGCTCGGCAAGGCGCAGCGCGTGCTCGCGCTATTGCGGCAAGCCGGCTACGAGAAACCCGTCTACCTGCACGGAGCGCTCGAGGCGTTCACCCGGTATTACGCGAGCCGCGGCATCGAGCTCGGCGAGACGCGGCCGGCGAGAGATGCCGGCAAGGCCGAGCTCGCCGGCGCCATCGTGCTGTGCCCGCCCTCCGCGCTCCGGGAGATCTGGGCAAGGCGGTTTCCCGATCCGCTCGCGGTGTTCGCGTCGGGCTGGATGCGGGTCCGGGCGCGGGCGCGCCAGCGCGGGGTCGAGCTTCCGCTGGTGATCTCCGACCACGCCGACTGGGACGGGCTGACTTCGACCATCGCGGCGACCGGCGCGGGTGAGATCTGGGTGACCCACGGCCAGGAAGACGCGCTGGTCCATTGGAGCACGCAACGCGGACTTGCCGCCCGGCCGCTGCGCATCGAGGGCTACGGCGAGGAAGACGATGAGGGGACTTGAGCCGGCCGGCAGCATGAACCGCTTCGCGCAATTGCTCGACCGGCTCGCCTTCGAGCACGGCCGCAATGCCAAGCTGCGGCTGATGACGGAGTATTTCCGCACCACGCCCGATCCGGAGCGCGGCATCACGCTCGCGGCGCTAACCGGCGCGCTGTCGTTTCCTCACGCCAAGCCCGGCATCATCCGCGCGCTGATCGCCGAGCGCACGGATCCGGTGCTGTTCGAGCTCTCGTACGATTACGTCGGCGACCTCTCCGAGACCGTCGCGCTATTGTGGCCGCGTCCGCCCGCCGGGCGCGGCACCGAGACCGCGCCGCCGCTCTGGGATGTGGTCGCAAGGCTCGGCACGCTGGGCAAGGTCGAACTGCCCGCGCAGCTCGCGCGCTGGCTCGACGCGCTCGATGAGACGGGTCGTTGGGCGCTGTTGAAGCTCGTCACCGGCGGGCTGCGCATCGGCGTCTCCGCCCGGCTCGCCAAGACGGCGGTCGCCGCGCTCGGGGACAAAGATCCCGACGAGATCGAACTGATCTGGCCCGGGCTCAGCCCGCCTTACGTCGAGCTTTTCGCCTGGGTCGAAGGCTCCGGCGAAAAACCGATCGGGCGCGATCCGGCGCCGTTTCGGCCGGTCATGCTCGCGCACGCGGTCGAGGAAGAGGATCTCGCGCCGCTCGATCCCAGGGCGTACATCGGCGAATGGAAATGGGACGGCATTCGCGTGCAGGCGGCGGCGGGACGCGGCGAAGACGGCGCGCGCGTTGCGCGGCTCTATTCGCGGACCGGCGAGGACATCTCCGGAAGTTTTCCCGATCTCATCGCCGCACTGCAGTTCGAGGGCGCGATCGACGGGGAATTGCTGATCGTGCGCGACGGCCGCGTCCAGTCGTTCAACATGCTGCAGCAGCGGCTCAACCGCAAAGTCGTGACGCCGAAACTCATGGCGGAGTTCCCGGCCCACTTGCGAGCCTACGATCTGTTGGTCGAGGGCGCGGAGGACCTGCGCGAGCGAACGTTTCTCCAGCGCCGGGCCCGGCTCGAAGCCCTGGTGAAACGGCTCGCCGAACCCCGGATCGATCTCTCGCCGCTCATCGGATTCTCCACGTGGCAGGAGCTGGCCGCTGCGCGGAAAAATCCGGCGGCGGCCGGGGCCGGCCCCGACGCCGAGGCGGTCGAGGGCGTGATGCTCAAGCAGTGCGAGGCCGCCTACGTGCCGGGCCGGCCGCGGGGGCTGTGGTGGAAATGGAAGCGCGGCCCGGCGCTGGTCGACGCGGTGCTGATGTACGCCCAGCGCGGCAGCGGGAAACGTTCCTCGTTCTATTCCGACTACACCTTCGGCGTTTGGCGCAGCGCCCCCGAGGGCGAGGAGCTGGTGCCGGTCGGCAAGGCGTATTTCGGCTTCAGCGACGAGGAGCTGCTGCAGATCGATCGCTTCGTGCGGCGCAACACCATTGACCGCTTCGGGCCGGTGCGCGAAGTCGTGCACGAGCCCGACAAGGGCCTCGTGCTGGAAATCGCGTTCGAGGGACTACAGCGCTCGGCCCGACACAAGTCGGGGCTCGCCATGCGGTTTCCCCGCATCAATCGCCTGCGCTGGGACAAGCCGCCCGGCGAGGCCGATCGCCTCGAAACGCTGGAAAGAATGCTTGACTCGAAGACGGGAGCGACAACTCATGACCGCGCAGGATCCGGGGAAAGAGCGCCCGCCCGATAGGCCGCCCGCGACCGGACCGGGGCCGAAACCGACGGAGTCCGCCGTGACCAATCACGCCATCCGCTTCTTCGGCGGCCCGCCGCTAGCCGTGGTCGTGCGATTGATCCTGTTGTCGATTCTCGTCGGCGTGGTGCTCCACGCCAGCGGTCTCGATCCCTGGAACATCCTCGACAGCATCCGGCGATTTTTCCTGCACATCTGGAACATGGGTTTCGACGCCGTGCGCTGGGTGTGGCGCTACTTTCTGCTGGGCGCCATCATCGTGCTGCCGATCTGGCTGATCGTTCGCCTGGTCCGCGCGCCGACCGAGCGCCGGTGAGCCGCCGTTCGAGCGAACCGCACGCCGGAAGTTCGGTCATGGGTTCGTCCAAGGCGCGGCCGTGCAGGCCGCGGCCTCGGCGCCGACCGCGGCGCGGACATTCTCGTATCCTTCCCGCCGCAGCAATCGCGCAAGCTCATCCTTGACATCGCCGATCAGGCCGAGCCCGCGGAACACCAGCGCCGTATAGAGCTGGACCAGGGTGGCGCCGGCTTTGATCTTGGCCAAAGCCGCCGCCCCGGAATCGACGCCGCCGACCCCGATCAGCGGAAACGCGCGGTCGACCCGCACGAAGGCTTCGGCCAGCATCCGCGTCGAGAGCGCAAACAGCGGCCGGCCGGAGAGACCGCCCGCCTCGGACGCCGCATGGTCGCGCAAGGCTTTCGGCCGGCCGATGGTCGTGTTGGAGACGATGATGCCGTCCACGCGGCGCGCACGCGAGACCGCGACCACGTCATCGAGATCGGCAAGCGCCAGATCGGGATCGATCTTGAGCAGCACCGGCAGGCGTCGGCCGGCAGCGCTCCGCTCCCGCGCCTCCATCACCCTCGCCAGCAGCACATCGAGTGCGGATTTTTGCTGCAGGTCGCGCAAGCCCGGCGTGTTCGGGGACGACACGTTGATGGTGCAATAGCTCGCGAGCCCGGCAAAAGCCTCGATGCCCGCGACATAATCGGCCGCGCGGTCCTGCGTGTCCTGGTTGGCCCCGAGATTGACCCCGACGATGCCGGCACCGCGGTCGGCGAGCCGTCGGCGCGCCGCATCGAAGCCTTCGTTGTTGAAGCCGAGTCGATTGATCACCGCCTCGTCGGCTTCGAGCCGAAACAGCCGCGGGCGCGGATTGCCGGGCTGCGGCCGCGGCGTCACCGTGCCGACCTCGGCAAAGCCGAAGCCCAGGCGCAGCAACGCGGCGAACACGCGGGCGTCCTTGTCGAGACCCGCCGCGACGCCCAGCGGATTGGGAAATTGCAGCCCGAACGCCTCGAGCGCCAGCGCCGGCGCATCGGGAGCCGGCCGCACTGGCGCCAGCGGCAGTGCGTGCATCACCAGCGCGTGGGCATCCTCGGGGTCGAGCGCCCGCAACAACGGCCGCGCGAGGCGATCGAGCAATCCGATCACGCCTGAGGCTCCGGATGGGAGCGCGGACCCTACCGGTCCCGCATGGGGCCTTCAAGTACGGGCCGCTCATTTCGCGCCCGGCGGCGGCTGCCCGCTGTGACAGGTCGACTGGCGCACTCTTCCACTCTTACGAAAAATCTTCGCCAGGACCGTCTCGACGCCGCGAGATGCCCCGGGCGACTTCCTTCACCGCTGCACGCCGCAGGATGCGCCAACTATCTCGCCAACGCCGGATACGTTTCAGTTAATCGAAATCCGCTCTAACTCGACCCCGATGAGAAGCGCTCGCGATAGGCCTGCGGCGTCGCACCGAGCAGGCGCAGGAAGCTGCGGCGCATGGTTTCCTCGGAACCGAAGCCGCAACGCGCCGCGACGCGCTTCACCGGCAGGTCTTGCTCGAGCACTTGGCGAGCCGCCTCGACTCGGATCCGTTCGATGGCGCGCGCCGGCGTCATGCCGGTCGCCCGGCGATAATGGCGAACGAAGCTGCGCTCGCTCATCGAGGCAGCATCGGCGAGCGAGGGGACCGACAGATCGCCGCGAAGATTATCGGCGATCCAGGCATGGAGGCGCTCGAAGCGGGCATCGCCGTGCTGCAGGGCGAGCGTCGCGCTGAATTGCGCTTGGCCGCCTGGACGTTTGAGGAAGACGACGAGTTGGCGGGCGACCGCTAATGCGACCCGCCGGCCGAGATCCGCCTCGACGAGCGCCAGCGCCAGATCGATCCCGGCCGTGATGCCAGCCGAGGTCCAAATATTGCCGTCCCGGACGAAGATGGGATCAGGTTCGAGATGCACTGCGGGAAATCGGCGGGCGAATTCGGCGCATCGCTGCCAATGCGTGACTGCCCGGCGGCCATCGAGGAGGCCGGCCGTCGCCAACAGGAAGGCGCCGCTGCAAACCGAGGCGATGCGCCGCGCCACCGCCGCGCGCGCCGTGATCCAGCGGATCAGTGCGGCATTCTCGCAAGCCGGATCGACACCGAAGCCGCCGGCGACGATCAGCGTGTCGAGGGGTACGCTGGATTCGGAAAGATCCTGCGCCGCAAGGCCAAGCCCGGCCGAGGCGGTCACGAGCGGCCGCTCGGCCACCGTGACCAGCGCGTAAGGACGGGGCTCACCCGCCGCGCGAGCGAGATCATTCGTACTGGCGAAGACCTGTAGCGGGCCGGCGACGTCGAGAAGCTGGACATCCTGGAAGGCCAGGATCTCGATCCGGCGAAGGCGGCTTGGCGCGAAACGAGGGTTCTTTGTCATTTGCGCCAGACCTTGCTCCCTTAGGATCGCGCCGTCAATCTGGAGGCTCTCATGACCCTTCACATCGGCATCCTCGTCTTTCCGAGCGTGCAGCAGCTCGACCTGACCGGCCCCTACGAGGTCTTCGCTTCGATCCCGGACGCGAAGGTGCACCTGATCTGGAAGGATCGCTCGGCGATCACCTCGGCGACTGGGCTCGTGCTCGCCCCGACCATGACCTTCGCCGAATGCCCGGCGCTCGATGTCCTGTGCGTGCCTGGAGGCGGAGGCATCAACGCGCTGCTTCAGGACGCCGAGGTGCTCGGCTTCCTGCGCGCCCAGGCTGCGCGAGCCCGCTATGTGAGCTCCGTTTGCACCGGCTCTCTCGTGCTCGGCGCCGCTGGCCTCCTGAAGGGTCCGTCGCGCCACGACACACTGGGCCTCGCACGATTTCCTCGCGAAGTTCGGGGCGATCCCGACGCATGGCCGCGTGGTGCGCGACGGCAATCTGTTCACGGCCGGCGGCGTCACCGCGGGCATCGATTTCGGCCTCACGGTCGTGGCCGAGCTTCTTGGCGAGGCGCAGGCGCAGGCGGTCCAACTCGCGCACGAATATGCGCCCGAGCCGCCATTCCGGGCCGGAACGCCGGAGACGGCGCCGCCGGCGGTGCTCGCCGCCGTGAAGGAGCGCCTGGCATCAACGCGGAAGGCGCGCGAAGCGATCATCGACGAGGTTGTCGCCTCCGGCCTCGCCAAGACGTCTTGAGGCTAATGATTACCAGCGCCGCCGAGTCGAGCGAGAATCGGCGTGCAAATCGGCGTGCCGTTTGAGCCTTCCGATGCTTTACCGCGGAATGGATCGAGCCCAGCTCGATAGTGCCTACAACAATCGCGCCGCGGTGCCGAATGCCGAGGCGATCATCGCCGGCTGGCACGCGCGCAGCGCGCGCGTGCGGCAGAGCCGGCGCGGCCATCTCGACCTCGAATACGGCGACACGCCGCGCCAGCATCTCGACCTGTTCCTCGCCGACAGCCAGCGCGCGCCGACGCTGATGTTCATCCACGGCGGCTACTGGCAGAGGAACGACAAGGAGGGGTTCGCCTTCCTCGCCGAGGGGCCGCTGGCGCACGGCATCAATGTCGCGGTCGTCGAATACACCTTGGCGCCCGACGCGCGCATGGACCAGATTGTCAGCGAGATCCGCCATGCGGTCGCCTGGCTCGCCGAACATCTCGGCGACTACGGCGCCGATCCGGCCCGCATCTACGTCGGCGGCCATTCCGCCGGCGGCCATCTGACCGCGACCGCGATGAGCCTCGGCTCGGTCAAGGGCGGGCTGGCGATCTCCGGCCTCTACGATCTCGAGCCGATCCGGCTCAACTACCTGAACGTCAAGCTCGGCCTCGGCGCCGCCGAGGCGCGCCGCAACAGCCCCATATTGCATTTACCGCCGATGGCCGGGCCGCTCGTCGTCGCCTACGGCACCGCCGAGTTGCCCGAGCTGTGCCGGCAATCGGTCGATTACGCGAAGGCCTGGGTCGAGCGCGGCCTGCCCGGCCACCTGCTGCCGGTCGACGGCGCCAACCATTTCACGATCCTGGAAAGCCTCGCCGATCCTGACGGCGCGCTGACGCAGGCGCTGGTGGAGATGGTGGAAACGTAAAACACATTGCAGGTCTGCGTTAGTTAGGTTGGCCATTGGATTCGAGATCGTGATTTCAAGACTGATCTCTGGATGCGCTGAACGCAACGCCGATAGGTGCCGGAAAAGCACGAGGAATTGGACTACAAATCCCGCCGTCGACTGGCTGCGGGCTCACATCGATGTCAGTATTTGGGACTCGTCATGCGCCGGCGTAACCCGCACACCCATGCGGCCTTTCCGCTTCCGGCAGCGTGCATGGATTGCGTGGTCAAGTCCGGCAAATGACGCAGGAAAGGGCCGTATTTGGTACCACTCCCCGCTGTTCCACGCTAAAAATATTGATAACGGCAAGGCGAACCGAAAGGGGAATGCGCCATGAACGACTATGACGAGTTTGCGGCCGCGATGCTGGCCGCGGCCCTGGTGGAGATCCAGAAGGCAGCGGTCGAGCTCGAGCCCGATCCGATCGAGGCCGCCGCGATGATGTATTTCGATTGCCTCGATGCGATCCGCGCCGAACGCATCAAGCGCGTCGCGCGCGCGAAGCGGTGAAATCCCCACCCGGCTCGGCGCTCCGCACCTCGCCACCCTCCCCTTCGGGGAGGGAGAAGCGCGCCGCGTCCGGGGGAAGCATTGTCACGCCGAGCGGGCGAGCGCGCCGTCGATCAGCGCCACGGTGTTGTCGAGCCCGTAGATGGCGACGAACGAGCCGAAGCGCGGGCCTTTCTCCTCGCCGAACAGCACTTGGTAGAGCAGATTGAACCATTCGAGCGACACGCCCGGCTTGCCGTCCTTGGTCTTGATCTTGCCGGTGCGGTCGAGGAACGGCTCGCGGCGCCCGACCTCGTAGACGACCTCCTGGATCTGCTCCGGGCTCGCATCCGCCGGAAGCTGCGAGAGCGCATCGCGCAGATCGAGCAGCGCCTTGCGCTCGACTTCGGTCGGTGCGCGGAACTTTTTTGCCGGCAGCACGAAATCGCGGAAATAGTGGATCGCGTAGGTCACGAGCGCATCTAGCTTGGGATGGCTGTGCGGCGTCACCCCGGCCCAGTAGCGGCCGATGAAACCCCACAGCGTCGCCGGATCCTCGGCATTCGAAGCCGACACGAGCTTCAACAGCATCGAGAACGCGATCGGGATCTCGGGCGGCGGCGGATCGCCGGAATGGATGTGCCAGGCCGGATTGGACAGCCGCTGGCGAAGATCCTGACGCTGATAGGCGTCGAGCTGCTGGTGATATTCGTCGACGTGGCGCGGGATCACGTCGAAATACAGGCGCTTGGCCGCCTTCGGCTCGCGATACATGAACAGCGACAGGCTCTCGGGCCCGGCGTAACGCAGCCATTCCTCGATGGTGAGGCCGTTGCCCTTGGATTTCGAGATTTTTTGGCCCTGCTCGTCGAGAAAGAGCTCGTAGGTGAAGCCTTCCGGCGGCGTTGCGCCCAGCGCCCGGCAGATCTCGCCGGAGAGCTTGACCGAGTCGATCAGGTCCTTGCCGGCCATCTCGTAATCGACGCCGAACGCAACCCAGCGCATGGCCCAGTCGGGCTTCCATTGCAGCTTGCAGCGCCCGCCGGTGACGGGTGTCGTCACCGCCTCTTTGGTTTCGGGATCCTCGTACGTGATGGTGTCGCGCGCGGAATCATGGGCGAGCACCGGCACCTGCAGCACCACGCCGGTGCGGGGGCAGATGGGCAGGAACGGCGAATAGGTCTGCGCGCGCTCCTCGCGCAGCGACGGCAGCATGATGGCCATCACCTCGTCGTAGCGTTCGAGCACGCGTAGCAGCGTCGCATCGAAGCGGCCGGACGCATAGCATTCCGTCGCCGAAAAAAATTCGTAGTCGAAGCCGAATTGATCGAGAAAAACGCGCAGGCGCGCATTGTTGTGCGCGCCGAAGCTCGGATGCGTGCCGAACGGATCGGGGATGCGGGTGAGCGGCTTGCCGAGGTGGGTTTCCAGCATGTCGCGGTTCGGCACGTTGTCCGGCACTTTGCGCAGACCGTCCATGTCGTCGGAGAAGGCGATCAGGCGGGCCTTCACGGCATCCCCGGTGAGCACCCGGAACGCGTGCCGGACCATGCTCGTGCGCGCCACTTCGCCGAACGTGCCGATGTGCGGCAGGCCGGAAGGGCCATAGCCGGTCTCGAACACGACCGTGTCCTTGGGATGCCGCTTAAGCCGGGCGACGATCTTCCGCGCTTCCTCGAACGGCCAGGCGGAGGAACGCTCGGCAACTTCCCGCAAACTCGGCGCTTGGGTTTCGGCTTGCGACATCGTTGCTCCAACGGGGAACGGCCGGGTGACGGACAGAGAAGCACCTTGGCGCGCGTCTCCGTGGTTGGTCTTTTCCGTCGTTCGGGTGCGTTCGTGTTCGTTCTCAGAACGGGCTGATCGGGAAGTAACGCAGCCACAGGTCGGTGAAGCGGCCCTGCTCCCACAATCGGAACAGCGCCCAGTTGAGCGCCAGGCGCAAGGTGTCGTTGCCGCGCTTCACCGCGATGCCGACCCCTTCGCCGAAATAGCGGCTTTCCGTGAACGGCCCGCCGACGAACTTGCAGCAGTTCGCCGAGTCCGTGCCGTTGAGCCAGAACGCCAACCCGATGCCGTCGCCGAACAACAGGTCGACCTCGCGCCGACGCAGCGCCTCGCGAGCCGCATCGGCATTGGGATAGGCGCGCGCCTCCGCCTCGGTGAAGAAGGTTTTGACATAGGCTTCGTGCGCCGTTCCGGAAACCACCGCGATCTTCTTGCCCTCGAGCCGCTCCGGCGCCACCGCGGCGGGCCCCGCGTCCCGCAGCGCGACGAAGCGCGCCGGCGAGCGGTAATACGGATCGGTG
>WNGL01003930.1_pt1 | contig 18615 bp, 32 predicted proteins | sample 5400591 | NCBI WGS metagenome assembly WNGL01 (sample SAMN13153377, study PRJNA577476) | soil metagenome | isolation source: 80 cm soil or saprolite under Garry oak tree replicate 1 | place: USA:California | collected 2016-06-15 | reverse complement strand
CTTGACTAATAGTACGACTTTGCCGTTCGCGACGTCTACTATTACAATTACTAGTCTTGCTACGTCTCACATCGACGTAACTCTTTCTTCCTCGGTCTCGCCTTCAACGATTCATCCTCTTGCCATTAGGTTCGCGAATGCTACTACGCTGTCTCCTGGTGTTCCTACGCTGATTGAGGGTGTTGCCGCCGGCGGAACAAGTTCTGTCACTCTGAACGTGACCGTGACCTGTGTCGCCAGCGGTGTCAACAAGTGTACCGCGGTGAACACCTACAATGTGAAGGTGACTGGAACCATCGGTACAGCATCGAGAGGTGTCAACGTGGCCGCTACCGTCACGAGCGCTGTCGCTGGGCCAGACTTTACCATTTCTGCAACTACCCCCGTGAACTTTGACACCGGGGCTACTGGTGCGGCGACGACTGTGGCTGTTACGGCGACAGGCGGGTTTAGCGGTACTGTTACGTTGACGCCGACAAGTCCTGCAGGTCTAACGACTACGTGTCCTGCGAGTGTTACGCTTCCTCCCTCACCGGCAACAGCGTCGTGTACTTTCGCTTCTACAACGCCTGGAGTGTACGGTGTCACTATCACCGGTACTGGTGGTGGTCATACTCATTCTGCTGCTGTGATTGTTCATGTTGGCGACTTTTCGATCAGTGCCACTAGTCCAAGCGGAACTGCAGGCTCGTCGATCTCATCGACTGTCACTCTTTGACCTGTAACGCGTTCACCGTAACGCCTGTGTCGCTTACCGCGAACGGTACAGGCACTTCCAGTCTGTCTTGCAGCTCACCTACTATGGGCACGTTTGTGGTGAGCATTAGTGCTTCGGGTACTCCTGGTACGGCGTCTCATCCGGCATCGGCTACGTTCACCTTCATTGTTGGTGCTGACTTTTCGATTACGGCTTCGTCGCCTGCCGACTTCAGCACCGGTGCCACGGGCAGCTCTACGGTCACGGTTACTCCGTCGGGAGGTTTCACTGGTGCGGTTACTCTGAACACTGTGGTCTCTCCTGCTACTGGTCTCACTGCCAACTGTCCTACCAGCCTCACGGTGACTGGTCCTAGTGCCGTCACTGGTACTTGCAGTCCATCCTCTTCCACACCTGGAACCTATCTGGTCACTATCACCGGTACAGGTGGCGGTCACACTCATAGTGCAACTTTCATCTCGCATGTCGGCGATTTCACCATCTCTGTGAGTAGCCCTGTGAACTTCAATTCTGGTGCTACAGGCTCTGCGATATCCGTCTCTCTCACTAGCACGTTCAATTTCGCTGGTACTATTGGTCTCACTCCTATCGTGAGCCCAACAGGTTTGACCGTGACTTGTCCTGGTCCGGTTAGTATGACTGCGAACGCTACTGTGGCGGCCTCATGCACTTTGAGCTCGACCACGGCGGGAACTTACGGTGTGACAGTCACGGGCGCAGGTTCTCCAGGCACCGCGTCTCACTCCGCTGCTTCTACGGTCCACGTGGGCAGCTTCACAATCAGTGTTGGTAGCCCTGTGAACTTCAACTCTGGAGCCACTGGTTCCGCTATCTCCGTCTCCCTGACCAGCACGTTCAACTTCGCTGGATCGGCTACTCTAACTCCTGTTACCAGTCCGGTTACTGGATTAACAGTCACTTGTCCTGCTCCTGTCAGTATTACTGCGAACGCTACGGTAACCGCCTCCTGTACTCTGAGCTCGACTATTGCAGGGACCTATGGTGTAACCATCACGGGTGCGGGCTCGCCTGGAACTGCTTCTCACTCTGCTACTTCCACGGTCCACGTAGGCAACTTCACGATCACCGTTGGTTCTCCAGTGAACTTCAATTCTGGTGCTACTGGCTCCGCGATATCCGTCAGTCTGACTAGTACGTTCAACTTTGCTGGAACAGTTACTCTCGCGGCCGTCACGAGTCCGGTTACTGGTTTGACTGTTACTTGCCCTGCGCCCGTTAGTATTACGGCAAACGCTACTGTCGTCGCCTCGTGTACTCTGAGTTCGACTACCGCCGGAACCTACGGTGTTACGATCACTGGTACTGGTTCACCTAGTACCGCTTCTCACTCTGCTACATCGACAGTCCACGTTGGTGATTTCACTATTAGTGCTTCGAATCCGAGCGGTGGTGCGGGTTCGTCGATCTCTTCGACCATCACCCTTACTAGCACGTTCAACTTTGTCGGTTCTGTCGGTCTAACAGACACTGTACCTACGGGTCTCACTTGTAACGCGTTCACTGTGACGCCTCTGTCGCTTACCGCGAACGGTACAGGCACTTCGAGTCTGGCCTGTTCTTCGCCCGCTACGGGCATGTTTGTGGTGAATATTAGCGGTGCGGGCACTCCAGGTACAGCGTCCCACCCGACATCAGCAACCTTCACCTTCACTGTTGGCGCTGACTTTTCGATCACGGCCACGTCGCCTGCTGACTTCAACACGGGTGCGACTGGGAGTTCGACGATCACGATTACTCCATCTGGTGGGTTCACCGGTTCAGTCGTCCTTACCACGGTCGTCTCACCTGGTACTGGTCTTGCTGCCAATTGTCCTCCTAGTCTCACGGTGGTCTCTGGCGCCGTTACCGGGACATGTGCTCCGTCTTCTTCGACGCCAGGAACCTACCTGGTTACAGTAACTGGTACGGGTGGAGGTCACACTCACAGTGCAAGCTTCGTCTCCCACGTTGGCGACTTTTCGATCTCCGTCGGTAGCCCTGTGAACTTCAACTCAGGCGCTACCGGATCTTCTATCTCTGTCTCGCTAACCAGCACGTTCAATTTCGCGGGTACTATTGGCATCACCCCGATCGTGAATCCGGCGGGTTTGACTGTGACTTGTCCTGCTCCTGTGAGCATCACTGCGAACGCTACTGTCACCGCGTCATGCACATTGAGTTCTACTAGCGCAGGGACATACGGTGTGAGCATAACAGGTGCAGGTTCGCCCGGTACCGCATCTCACTCCGCTGCTTCTACAGTTCATGTTGGTAACTTCACGATTAGCATCGGCAGCCCGGTCAACTTCAATTCCGGCGCCACTGGATCTGCGATATCCGTCAGCTTGACCAGTACATTCAATTTCGCTGGTACGGTTACTCTGAGCCCTGTTACTAGTCCGGTTACTGGATTAACAGTCACTTGTCCTGCTCCTGTCAGTATTACTGCGAACGCTACTGTTGCGGCCTCATGCGCGTTGAGCTCTACTGCTGCGGGAACCTATAGTGTTACCATCACTGGTACCGGCTCGCCTGGTACCGCTTCTCATTCTGCTCCTGCTACAGTCCATGTTGGCGACTTTACTATCAGTGCTACGAGTCCGAGTGGTGCTGCGGGAACATCGACCGCTTCGACCGTTACTCTGACCAGTACGTTCAACTTTGTCGGTTCTGTTGCTCTCTCTGATACTCCTCTTCCTGCTGGTTTGACTTGTAACCCGTTCACCGTGACACCTGTGTCTCTTACTGCGAATGGAACGGGCACTTCTAGCCTCTCCTGTGCTTCGCCGACTGCTGGCTCGTTTATCGTGAACATTAATGGTGCGGGTACGCCGGGTACAGCCTCTCACCCGACCAGCGCCACGTTCACTTTCAGTGGAGTTGTGGACTTCACAATCAGCGCGACTTCGCTCGCTGACTTTAACACTGGTGCGACAGGCAGCTCAACGATCACGGTTACTCCGTCAGGAGGGTTCACCGGGACAGTTACTCTTACCACTACTGTTTCTCCGTCTACTGGTCTTACTGCTAACTGTCCTGCCAGTCTAACAATAACGGGTGCGAGTGCGGTTACCGGTACGTGCAGTCCATCGTCTTCCACGCCTGGGACCTACGGCATCTCCATGTCTGGTACCGGTGGTGGTCGCACTCACACAACCGGCTTCGTCTCGCACGTCGGTGACTTCACTGTCAGCGCTACTGGTCATGATCTGAACGTTGGACAAACCGGAGTCTCTGTCAGTGTCTCTCTGACTAGCATGTTCAATTTCGCAGGTAGTATCACCTTGACAGGCACTGCTCCTGCTGGTCTCACGATTGTCTGTCCTGTTACAGCGGTCGCTCTTACTGCGAACGCTACCGTTGCTTCATCCTGCTCGTTGAGTTCTACAGCGGCAGGAACCTTTGCCGTAGGTGTCAGTGGTGCGGGCTCCCTTGGAACCGCGTCTCACTCGGCGCCAGCTACTGTCCACGTGGGCGACTTTTCGATTAGCGCTTCGTCTCCGAGCGGTGCTGTAGGGTCGTCGATCTCTTCGACCATTACTCTCACGAGCACGTTCAACTTTGTCGGTTCTGTTGCTCTGGGTGATACCATTCCTACTGGTTTGACATGCCAGTCGTTCAGTCCCTCCGCCACAGTCTCTCTAGCAGCAAACGGTACGGGAACCACTAATCTCTCGTGCACTTCGACGACCGCGAACGCTTTCAATGTGAACATCAGCGGTGTGGGTTCTCCTGGTACTGCGTCTCACTCGACCGCGGCCACGTTCACATTTACTGGAGTTGTAGACTACACTATCGGCGTTTCTTCCCCAGCTGATTTCAACACTGGTGCGACTGGCAGTTCGACGATTACCATAACTCCGCTCAACGGTTTCATGGGTACCGTGACTCTGACGACTGTTATCTCGCCATCTACCGGTCTCACGGCTAATTGTCCTACGAGTCTGACCGTGACAACTGGCGTGGTGACTGGTACCTGCAGTCCGTCCTCTTCTGCGCCTGGAACCTACGGTATCTCTATCTCTGCTAGTGGCGGCGGTCACACTCACACTACCAGCTTCGTCTCACATGTTGGTGACTTTTCAATTTCCGTTGGTGGCCCTGTGAACTTCAATTCCGGTGCTACTGGTTCTGTGATCTCCGTCTCTCTCGCTAGTACCTTCAACTTCGCTGGCACTGTCAGTCTGGCCGCGGTGAATATTCCAGCTACTGGTTTGGCGGTCACGTGTCCTGCGCCTGTTAGCATTACTGCGAACGCTACTGTCGCCTCTTCCTGTACTTTGAGTTCTACTACTGCAGGGACATACGGTGTGACTGTCACTGGTGCTGGTTCGCCTGGAACTGCATCTCACTCTGCTGTTTCAACGGTCCATGTTGGTGATTTCACGATTAGTGCTACGTCTCCGAGTGGCGCTGCGGGTTCGTCGATCAGCTCGACGGTTACTCTTACTAGTACGTTCAACTTTGTCGGTTCTGTTGCTCTCTCTGATACTCCTCTTCCTGCTGGTTTGACCTGTAACGCGTTCACTGTTACTCCTGTGTCGCTTGCTGCCAATGGAACAGGCACTTCCTCGTTGTCCTGTACTTCGCCTACTACTGGCACGTTCTCTGTGACTATCGCTGGTGCTGGTTCGCCTGGTACTGCTTCTCACTCGACCTCTGCCGTGTTCACCTTTACTGTTGGTGCTGACTTTGCGATTACAGCTTCGTCGCCTGCTGACTTCAACACTGGTGCGACTGGCAGCTCGACGATTACCATAACTCCCTCGGGAGGTTTCACTGGTGCTGTTAGTCTTACCATTGTTGTCTCTCCGTCTACTGGTCTTGCCGCTAACTGTCCTGCCAGTCTTACGGTGGTCTCGGGCGCTGTTACTGGTACGTGTGCTCCGTCTTCTTCGACTCCTGGAACCTATCTTGTTACTATCACGGGTACGGGTGGTGGGCATACTCACAGTGCAACTTTCATCTCTCACGTCGGCGACTTCACCATCTCCGTCGGTACGCCTGTCAACTTCAACTCCGGTGCTACTGGCTCTGCAATATCCGTCAGCTTGACTAGCACGTTCAACTTTGCTGGTACTATCAGTCTTGCCGCGGTGACTAGTCCGGTTTCTGGATTAACAGTCACGTGTCCTGCTCCTGTGAGCATTACTGCGAACGCTACTGTCGCCGCTTCCTGTTCTCTAGCTTCGACTAGTGCCGGAACCTATGGCGCGACTATCACTGGTATTGGCTCGCCTGGTACCGCGTCTCACTTTGCTGTTGCAACCGTTCATGTTGGTGACTTTTCTATCAGTGCTACGTCTCCAAGCGGTGCGACGAGCACATCGATCTCTTCCTCGATTACTCTTACCAGCACGTTCAACTTTGTGGGCTCTGTTGCTCTCGGTGATCCTGTTCCTTCTGGTCTGACCTGCCAGCCCTTTAGCCCAACGGCCACCGTTCCGCTCTCAGCGAACGGTACGGGCATGGCCAGCATCAGCTGCACTTCGACTACCGCTAACGCTTTCATCGTGGGCATCAACGGTGTTGGCTCGCCTGGTACCGCGTCTCACTCGACTACGGCCACGTTCACATTCACAGGATTAGCGGACTTCACAATCAGTGCGACTTCGCCTGCTGACTTCAACACTGGCACAACAGGCAGCTCAACGATCACTATCACTCCGATTGGAAGCTTCACTGGTGCTGTTACTCTCACCACTGTCGTTTCACCTTCCACCGGTCTTACCGCCAACTGCGCTACGAGTCTGACCGTGACTTCTGGAGCTGTTACTGGTACTTGCACTCCTTCCTCCTCAACCCCAGGAACCTACACTGTGTCCATCACAGCAACCGGTGGCGGTCGCACTCACACAGCTAGCTTCGTATCCCACGTAGGCGATTTCACGATCAGTGCTACGTCTCCTAGTGGAGTTACCGGCACATCGATCTCTTCGACTATCACGATTACTAGTACGTTCAACTTTGTTGGTACGGTCGCTCTCTCTGATACTCCTCTTCCTGCCGGTTTGACCTGTAACGCGTTCATCGTAACTCCTGTATCTCTAGTCGCGAACGGTACTGGTACGTCCTCGTTGTCGTGCACTTCGACTACTGCGAACGCTTTCACTGTAACCATTACCGGTACTGGTTCGCCTGGCACCGCGTCCCAGTCGACCACGGCCACGTTCACATTCGCTATCGTAAGTATCGGGCAGCTGAGTAGCGTAGTGACTGATGGTAGCCTGTGCGGCTTCGGTGACCAGTTCCACTTGATTTTCGTGCAAAACAACGCCAAGAGCAAGTCGGCTTCCGGGTTTACGCTGGCGGCGAGTAATCCAGGCCAGTTTGCCTACAATGTTTTCTTCAACGGGACTGCTGGCTCGCCCGTCACGTTGTCCATGTCTGTCCCGTATCCATTCGTGACCCAGGGCACAAACCCTGTCCAGGTCTTCTCGAACTTTGGTCTTCAGTCGGGTTGCTTTGTGCCGGTCAGTAATGTCAGTAATGGTTTTACGATAACTCCATCCGCGATAGGTCTTACGGACTACGGCATCCAGGCTCTGGGGTCAACCGTGACAATAACCGTCTCGGGGAATGTTCCATCATCTGGAATGGTCTACCTGACGGTGCATCTGAACTATGGTCTGAAGGGTTCGTCGTTCGGAAAGAGTGACAACAACGCCACAAATCCGAGTACCAGTCAGGTGGTAATCCCCGATGACGCCACATACTCCTTCTCTGTCAGCGCCGGCTCTCTTACGGAAATCCAGACTATCATGAGTGAGAACGTGTTCAAACAGGACCGGGTGATCGCGGGCATCGTCACGGACCAGATGGGAAGTCCAGTGGCAAACATACCCGTCTCGCTCTTTGATTCGGGCGGAAACTTGGTGGCGATGGCGTTTACGGACGCCGATGGTTTCGTGGGGTTTCATCCTCACATATCAGGCAAATCGATGTTCACGGTTGAGTCCTCGTTGCCAGATGGGACGATCATAAGTCAGGTGGTCACCGTAAGGCATCACCATTTGGAATTCTTGTCCTTCTCCGTCACCGTTTGAGCCATCGTTTCAGCACCGAAGCCGCGCCTTTCCTGTTTCTCCCCTCGTTCAAGTCGTACTACTATCATTTCCCATCCCGTGATCTCCCGTCCGGTCGACTTGTTCTAATTCTAGAGTCTGAGGAGTGATAAACTGTCACGAGCGTTTGGATAGACGAATCTAGTTTGAAGATCTTTCAGATCTTGTAGCTAGGCGAGACTCTCAAGATCTCTGGATAAACCGCTCTGCCAAACAGCATCCGAAAGCATCGGAGTGCCAAGTTCTCGATAAGCCTTTTTTAGAGCGAAACTCTGCTCCGTCCTTCGAATTGCTAGGGTCCCGAGTTGTCAAGCTTGCGTGACACCCAACTTTCAACGATACGGGCCGTGTCGCTCGCATGTCTGCTCGTTCCGGCCTTATTCCTCGCGTCTTCGTCGATTCCTCTTGCGCACGCTGCGGGTACCCTATTCATTTCTCCTGCTAGCCAGGGGCCGTTTTCACTCGGAACCATGATTACTTACCAAATCAACGTCACTGGCATGGACCCCCTTGACTCGTGGGACGTTAGCGTCAAGGCGAATCAGAGTGTTCTGAATCCCGTCAGCATTAGCGTAGTCGGGAACATGCTCGGATCCGTATTTCAGGTCGCAAACTGCATCAACGGTGTCGGAACAGGCTGCAGCATCACCGATGGTGCGGGGGTAGCGCATTCATCTGCAGCATCAGGCGCTGGCATAGCTGTCGGTGGTAATGGTCTTCTCTTCACAATAACGTACCAGGTGGCAGGTGGCGGGTTTAGCTATCTTACGATTCCGCCAGGTTTGGATATTTTGGCAAACAGTGGCAACACCGTTTCCCACGCGACTGGTGAGGGCGTCTATGGACTCGCCCCAATCGTTTCTAAGCCTGCGTTCTTGAACATCCCAGTGGGCGCTTTCGGGAATTCGACTATTACCCTGAATAGTATCAATGGTTTCGTGGGCAGGGTGAACGTTACAGCAGTTGTCTCCCCCATTGTCTCCAATGGAGTTTCGGCGTCGTTGACCAACTCTACCCCTTTCACCGGTCCAAAGGTTAGCGTCATCTTGCTGGCGGGTGGGGCGATTGATGTTAGCTTGAATGTTACAACGACAACCGCTACGGCTCTTCAAACCTTCACAATCAACGTCACTGAGGCAAGCGGCATCCTTCAACGATCCTTCTTCGTGCCCGTAAACGTGGTAGACTTCAGCATCACGGCTAGTACCACATCGCTGTCTTTCGTCCCGGGTTCCTTTGGAACGTCAACGATTGGTCTGAACAGTCTGAACGGTTTCGATGGCAATGTTACATTGGGGGTCGCAGTTTCGCCAGTAGCGGCTAATGGCCCTGTTGCAACATTGACTAACTCTTCTTTCACAGGAACGAGTGTCATGATCACACTCGTGGGTGGAGGGAACGCGGGTACTGCCACTCTGAGTGTTACGACGACAGCCTCTACGCCTCTTCAAGCCTACACCGTCAACGTTACAGCGATTAGTGGTCCTCTGCAACACTTTCTCCTCTTGAGTGTGAATACGGTCGACTTCAGTATCACGGCGAGTAACTCCTCTCTGTCTTTTGCGGCTGGCTCTTCAGGCGTCTCCTCAGTCACGGTTGGTAGCGTTTTCGGTTTCGCCGGCAACGTAACCATAACTGCCTCTGTATCGCCGTTTGTGGCTAATGGTCCTTCGATATCTTTGACCAACTCGACCTTCACCGGTACCAGTGTTATTGTCAGAGTCGTGGCAGGCGGGGTGACTAGTGCCACGCTGAACGTTGCAACGACAACCTCTACCCCTGCGGACGTTTATCTTGTGATTCTCACGGGTACCAACGGTTCACTACGACACTCCCTCTTGGTGTCGGTCAGCATGATCAGCAGTTTCGCGTTGACAAGCACTCCTGTCGTTCCTAGCTCCTTCATCGCGGGCGGTTCCGCCACATCCACCATTACGTTGACCAGCCTTGGCTTGACGGGGAGCCTGGCCCTTGTTGCATCCATTTCTCCTGCCGGTGCTAATAGTCCTTCAGTATTCTTGAGCAATTCCAGCTCTACTGCGACAGTCGTCATTGTCAAGCTGATCTCCGGTTCAGTTGGCAGTGCTGTCCTGAGAATCGGTTCGACTACCTCGACGTCCCCTGGAACATACACGATCACGGTAACCGCGAACAGCGGTGCAGCGTCCCAGAATTTTGTCGCTACGATTACCGTATCTGCAGTGCCAACGATCAGTGACATCACTCTTTCCCCTCTCGGCACCACGACTGCTGGCCACGCGGTCACGGGGACTGTGACTGTCTCAAACACTGGGAGCGTTGACGCCAGCTTCAACATAACGGTGAAATGGGGAACTACGACCATTGCTCAGATGAGCGAGACGCTTCCGAAAGGCCAGCAGAAGTCTTATTCGTTCTCTTGGGACACTACGTCGTCTAATCCCGCAACCGATGTTGTGACTGCGACGATCTCGAGCGGCAATGCTTGGAGCAGTAACAAGATTGGTGGCGTGTATTCTCTCTCCTCCACAGCACCCAGCGGCAATCTCAACACGGCGATAATCGGAGGGCTCATAGCTGTCGTAATCGTGCTTTCACTACTACTAATCCTCAGACGACGGAAGGGACCTTCACCAGTATAGCTAGAGCCCGAATGATTCTGAGTGCCGATCTAGAAGTCGGGGACCTTTGACTTGGTCCTTTACGATCGTTCCTAGGAGAGGAAATTTGGAACAGGGACGAGAAATGAAACTGTGCCCGAAGTGCGGAGCAATCGTTAGCGGAGAAAATGACAGGTGTGGGATTTGCAGTGCAGGTCTTTGGCAGACAACAAAGAAGCCTTTGGAGGAGGCGGTTCAAGAAGGAGAGAGAGTGGAGGGTGATGCAGCTGATCAGTTGATGAGGAAGGAACGGGCGAGTGCTCGGAGAATAGTGATTATTAGACTGGGGGTCTACGTTGTCACTGTTGTACTGATCCTCTCCGGATTTCTGCTTCTACTCAACTCCACATATGCACCACTTTCTTTTCCCTTTCCTCCTTTCTGGACCGGCTTGGTTCTCGTCTGGCTATGGGGTAGGGATGTTACTCTACGTAGTCATTGGGGCGGGCCCTAGCGAACGAGGCCTAGGTTGGTGGCGGAGGTAGACTAAGCTTGGGAACTCTTGTGGACAGATCCTCACGCCTATCGGTCTGCTCGATGACTGATAGGTCAACACGGACAACACTTGATTCGGGCTTAACGGAGTATCTGGCTTGGGTGTCTAATACGGAAAGTTTGGTTCAAGTGGTGCGGGGGGTGGGATTCGAACCCACGAAGGCCTTCGCCACAGGGTCCTAAGCCCTAGGCGGGTGCGTTCCAGTGACCCTCTGCCCATTTGACCTGGCTATGGTACCCCCGCGTGATGGTGCTCCGGGCGGGACTCTCCGCGGCAAACGACCGCTTTTGAACCCGCGATCAACGGCTCTGGAGGTTTCGATTCTCCGCCGCTGGCTGGTTATTCGCTCGAATGGCCACCCGAGCTTTATTGTCGGGCTAAGGCCGCTATGCTAAACCGGGCTACACCACCGGAGCATCGTCCGGGACTCTGACTCATAGTCTATTACCCTTTTTGTCAGCCCAGAGCATTAGCTAGCACGGCTTGGAGTTCTCCCACAGGAATTCGAAGTAGCTTTTTCCGAATCTTACCAGTCCCGCGTGATCAGATGATATGGCCAGGGTCAGTCCTCTCTCTGGCTCTTCACCGAGCAGAAGAATGATCTCGATACTGTCGGAGATAATTCCTCCGCCGAACATTTGCTCGCGGACTCTGATCTCTGCCAGCCCTTTCAGCTTCCTCGTTATCTCTTTGCTGATCAGGCTCGGAATCATGACTGAGACTTTGACACCTCGACTGTTCATGAGGGACAGTAATGGTGTGGCCATGGAAATCACCGAGTCGGGAACTATCGGCATAGCAACGAGCAGTTCTCTCTTTGTTCTACCCAGCGTCTCTTTGATTCTATCTAGAATATTGTTCTGTCCTCTAACGATCCATATGTCCGGTCTTTCTTGGACTCTTTTCTTCTCGTAGAGGGGCTGTAGCTCTGACATTGCGTCCGTCTGGCTGGACTTGAGCGTGTTCTCCATTCTCACTCTGGAGGATTCGAGGGCTGTACTGGGGGGTTTGGGGAAATACTTACTTGGTCTGCCCTGTTCGCTTTCCACCCAGCCTTTTCTCTCCAGATTCCCTAGTATTTCGTATATCTTCGAGTAGGGAATCGCGGCAGTAGTACTCAGCTGGCTCGCGGGCATCGGTCCAGATTCCACTAGGGCAATGTACGCTTTGACCTCGTATTCTGTCAGCCCGAATTCCTTTAGGGCTCTTCTAGTTGTTTCGGAGACCAGCATGAGATCTTCTTTCTCTTCGAGCTAAGCAGGCGACCTTATGTTACATCTTTGAAGGAGGGTGTAAATAGCAAGAAAGGCTTCATGATAGTGTTTCGAACTGTGGGCTATCGTTTGGTCGATAAGAACCTAGTCTTGGAAAAGCTGAGGGGCGTGCTGGACCCGGAGATCGGCCGGAGTATAGTGGATCTCAAAATGGTCAGAGATATTTCGGCTAGCGATGGGAATGTCTACGTGAAAATTGCCCTGACCGTTGCGCACTGTCCGCTTGCAAAGACCCTTCAGGCAGATGTCGAGAAGGCAGTGCGAGAACTCGAGGACGTAAGATCGGTGAAAGTCGAGACAACGACCATGTCGAGAAAGGAGCTGGAGGAGTTGAAGCAACAGTTGCAACCAGGAGCAGCCCCCTCAACTCCGTCAAAGGGTGGACCCGGGATTGGACCGGGGATTGAACGTCTCGGAAAGCGGGGCGTCCGCAGCATTATCGCGGTCATCTCAGGGAAGGGAGGCGTTGGAAAATCCTTCGTCACCAGCATGCTCGCGTCGGAGCTAAAGAGAAGTGGATACGAGGTAGGGGTCCTAGACGCGGACCTCACTGGTCCAAGCATCGCCAAGGTGCTTGGTGTTTTCGGTAAGCCGTACAAGGGTCCCGGAGGTGGAATCGTGCCTCTTAGGACGAAAACTGGAATCAAGGTCATGTCAATCAACCTTGTTCTGGACGACCCTAGCATGCCGGTTGTCTGGCGAGGTCCAATCGTTAACAGCGTAATCCGACAACTTTACTGGGACGTCGATTGGGGCGATCTTCATTATCTTCTTGTGGACCTTCCGCCAGGGACCAGCGATGCCCCTCTAACCGTGTTCCAATCTCTTCCGTTAGACGGCGTCATCGTAGTTTCCTCCCCACAAGATCTCGCTTCAATGATCGTCTCAAAAGCGGTGAATATGGCCAAGAAGATGGACGTCCCAATACTTGGTCTAGTTGAGAACATGAGCTATCTCAAATGTCCGAGTTGTGGGAAGACGATGAATGTTTTCGGAGAGCCGAAGGGAGTGAACCTGGCTTCAAGCCTAGGGGTGCCGTTCTTAGGCGCCATTCCCTTAGACCCTGCCATTGCCAAATTGTCTGACGAGGGCAAAATCGAAGAGTATTCCAACTCAATAATCGGAGGCATTGTGAACGAGCTCAGAACCCGAGCCGCCAGACAGGTTGAACAGCTAACCCAAGGGCTTCCAATCGCTTGGTCTATCGAGCCCTGACGGTAACTCGCCCTCCTCCTTCAGAGTGGGTATTCTGCTGCTGCGAATCTTTTAACGCAGGTTCTACCATACATGGGTGGTTCGGGGGCTATAGATCATGGCAACAAAACGTCGAGCTGTTACTCGAAGGGCGAAGAAATCAGGGAAGAAGCTTAGGCAGGCAAAAACCGGGAAGGCTGGTCATTCTCGAAAGAGAGTCGAAGTGAAGAAATCTCCACCCGTGCTCACACCAGTCGTGTTGCCACCTCTTTCCGTCGAGCGACCAGTTCGGGAGCGGTCAAGGATAACGGTCGAAAATATTCGTGGCGACACCGCGATCGGAGACCTTCTTGTTACTTTCCCTCGAATACGGGATGTTCTGGTTAGAAAGGGTCTGAGGCTGGAAGCGGAGGACGCCGGAGATATCTACATGACCCTTGATGCTTTCTCCGCCATGAACGGGTTGAAAGCCGAGAGTCTTGTCCAGGAACTCGTTGAGGCTGCCAAGGAGCCTCCACCTCAGCAAGTGGTGACCCAACTCGTCGCACCCTCCGCCGCCTAGCTCAACTTTCTCGTTTCCGGATATCTTCTCGCCGGCGAAAAACTTGGTAGTCAAGAGAGTCATCAGTGTTTGAGTTTGGATGCTTGCGCACGAATTCTGATCTCTGGACTAGTGCAAGGCGTTTTCTTTCGTCGAGGAATCGCCGACTTGGCAAGGCAACTGGGCATCACAGGTTGGGTGAGGAATCTTCCAGATGGTGGTGTCGAAGTGGTTTGCGAGGGAGACATCGGGAAGCTTGACAGGGTCATCCAGTTCTGCCGAGTTGGTCCTTCTGGGGCGAGAGTGAGGAGTGTTGACGTGGACTGGTCTGATTTCAAGGGCGAGTTTCGAGGGTTCAGAATAACTGGTTAGATCTGTTTGCGTTGTGTACTACGATTGTGTGCCCAATGAGCCAAATTCGTCATAATACTTTCGAGCTATACTCACAGCCTCATCACTCCGTTTGAGAATAACTTGGTACTCAGGATGTGAGTCGCCGGCGAACGAGGCTGCCTTTTCGAAGTACTTCTTCACTCCATCGAGGTCACCTCTGTACAGAGAGATTCCGCCGGCTATCCTATACCCCACTTCAGCTCGCAACTTGTTCCCTTGGGCCTCGAAGGTTTGAGTCTCGGCTAGAACACGGTCAAGTGGCGTTGTGATTTTTTTCGGGTCGAGGAACATGAGGCGGGACATTGCTCTGTATAAGTCGCCGTCGCCACCGCAGAGCTCTTTTAGTCTGTTGGCCACCACGGACTGAGCATTGATTTCGAGAGAGGGATCTTTCTGTTTCGGCTTGCCAAAGCCTAGCTTCAAAGTACTCAGAGTCTCCGGGAGGGGTCGTAAGCTCTTTAGTGAACAATTTAAGAATTGACTCTTTTTGGAGACGGGCAGGAATGGACATTGGGAGGCTCGGTAAGTGAGTGTTGAAGACAAGATGATTCGGGGAAGAGAGTCTAAGAATAAGGCCCGCAGGCGAAAGAGAGGGCCCTATAGGAAATCCTCCAGCGGAAGGGTCATCAAGTACTAAAAGCGATCCCGCCGCCACCGAAACTTCGTACGGTTACACTCTCAAACAGGTCAGCATCTCGCGGGGACTGGAAAACCGCAGAAACTCAGATTCCGATAACGAGGCTTACTGAAGCCGAGTGAAACGATCTAGTCCCGGATGGGTATCCTTCTGTACTTTGCAATGCTGCTGGGTTCAATACTGACGGTATCGGCGCAGCTGTGATGCCCGAAACAAATCGTGCAGTGTTCCACATCCCAACTAGGATCCACCTTCCTGCAAGTCTCGCACATCAAGCCTAGCGCACGAATGTCGGTACAGGCCTGACAAAACTTTCTTGAGACGTTCAGTGGGCTCGGGTCCCCGACCAGTGTAGAAGCGATATCCCGGCTAATCTGCCGGACCTCAGCCGCAGATTCAAGGTCTACTGCTTCTCCGCGAACTTGGTGCCTGTACTTGCTGACTGCCGCTTGTGTAACTCCTAGTCGCTCTGCCACTAGTTCCTGTTTCATCCCATAACCCTCTATTAGCTCACGGGCTATCATAGCGCGCAATGCCGGAATGACGGATTTCGCTGCGACTTCGCAGGGAATGATCAATAAGAGGCCAAGATGGTATCGTCCTGGAATCTATTTAAACATGACTTACGTCATAATCTTCGAAGGCAACCCTCCCTGCGAAAATCGCCTATAATCCCCCCGATCTCAATTCTGTAACCCCTTGAGTCTCTCGCTAAATCCTTCCTGACATTGCCAAAAAAGTGGGGCAGTTTTCGCTATTCGGTTCAAGTCAATTTCGTGCTCTGATCTGCTGGACTCTCAGCACCAGACGACGAATCGTCTGGAACAAAGGGGCCTGGAGCAAGCATCTCACTAACGTACGAGTGGAAGAGCGTATCTTCATGCAAGCTCGAAATAACGGTGATAATCGACACCTTGCTTACGCTGGCTCCTCGGAGCAGACGCCGAGGCAACCGAGGAACCTATAAATCAAAACACGCACGTTTAGATTAAGGAAACCATGGTTACCGTCGAAGCAATCGAAAGGGAGCTTGAGAAAGTTGTCGACCCAGAGATCGGGCTTCCGATCACAGAGATGCATCTCGTTGACGAGATAAACATTCAGGACAACGGGGAGATCCTCATCACGTATCATCTGACCGCGCCGTTCTGTCCGCCGATCTTTGCAGAAGACATCGGAATGAACATAAAGACACTGACGGCCAAGCTTGAAGGAGTAAAGAAAGTTACAGTTGTCCTCCATGGACACGCTCTCGCAAACGAGATCAACCAGAGAGTAAACCCTGGCTACACTCCGCCGCCCGCTCAGCAAGCTTCACCCGCTCAGACAAAAGCATGAGTCAGTCACAACCTTCGTTCATCAGGCTCCGTACCGTCGAGGAAGTTCCCGAAGGAGTTTTCAAGCGTTTCCTCATCTAAGCAAAGGAAATTCTCCTAACTAAATTCGAAGGCCAACACTTCGCCTAGGAGGAGGGGTGCACTCACCGAGGAGGACCCCTCTCGGGGCCATGGAAGATGGAGCGATTACATGTCCTTAGCATTTCGGCTAGTTTAGCCTAGCAACAGGATTGCCGGTGCACCCTGCTGACCGTGCCTCTTAGAACACATTCAGTCAGAGTAGGGAACAGCTCTGCCTTCGTGCCAAAGCCCTGGCTAACGCTCTACCTAAAGGCATCATACAAGAAGGCTCCTAGCAAACCTCCTAGGACTGGTCCGACGACATATATCCAAAGGTTTCCCAGCGGAGTCAGACTAAAGACTGCTGAAGCTAATGTGGGCCCCCATGTTCTAGCTGGGTTGAGAGACCCTCCTGAAATGGGGCCGAACATCCAGACGATGGCGGCTAGAGCGAATCCTATGGTGACTCCTGCCCGGCTCGGGTCCGCAGTCTTGTCCGTTGCCCCGAATACGGTGAAGACGAGAATGGCTGTGCCAATCACCTCGGCTAGAAGTACTGCGCCAATGCCGAATTCGGGGCTTGGAATGGTATCCCCAAGAAAGGTTGAATGAGCGGCCTGAACGAGTCCTCTGTTATTGCTAGATGTCCACAACGCCAGCTGGACGAACCCTGCAATAGATGCGCCTCCAAGTTGCCCGAGAATGTAGGGCGCTACCTTCTTTGTCTCTATCCTCCGGGTAGCCCAGTGAGCGATTGTGACCGCAGGATTGATGTGAGCACCAGTTAGCCGGCCTATGGTGTAGACTGCCAGTAGCAATGCTACCCCGTGGGCAAGACCGATGAAGCCGAGACCTGCACTCGTGACGGAGCCATCGAGGAACGTCACCGCTATAATTGTCCCAGGACCAATCATGGTAAGAAGAAACGTCCCGTAAGCCTCAGCTAATGCCGCGCGTCCCGTCCGATTCATAGAGAAACGAGTTCACGCTTGACTCCTGCGTATATAGCGCTTGTTTTCCAGCGGGGCCTGCTCCACAGCCAGAGCAGACAGGCTCATTCTCAACCCCAGGACCGAGAACCTTGTAGGGCAAAGAATTTTCTATAGTAGACGATCACATAATAGTGCAGGAAATTGACGGTAACAAACAGTTTCACTTGGATGATAGGCGGTCCCCAGGGCAGCGGGATCAACTCGGTAGCTGAGAATTTTGCCAAGGCGTGCATTAGAGGAGGGCTTCACATATTTGCCAATATCGAATATCACTCCAACATCAAAGGAGAACACAGCTATTACAGGCTCAGGGTAGAATCAAAGCCGCCTCGCTCACATGTGGACTGGGTAGACCTACTGGTCGCCCTCGATCGAGAAACAATCTTCGGCGACATGAACAAGGTACATCCGACACATCGAGGTCACCGGCACGAGGTCAGCCCTGGAGGGGGAATAATCTACGACCGCAGCCTCAACCTAACACCTGATTCTTTCGGACGTGATGATATCAAACTCTTTCCTATACCCTACATGGATCTACTTGTTGACGCTCTGAAAGAGTTCGGAAAGGACAGGGAACTCAGCAAGTACCAAGTAATGGTCAACACGATCGCCCTTGGTGCCTCGCTAGGCCTCGCCGACTACGACTTCGACCTCGCCACTGAAGCTATCAGAGAAGGGTTCACGGGACGAAAGGCGGTGCTCGGGGACCTGAACGTTCGTGCTGCGAGGCATGGGTATGACTACGCGAAGAAAAGCTTCGGTGAAGATGCATTTCCGATCAAACTGCGAAAGCAACCACTATCAGGAAAACGGATGATGATCAGAGGTGTCCAAGCAGTTGCAATCGCGAAACTTAAAGCCGGATGTGGCTTCCAAACCTACTACCCTATTACGCCAGCTACTGATGAGAGCGAGTACCTGGAGTCCCATCAAAAAGACTACAACATGATTGTCGTACAGGCAGAAGATGAGATTTCTGCCATCAACATGGCCACCGGTGCTGCGCACGCTGGCCTCCGATCTTCAACCTCGACATCCGGGCCAGGGTTTTCGCTTATGGCGGAAGGTTTGGGATGGGCGGGAATAACTGAAGCCCCTGGACCAGTTGTCATACTATACCAGCGAGCCGGTCCCGCTACGGGTCTGCCGACTCGGACTGAGCAGGCGGACCTAAGATTCGCTCTCCATGCAGCTCACGGAGAATTTCCCAGAATCATCATTGCACCCGGAGATGTGGTCGAAAACTATTACGACACCTTTGACGCGT
>WNGL01003604.1_pt1 | contig 18616 bp, 20 predicted proteins | sample 5400591 | NCBI WGS metagenome assembly WNGL01 (sample SAMN13153377, study PRJNA577476) | soil metagenome | isolation source: 80 cm soil or saprolite under Garry oak tree replicate 1 | place: USA:California | collected 2016-06-15 | reverse complement strand
AACCGCGGCAATCGCGTCTGCGGTGTACCCGGGCGCGGCGGGCTTGGGGACGCGGGTCACGGCCACGCCTCCGCACGGTCGATCGCCTCGGCCAGCTCGCGCGTGTCGGCCGCGCACAAGTACCGGACCCGGCTGCCTTCGACGTGCTCGGCCGACCAGTACGGGCCTTCGGGGTGGTAAGCGATCAGCCACCGCTCGCTGTGGCGGACGAGCCGCATCAGCGCGGGCAGGCCCGGCCTGCTCACTCCGACTCCGCCTCGGCGATGTACTCGGCCAGGTGCCCGGGCGAGTCGGTGTTCAGCACGCGGGCGGGAACGGCGTCGCGTCCTCGTGCCGGCGCGCGCACCAGACCGGCCCGCCGACCGCCCGCGGCACGACCCAGACCTCCCAGAGCGGCCAGTCGGCCTGCAGACGCGCGAGGGCGTCCTCGTTAGGGTTCTGCATAGCCCCTCCTGGTAGGGGTCAGGCCCCGGGAGTACGGCGTTCGCGCGCCGCCCGGGGCCGCTTACCTTGCCAGGACAGAGTAGCAAGCTCTTGGAAGCTTGTGGAAGGCTATGGAGCGTTTAGGCTGGTCACATGAGCCTTATGGTGCTAACTGTGGACGTGCCACCGTTCAAGCCGACACCGCTGCGCCTGATGTACGAGCAGGTCGCCGAGCACATCGCTGCCCGCATCGAGGCTGGCGATCTGGCACCGGGCACGAAGATGCCGCCCGAGCGGGATCTGGGCACGGAGTACGGGGTGGCCTACAACACGGTCCGCAAGGCCATGGAGCTGCTCCGCGAGCGCGACATGATCGTCACGATGCATGGCCGCGGGACCTACGTAGCGGAGCGCCCGACCAGCTCATGACTAGCCAGCCAGTTGCGGTGGGCGCTCACGAAGGGACGCACGATGCCGGTAAGCCCACAGTCCAGGCCTGTAGCCATCGCGATGGCATTCGTGGATGCGGGCTACCTGACGATTGGTGCTCAGAAGCAATTGAAGCTACCCGCCGCGCCGCGCATTGATAGCGACACGATGGCATCCTGGCCGCAATGGGTTTACCCACGCGGGGACCTTCTCCGGACCTACGTCTACGACGCGCAGTATCCGCCCGGCGACACCCGGTATCCTGACCAGCGGGCTTACTTCGACGCGCTCGCCGCGCAACCTGGCATCCGCCTCCGGCTCGGCCACCTGATCGAGCGGTCAGCAGGCACAGCCGGAGCGCGCGTGCAGCAGAAGGGCGTGGATACGCTCCTGGTCCTGGACCTGGACCTGGACCTGGACCTGGTAAGGCTAGCTCAGCTACGTGCCTTCGACACCGCCCTGATCATTACTGGCGACCGCGACCTGGCCGAAGCCGTCCGAGTGATCGCGGACGACTACGCAAGGCGAGTGATCCTCTTCAGCGTCAAGGGTTCATCGCCTGCAAAGGAGCTTGTCCAGGCGGCCGACAACCACGGCGTAATCGCGGATGGTCACCTTCGCGTGCTGGTCGGGCAGCCTCTTAAGAGGGGCCTGAAGGCAGCGCCGGCTATGCCCGTGGACGATCCTTCAGGTAGCTAGCAGGACCCGATAGCTGCGAAATGTCAGCGCCCCGCCAGCCGTAGCCAGCGGGGTGGTCTCCTCGTGCCCGGACGAGGCCCGGACCGAGAGGCCCGGGGCACAGCTAGCATCCCGGTCGGTTCTCACTGCGTCGTCTTAGTGCCTGCCGATGAATAACACGCTGGGTTGTGGATCGCGGGCAGGGATCAGGCCGTAGTTCCACTCGCCGTGGAACTGGTGGCGTCTGAGCGCTCGCCGTTCGAGGTCCTTCATCTGCCGGTCGGAGATCTTGATGCCCTTGGGGTAGGCGGAGGTGTCGAGTTCGGCGCTGACGGTCAGCCCGGTGCGGGTGGTGGTCGCTGCGATCGTCTGCACGATCACTTCGTGGCTGGTCAGCGGCCGTCCGCGCCAGTTCATCGAGATGTGGGAGAACAGCCGGTGCTCAATCTTGTTCCACTTGGAGGTGCCGGGCGGCAGGTGGCAGACGGTGATGTGCAGGCCGGTCTCCTCAGCGAGCCCGGCCAGCTCGGCCTTCCACAGACGGGTCCGGTACCCGTTGGAGCCGCCGCCGTCGGCGCAGACCAGCAGGCGCCGCGCCCGCGGATAGGCAGCCTTCCCGGCCCTGCGCCACCAGGTCCGGATCGCCTGAACCGCGAACGCGGCGGTGTCATGGTCGGTGCCGACGCTGACCCACCCGGTGTTCGCCCCCACGTCGTAGACCCCGTAGGGCGTCACCTTGCCCAGCTTCTTGTCCTTGAAGTCGTGCACCTTCACCGGCTCGGGACTGCCCTCGGGCCGCCATTCCCGCCCGCCGTTCTTGAAGTTGCCGACGTTCTCTTTCTTCTTGGCGTCCACGCTGACCACCGGCTGGCCGGCGTCCAGGTGCTCCCTGGCCTGCGCGTTGATGTACCGGAACTGGGCGTCCCGGTCGGGGTGGCGGGCGCCCTCGGCGGTCTTGGCGTTGCCCTGCAGCGAGAAGTGCTGCTCGCGCAGCAGCCTGGCCACTGTGTCCGGGCCGCACCGGTGGCCCTGCCGGGTCAGCTCCGCGGCCAGGTTGCGGGTCGACCTGGTCGTCCACCGCAGTGGCGACTCCGGGTCCCCGCGCGAGCCGGGGTCCACCAGCGCCAGCAGCGCCGGGCGCAGCCCCGGGTCGGTGTCGGCCAGCTGCTTGCGGCCCCCGCCCGGCCGCCGGGCCCGGCCCGCCGGCTCCCCGCCCGCCTCCAGCTCCGCCGCTCCGGCCGCCACCATCTGCCGGCTCACCCCCGCCGCCCGCGCCACCGCCTCGATCCCGCCATGCCCCAGCGACCGCGCCTCCGAGCCCAGGTACAGCCGCCGCTGCCGCTCATCCAGGTGCGGCAGCAGCACCGCGAACTTCGCCGCCAGCGCCTCCTCGATCTCCACGGCAACGGCCATACCACATCATGGCCTGGCGATCACGATAAGTCAAAGTTATTTATCGGCAGGCACTTAGCTGGCAGCCCAGCCTTGACCGCCAGCACGTTGCCCATGGCCCGGCGCGTCTGGTGCGAGTTCCGTGCCGTCAGACGGGTCTCGCCCTGCCTGTTCACCGCGGGCACGAGGATGCCTGCCCGTTGGAATACCGGGTTGTCCCATCCGAAGAAGTCGCACGTCGTCCCGCCGGCCTCCTCATGCTTCTCCGCGAGGTGCTTCAGCAGCGAGAGGTCATGGCCGTCGTCATGGAAGCGGCGCGCCAGACGGATGTAGCCCTGGATGGCGATGGCCCAGCCAATTAGCGACTCCCGGCGGTACTTCTGCCGCTCAGGCAGCGGCACGCGTCCGAGCTGCGGGAGCACCTTGACCAACGCATCCCAGAACCCGATGAACCACTCAACGGCCTCGTCAGCGTCCGCCGGCTGGATGTCGGCCCACGCCTCCTCGAAGCCGCTTGCGAACGTGTTGAAGGCGGCGAGCCGCGGGTTCTTGACTGACAGCCTGTTGGTGACGGTCTCGACGTTGGCCTCGCCCAGGTGGGGTGAGCGGCGCACCACCTCGGCGGCGATCTTCTGGGAAGTCTTCTTCTGCGCCAGCCACTTCGAGCGCGTGGCATCGGCCTTGTCGTGCTACATGTTCATGGCGTAGAAGATGTCGTTCTCGACGTCGGCCGGGACCGCCCAGATACGCAGCGAGAACCGCCTGTCCGGGTCAAAGGACGAGCCCTGGGCAACGGACGCCACGGCCTTGTCAATGGCGAGATGACGGTGCACCGAGTCCGGCAGGGTGGCCGTGCCCTCCTGGATGACGAGGGTGCCCTGCGTCGGGTTGGCCGGGTCGTCGGGGGTGAACCGGACCACCGACGACTCGGGCCTGAAGTTCCAGGTGAGCTGGCCGAAGATGGCGGTATCGTCCTGAAGCTGCCGGGCCCAGCGCTCAATCTTCTCCTGCTTGACCATGTACTTGCCGGTGACGGTGTTCTTGCCGCGCTGATGGTCTGGGTCGATTTCAAGCATCCCGAACCGCCTGGCTTTGGCCACCTCGCGGGCGGTGATCGTGGTGTCCCAGCAGGGGTGGCCGCCGTCGCTGGTGACCACCACGTTGGGGATGGCGGTTTCCATCGTGGAATTGTCCCTTCTGTGTGGGTACTGCCTGGCCCACGTACAGGCCGGCAAGACGGGCGTCTCAGCGCCGAACTAGGCGGGTACACGATGGCCTATTGAAGCAACTGCCTCCTTTTGTGTAGTTTCCACCACCTGATCCTGGTTCACCGCTGGGGCTGGGCCATCACCTTGAACCCCGACGGCACCACCACCGCCACCAGCCCGCACGGCCGCACCCTGCACAGCCACAGCCCGCCCGCCGCCGCCACCCGGCACCACAGCCACCCGCGCACCGGCGCGCCGGCCAAGCACTCCCAGACCGCCCATCACCACCGATGCCCTGAGCAGCAACGATTTCCCGCTCACCGATCCAGTAGGGCAGCTTCCATTCACTAGATGACCAGGCGTTCAGGGCGATCTCCTGGTCCGTGGTCATCGCGCGTCCGCCGGCGGGCGAGCAGTCCGAGCGACAATTACGCCTCTTGCCCCACCGACCACAAGTCCGCGTACTCGTCGGCCAGCACTCCGGGAGGAGGCTGTGCTCGGGTGGCCACGAGGCGCGCTGCTGCTGCCATCTCCGAGTCCCGGTCGAGCTCCGGGTCACCACCGCGGTCGAGCCCGACCGCGGCCCGCACCATTCCTTTGACGAGATAGAACCCGATCAGCCTTCCTTCCTGCAGGCTCCCGCGGACCACGAACTCATCCCACTGCGCGGCGTGGCCCGCATACTCAAGCTTGTGTTCGTACTGATCCGACCAGAACGTATGGATGTAGTCGTACGGAGCATCCGAGCCCAGCATCGACCTCGCTGCCGCTGCACCCTGCTTCTCGGCGTTGTTATAGTGCTCGACACGGACCCGGCCGAATGTCGGGTGAAGCTGATTGGCGACATCGCCGGCCGCGTACACGTCGGCGGCGCTGGCTCGGCACCATTCATCGACCAGAACACCGTTACTCTGCGCGATCGATTGCCCGGCGACGGCCGGCACCACGAGCTCAATTCCGACACCCGCCACGGCGAAGTCGCATGCCACGCGAACGCCGCTGGCGGTGGTTACCGCCTCTAGCCGCTCGGTCCCCTCAAACGCGGCGACTTGGTCTCCGGCCAGCACCTCGACGCCGTTCGCGCGGTGCATTGCACCGAATAGCGCGCCTATCTCCCCGCCAAGCACCCGCTCGAGCGGGTATCTGCCGGGAAGAATGGCGGTCACGTGCACCCCGAGCTGCGTCAGCGAGGCCGCCACCTCGGACCCGATGAAGCTCATGCCCACTACTACCGCGCGGCGGCCCGCCACGGCCTCGGCCTTGATCGCCTCGCAGTCGGCGACGGTCCGCAGATAGTGGAGGCCAGGCAGCCCAGCTCCAGGAAGCTCAAGCCTCCGGTTCTGTCCGCCCGTGGCCATCAGGACCTTCTGGTACGGCAACTCCTGGCCCGAGCCGGCAATCCCCGAGCTGAAGAACACCGTGTGCGCTGCGGTGTCAATGACGGCAACGGACCCGACGAGGTGGTCCACATCATGGTCCTCATACCAGCTTGCAGGCCTGACGTACCAGCCGGCCAGATCCTCCTCCGACCGCAGGTACGTCTTGGACAGTGGCGGCCGCCCGAAGGGGACGCCTGGTTCCGCGCCGATAACTGTGACCCGGCCCCGGAACCCCTCCTCCCGCAGCGTTACGGCGGCGCTGCCCCCGGCCATGCCGCCGCCCACGATCACGATTCCGGTCCCGCCAGCGCCATGAGGCATTCACTGCCCTTGCCCGCCTCAGGGCCGCGAGAAACCCGCTGCCCACGGCATCAGGCGTTGCCGGCCGCTGAGCCGGGTACGGCCTGGCGAACTGGTGACGGTGACCTCGGGGAATGCGGTAGGAGGTTAGCTGGTTACCGTACCTGGTCGTAGTTTTTCTGTGCACGTGGACGTTTTCACGCTCGCGGAGTCACTCGCGGGCGTGTGGCTGTCTGTGCCGGAGATGGTGCGCAGCCGCCGCCCGGGCCGGGGGTCCGCACGGTGCGGGCGCCGAATGTGTTACAGCAGGGAGTCTCCATGGCACAGGGAACTGTGAAGTGGTTCAACCCGGACAAGGGTTTCGGGTTCATTAATGTCGACGGCGGCGGCTCGGACGTGTTCGTCCATTTCTCCGCGATCGACTCGGGCGGGTTCCGCAGCCTTGACGAGGATCAGCGCGTCGAGTTCGACGTCACCCAGGGACCGAAGGGTCCGCAGGCGGAGCGGGTCCGCGTCATCTGACCGGATCGGCCACTGACGCGCCGCGGCCGGGCAGCCAGTGAGGGCACGGCCGCGCCCGGGTTCCGAGGGGTCTCACCTCAGCAGGGGTGAGACCCCTCGGGCCATAGGCGCCGCAACGTGCGCCAGGGCACGGGGGGACCTCCGCGGCCGCGTTGGCGTGGCGCAGGTCGCGGTCTTCGACGCAGTCACGGGCAGGACGTCCGTCCTGCGGCACGTGGCGCCACCGGTGACTGAATCAGGATCCGGAACTTGTCGGGTCGCAGAGCCGCGATCGTGAGAGCCGCCGGCCGGTGCTGGCCGGGAGGGCTGAACCGCACGATGATCAGCGTCGCTGGTTCGCCGGCGGAGAGCCGGAGGCTCCTCGCCACGGACGGCGGGGGTAGCTGCATTTCGATAATGAGTCCGCTAGGCCGGAGCGCCGAGTCGGCGTTCGCGTCAGCGGTAACGTAGTCCGTCGGCGGGGTCAACGGCGAGATCGTGTTAGCGTCCGCGGCCTCGGAATCCGCAGGCACCGCGCGGCCGGGGTCCGGGTCGGTGAGGTAGCTGGTGGTCAGGCCCGCCGGCTGGCCGCCAGCAGCCCACATCACTCTCACGACGGATACTGGCTCCCCGGCGCGGATGCCCAGTGCCTGGCCAACGTCCTCGGGGCAAGGGCGACGCAGGATGTGGCGACTGTGACAGGTGATCTCCTCGCCCATGGGGTCGACCTGGGAGGCAAGGCCCGGCACGCCTTCCAGCGCCAGCAGGTATTCGGCTGGGCTGGCCCGGTAAAGCTGCCCGTTCGGCAGCCGGCGGACGAGGCGCCGGTGGATCAGGTCGTCGATGGCACGGTCGACCTGACTGACGTCGACGGCGTAGCGGCGGGCCAGCGTGCTAGCCCGGGGAAGCCGCCAGCCTGGCTCATGATGCACGAGCGCCGCCGCGAGACGGTCGGCCAGGATCCGCTCTCCGGCCACCGGCACCGCGGCATCCCGGCGAGGGTCATCGGCGTCGGCAGGCGCCCAGTCGCCGACCAACTCGAGCGCTCTACCCCGTAGCGATGCCAGTGCGTCGCCCGCGCTGGCCGGGGAGGAGGCGGGCACGGAGCGGGACGACGGCCCTACGGCTGGACCGGGCTTCTGGCTGGCCGACACCGGTCACTCCGCATGGCGCCGGGAAATGGCCGTGATGACTCTTCCCACGATGATGACGAGGAGGACCACGACGAACAAGATCAGCGCCGCGTCGTAGGACAGGTCGTTCGCGGACTGGTACGGCTGGTTCAGCGGAGAGAACGCGAAGACCAGGTAGGTCAGGTACCCGACCGGTGAGTGCGTGAGCGCGCCCGACGGGTTCGCGGCCGACCAGTTCGCCGTGTACAGCAGCGGAGCGGTCTCGCCGACGGTGATCGCGACGGCCACGAGCAGGCCGGTGATGATCCCCGGCATGGCCGTCTTCAGCACGACCCTTCGCAGCGTCCACGACACCGGCATACCCAGTGCTTCGGCGCCCTCCCGGTAGGAGACGGGGACCTGCGCGAGGGCCGACTCCGTCGACTTGGTGATGTAAGGCACGGCGAGCACGGACAGCGTGAGTACGGCTGCGAGCAGGCTGAATCCCCAGTGCAGCCCCACCACGAGGGCCACATAGCCGACATAGCCCAGGACGACGGACGGTATCCCGGCCAGGACCTCGTACCCGCCACGCAAGATGCTCTGGTGCCGACGGCCGCGCGCGAACTCGCTCAGGTACAGGCCAGTGAGCAGGCTGATCGTACCGGCGATGATGAGCACGCCCAGCGTGATGGCCAGGGTGCCGAGCAGCGCGTTCTGCAGGCCGCCGCCGATGCCGGTGGTGCGTGTGGTCAGGACGTTCCACTGGAAATGCGGGACGGCTCTGGCCACCACCGAGATGGAGAACCACAGCGCGGGCGTGATGACGCCCGCCAGGCAGGCAAAGCAGCCGATCCAGAAAGCGGTGTTCGTGATCCTCCGGCGCAACGGAATCGGCGGCCACTCCCAGGTGTCCCGGCCCGCCTTGGCACGGGGAGCGGGCGACTGGGCCGGACGGCCGTTCCTGCCGGCACTCATTGGCGCACCTCCGGCACGACGGTCATCGTCAGAGTCCCCTTCCCACCGGAAGCGCGGTCCCGGACACCTTGCGGACGAGGAAGCGCGCGAGGATGTTCACTGCCAGCGTGATGACCATCAGGACCAGGCCGAGTTCCGCGAGCGTCCGGACCGCGTAACCGGTATTGTCGAGAAAGGCCGAGTCAAGGTAGGACACGATCGTCGCTGCGATCGTCGTCAACGTCGCGTAGATGTTGCCCGGAACGGCGCCGAGCGCCGACCCGCACACCATCGCGACCGCTATGGTCTCGCCCAGCGCCCGGCCCAGGCCGAGCACCGACGCCCCGACGATTCCGCTGCCGACCCACGGGAGCGTGACCCGACGGGCGGTCTCCCAGTCGGACATGCCGAGCGCCACCGCTCCCTCGCGCGGCAGGATCGGCACCTGCCGGATCAGGTCGCGGGCCGTGGCCGCGATGATCGGGATCACCATGACGGCCAACACCAGGCCCGAGGTGAGCAAGCCCTCACCTGATCCCACGTTGCCCCTGAAGTAGCTCAGCACGGGAACGTCGGGAATGTTGCGCGCGATCACCGGAGTCACGTGATGGGCGAGGAACGGCCCGAACGTGAGCGCCCCCCACAGCCCGATGATCACGCTGGGGACCCCGGCGAGCAGTTCGAGGAACATTCCCACCCCCGAGGCAAGCCGCCGCGGCAGCCGCTCGACGATCACCAGCGCGGCGCCGATGGAGACCGGAACGGCGATCAGCAGCGCGATCAGCGCGGTGGCGAGCGTTCCGACGATCGCGGGCAGTGCCCCGTAGGACGCACCGGGCGGATGCGCGATGCCGCCTGTGGTGACGGTCTTGCCGTACAGGTTGCCCTCGGTCCAGGCGCTGCGCGTGAAGAAACTCCAGCCGTTGTGCGCGATCACGGGCAGCGCCTCGAGCAGCAGCGTCACCAGGATGAAGGCCAGGGCCAGCACCGGGATGACCGCTCCCGCGCGTCCGATCCAGCGAATGAAGTCGCCATTGCGGAACCGGGTGCGCAGTGCCGACCCGAGCCGGCGGGGGAGCGTGGTGCCCGCTCCCCCGTCCGACCCGATCGTGCGCGCGGAACCAGTCATGCGTTAACCGCTGACCGAGCTGATCAGTTTCTGGCTGATCGCGAGCACCCTCGCCGGCAGCGGCTCAAACAGCACCGGCGCCAGGTAGGTCGAGCTGTTGCCCTTGGTGACGATCCACGTGAGGAACTTCTGGATCGCCGCCGCCTCCGCTGCGCTCTGCTGCTGCTTCTTCACGATCGCGTACTCATAGTTGATGATCGGATAACCATCGGACGCGGTGGTGTTGATCAGCGACTGGGCGCCATTGGCCGGCGTATTCGGCTCGAACTGCGCCAGGGCCGCCTTGATCGCCGGGGTCGCCGGCAGCTCGAAGTTGCCGGACTTGTTCGCAAGCTCTCCCGTGCCCAGCTTGAGCGCCTCCGTCTTGGACAGGTAGCTGACGCCCACGTAGGCGATGCAGCCCTTGGTGGTCCCGCAGGCAGCCACCATGCCGCCGTTGCCGAGTTCACCGAGCTCGCCCGGCACGGATGGCCAGGTCACCGTGGTGCCCACGTTTGCGATGGGCCAGTCCTGCGAGTCCTGGGCGTTCAGGAAAGAGGTGTAGATGAACGTGGTGCCCGAGCTGTCGCTGCGGTGCAGGGTCACGATGTTCATGCTCGGCAGCGACACGCCAGGGTTGAGTGCCTTGATCGCCGGGTCGTTCCACTTCGTGATCTTGCCAGCGTAGATATTCGACAGCACCGTGCCGTTGAACTTGATGTGGCCCTTCACCCCAGGCAGGTTGTAGACGATCGCCGCGCCGGAGACCGCCAGCGGGATGTTCAGCAGGCCCGGGTAGGTTTGCATGTCGGACGGAGAGAGGTATGCGTCCGATGCGCCGATGTTGACCAGCCCGGTCGCGGCATCGGTGATCCCGGTCCCCGAACCCGTGGCGCCCGAGGTGATCGTCACGTCAGGGAACGCGGTGCTGTAGTCCGTCTGCCAGGCGCCGAACAGCGGGAACAGCAGCGTGCTACCGGTTTCAGTGATCGTCTTGCCGTTCGAGGCGGCTGGCGGTGAGGCCGGCGATGACGGTGAGTTGCCGGACGAACCAGAACTGCAAGCGGCAAGCAAAGCAAGCGGCAGCACTGCTGCCGCCGTGCACAAGACACGAAGTCGTTTCGCCACCGGACTGATACTCCTTTACTCTTCGCACAGAGGGTCGTGCGTTGCTCGTCTCACACGCGGGCGCGTGCGATTGGCGAGGCCAGCGATTCTGCTGGCCTCGTGATCCCTGGGCGGGAGGAATGCAGTCCTCCCGCCCAGGTGGTCTGCCTCAGCCGAAGCGACCGCTGACATAGCGCTCAGTCTCCACCTCGGCAGGATTCTCGAATACCTGCCTGGTCTCGCCGTGTTCCACCAGGCGGCCGTTGTACAAGAAGATGGTCCGGTCCGACACCCGGCGCGCCTGCGCCAGGTTGTGCGTGACGATCACGACCGTCAGCGCAGGCGCCAGATTCCGGATGAGCGCTTCGATCGACTCGGTCGCGTTGGGGTCAAGCGAGGAAGTCGGCTCGTCCAGCAGCAGCACGTCGGGGCCGATCGCCAAGGCCCTGGCCAGGCAGAGCAACTGCTGCTGGCCGCCGGAGAGCCGGAACGGCGAGTCTTTGAGCCGGTCGGCGACGGCGTCCCACAACCCGACCTCGGCCAGCCGCTCCTCCGCGATCGCCTTCAGCCCGTGCCTGCTCGCCATCCGGTGCGCCTTCACCCCGGCGACCACATTGTCCATGATCGACATGGGGAACGGGTTCGGCCGCTGGAACAGCATCCCGACCTTGCGCCGCAGCGACATCAGCTCGACACCGGGGTGCCAGATGCTCCTGCCGTCAAGTAGGACGTCGCCCGCGTGCCGGTAGCCGGAGACCTTGTCGTTCATCCGGTTGAAGGTCCGCAGCAGCGTTGTCTTGCCGGAGCCGGTCGGGCCGATCAGCGCGGTCACGGCGCCGCGCCGGATCTCCGCCGATACGCCGGACAGGATCGCCCGCTCCCCGAAGCCGAGCGTCAAGTCCACCGCCGACAAAGCGGCCGCGCCGTCGGGTGAGCTCGTTACGGCTGCCTGCACCGCGGGTCCCGCCCCGCGCCGCTGGCCAACGAGATCACCCCTAACCTGCGCAGATCCGCTGTTACTAGCCTCGGCTGACACGGGCACTCCGCTCGATGATCACATTTCGCAACTGAGGAACGGTCTTGATTCTCAGCGGCGAAGGTAACGAGCAGCTAAACACCAGACGAACGGCCACAGGCAAGGAGTTGTCAGATGCACGGACCCTTGAGCGCCTTGACGATGGCCGAGTGCAGGCCCCCGCCAGCGTCGCTGGTGGTCGTGACGCTGGCGCCGGTGAACCCGGCCGCGGTCAGCAAGTTCTCGTATCCGGCCAGCGTGAGAGCTCCGCTGGCGCAGCCAACGGTGTCCTCAGCCTCGGCTCGCTGGCGGCGGTGGAGGTCGGCGTCGGCGATGACATCGCTGATGCCCAGCCGGCCGCCGGGCCGCAGCACCCGGAACACCTCGGCCCGCGGTCAAGCGAAGGCGCCGGCGTCCGGCGGCTGGCCTGCGCGCAGGCGTTGCGGGTCCCGCGGCCGGGCTCAGGCGCCGCGGGACCCGCGGCCGGGCTCAGGCGCGTCCGTCGGTGATCAGGCCCGCGGCCCGCATGACCGCCTCCAGGGGAGCCAGCGCTGCCCGGGTGAGTTCATCTTCGGCCCGGGGATCTGCTGAGGAGGCGGACGAGGCGGACGGGGCGGACGGGTGGGATGCGGGATCGCGCGACGTGGCCTGGCTGCCCATGGGCGCGACGCCGGCGGCGACCGCGGCATCGGGGATGCCGGCTCCCGACCGGAGCGTGCCTAGCTCAGGCAACGGCCGGCAGGACGCGAGGATCATCTGGAAGAGCCTGTCCACGCGGTTCGCGTCACGCATCGGCGGGAGACGCCCCGGCTCGGGCCTGAACTGCGGGTGGTGGGCGAGGACCAGCACGGCGATCGCGGCGACGTGGGCGGCTGCGGTCGCGGTGCTTGCGAGCGGGCCATAGCTGGCGGGCGGGAGTCCCGAGACGATCGCCACGCCGGGAGCGCAGCAGTCCATGCCGGGGCCGTAGTTGGCGAAGCGCGGGGCGAACAACCCGTCCGGCGTTGGCGGCCCGGTCATTTCGGCGGCGAGCCCGCTGTCGGGCGGGAACGAGCCGAGCTGACCGACTGCGCCCACCGCCAGCACGCCCGGCAAGGCGGCTGGCTGGGCGATCTGCCCGCCGCCGTCACCGACCGCGGCGACACAGGCGACACCGCGCTGGCGTGCCTGGAAGATCTTGTCGGCGAGCAGCCTGGAATCTCCGGTGATGCCAGCGGAGATCAGCGCGACGTCGACCTCGCGCTCGATGCAGTAGTCCAGCGCCTCGATCAGGTCAGCGCACGTGCCGCCCGGAGCGGTCCGGAGTACATGCATCTCGGCCTCGGGCGCAAGGCCGACTATGCCGCTGCCGTCGTCTCGGCCGACGATCAGCACGGCCTGATGCGTGCCGGTGCCGATCAGATCCTCCCGCCAGCTCTTGTCGTCCTCGCCGACCACGTCGCGGCCGTCGATGACCTTCCGGGCGAGATCAGGATGCTCGGCGGCGGCTCCGGAGCCGACGAGCGCGATCCGGATCCCGTCGCCGCGGAGGGTCGGGGGCAGCCGGTCGAATCCCGTCGCCCGCGCGCCCCACGAGTCGAGCGCGCGTTCGGGAAAGTCGGGGAACGTCGTGATGACCCGCTCGCACACGACCGTGACGGGCTCACCCGGAACGAGTCGCGGGCGGCTCACGCGGGCTGGCCAGCATCCCCGCGCAGGACGGACCACTAGCAGCTCCGGGTCGGTAGCCGTCTCGACGGGCGCGGCCAGCTCGACGCGGCCGTCCGCGCCAGTGAACCCGATGGTCGGCAGGCCGGGGCCGAACAGGCATACGGCAGCGTCCTGCACCGGACGGCCGCGGTCATCGTCCACCTCAACGGCGACCGGCTGTTCCTCGCCGATGGGGGTTGCCGCCGGGGCCGGAATGTCGCCGAGTCCCCGGCTCGGCATTGTGCCCCAGGCCAGCCTCTGGTCGGGTTCTACGTGCAGGGACGCCATCCGGGTTAGGACGGCAGCCCGTTCTGCTGTCGTCTCGATCACCGCGATCTGCGGATAGCCGTCCGCCGTCCGTGCCCGCCCGATTGTCCGCGCCACCTTGATCTGCCGATCCTGATCAAGCTGCGCGGCGAGCGAGCGGACCTCCGTCGGCGGGGCGGCGGCCACCATGTACCGCTCGGGCCGGGAGCCAACGCCATGCCGCCTCGTGCGGCTCTCACCCGCCCGCTCCTCCGCACCCTCACGCGCCTTAGCAGATGCGCTCGGCTGGGGCCGCGCGGCGTTTGGTGGCCGCCCTCTGGCACCGCCGGGCGGCTTGCCCGACGCGTCGCCGGTCACCTTGCCGGGTCCTGGCATGGGTCGCCTCCCTCTGCTCACTGTCAGGTGAGCTGTGCTGCCCTCCGTCGGAGAGCTGTGCAGCGGAATCTCGATTGCTTGCAACTTGCTCGGTCTCGCGGCGGAAACCGCGGGGCCAGCGCCGGACAGGCGCGGCATCAGCCGGCATCTACCGCCAAGCCGCACCCGCCGCGGCGGGACGCGTCACAGCTCGGGAAGCGCGGGGTAGGCCCGGCGTGCCTGGTGCAGCATCGTTACCACACCGGCCATCTGGTTAAGCGCTGCCGGGTACTGCTGCGCCTCGTAGAGCTGCGCCGCGACGGTGAGCGCCGGGGCTACCTGCTGAACTACCGCCGGGACGATCGCCGACGCGGCGCGTGTCCAGCCATAGGTGTGCTGGAGCAGCGCCGCGACATCGTGGCGTTGCACATCGGGCGGAAAGAACGGCCGGTAAACGGCGCCCATGGTCACCTGCGCCCCCTCAGGAAAGGACGGCATACGGCCCGGTGATCGGGCCGAACTGGCCGACCGCCGCGTGCGGCCCCCAGAACGGCTGCTGGCCCTGCTGCAACTGGCTCTGCTGCGACGCGAACGGCTGCTGCCCTGCGAGCTGCGGCACCGCCTGCGCCGCGATCTGCTGCACCTGCTGCTGGACCTGCTGCACGGCCAAGGCGATGACCTGCGGCAGAATCATCTGCTGCGCAATCGGCAGGATCTGGCCGACGAGCTGCTGGATGAGCTCCTGCTGCGGTGAGCGCTGGCCCGCACTCGGCTGTTGCAACCCGGACGGGGCCTGGTTGCCGAACTGAGTCTGGGCCTGGTTCCAGGGCTGCATCCCGTAGGGAACCTGCGGCATCCCGTAGGGCACCTGCGGCCAGTACGGCGTCTGGAAGCCGTACTGCTGCGGGATGCCGAAGTATTGCTCGGCGCTGATCGGCGGCGGGAAACCGGGGCTGCCCGAGCCCGGCTGGAAACCGGTTCCCGATCCAGCCAGGCTCTGCCCGGTGAGGCCCTGGGTCGAGGCAGTCATGTATGAATCCTCCTTTGGCGACAGATCGCCGGCCTAACGTCCGGCCATTTCGGATGAGCGTCCAACGACACCAGACACTACTGGGATGGCTCGGTCCGCGCAAGAGGGGCTGCTCCGTCGAGTAACCTTCTGGCCGGAGGGCAACAGTCGATGAACGACGCGCCGATGGATGCGCTGCAGCGCCTCATCCAGGACAGGATGCGGGAACTGCGCCGCTCGTACGGCGATGTCGCGCGCGTCGGCAAGCTGCCCCGCTCGACCGTGCACCACCTAGCCACGCATGCCCGTTCCGGCCGGCTTCCCAACCCGGCGACCCTGGAGCGCTTGGCCGTGGGACTCGACCTCCCGCTAGGCGTGGTCCGGGCGGCAGCGGCGTCGGCGGCCGGCTTCGTCCTCGACACCCAGGCTGCGGACGACCCCGAGATCGACGTGCTCGTCGCGTCCCTGGTCCGGCTCACCCCCGCTGAGCGCCGACATGTCGCGGCCCTGGTGCGGTCCATGCTGGCCGCGCCCGAGCCAGCGTCGCCGCCCCAAGTGGATCAAACGGTCGCCCCGGGCCAATCTTAAATCGGGCCGCCTCCCCTAGCGCATGATCTACGACGCGCCTAACGTGAACTGAAGACGCGAGAAACGAACTACTGCCAGCATATGCAGGAGTGGCCACGCGAGTAGTCTGCTGGTCCGGCCCCCCGGCCGTCGTCCGGGTCAAGACCCGGGCTGACCTGGTCGTGGCCATCCCTGCCCGGTTGCCCCGTCACAAGGTGCTCGACCTCGCCAGCCTGGTCCTTTCCGGCCAAGAGTACCAAGAGCTGTGTCACCAGATCGATCCTGCCGCAACCTCCCAACCAGGCACATCGGCAACTCGCGTAACGCCCACCGACCCTCGGCGGGCCTGACTTCAGAGCGAACACTGACTTCAGAGCGAACCCGGAACTGCTGTCGGCCCCCACGGCCCCACCTTGACGCAGCTCGCCGAGCCGTCCGTCGGCTGCGCAATCCGGTCCGGCGGCGCTCAGCGGAGGCTGAATACCGCGGCCAGGTAGCAGAACATGGCGACGGTGGTGGCGAGCGCCATGGTGAGTGAGGAGCCGTTGCCTGCGTTGCCCACGAACGATGCCCCTGCGATCCCGGCCGCAAGAATCGCGGCGAGGCCAGCCGAGGTGAACACGATCGCTCTTCTGGAACGGACGGCCCGGACTAGGGCGCCGATCGCGGCCCCGAGGAGCAGGAGCGCCACGATGGCGTGCGCGGCGAGCATGACCGATCCGAATACTGCCGGAAGAAAGGTCTTGTGTTTCGGCAGCGTGACGTAGAGGTTCACGCCCGCGCCGATCCCGAACTGGATGATGACCAGGACGGCCGCCCCCATGCAGTTGCCGCGCAGCGCGGCCAGCCGTGAGGTGGACGTGGCGGCCGAGGTGTCTGGCTGTGCCGAGGTCATGTCGTGCCTCCTGTACGTCTAGGTGGCCTGGCGTGAGGCTCACGCGGATGGCGGCGACGAGCATGTAAAACTATAGATCTCTAAGAGTTAGATCTCAATCTTTCTGGCACCGGGAAGTCGCTCCCGGGCCGCGGGGATCAGTCCCGGAGCTTGCGGAGAATGCGGGCGAGGTGGGCACGGTCTGTCTGGCTGAGCCGGTCGAAGATCCGTTCGGCCTCCGTTCCTCGGGCGGCGCGGATCGCGTCGAGGACACCCGTGCCATGCTCGGTCAGGGCGACCAGGGTGGCCCGCCGGTCGACAGGGTCGCGCCGCCGCACGACCAGGCCACGAGATTCGAGGGCGTCTACGACCTCGGTGGTGGAGCGCGGCGCGATGTGCAGGTGGTCCGACAGCGCCGAGAGGCGCATCGTCCCGTGGCGGCTGAGAATGCGCAGGGCCCGCGAGTGAGCAGGCGTGATGTCCCAGGGGGCCAGGATCTCCTGGGACGTCTCGCGCAACTGACGCGCGACAGACCAGAGGCTCTCCGACAGCGTTTCGTCACCGGCCGGGTCGCGCCGACCCGTCATGCCGCGATCTTCGGTCACCGGAATAGGTTACCAGCATCTGATGTTGTAACCTCACATTGAGGTAACCTCATCAATAGCTGTCCCCAGCCATCCTCGGGGCGGCGCGGCCTTCCCCACCGGAATCGAGGACACCCTTGGACTCACCACCTACCGATCGAGACAGCAGGAGCACGAGCCGGACTCGCGGCCCGAGGACCGTGACGGCCGCGGAGAAGGCCCAGGCCCGCCAGGTGTCGCTGCGCCGCATCGGCCGACTGTTCACCCCCTACCGCTGGCAAATGGCGATCGTGACCGCGATGATCGTCGCCTCGTCGATCGTCGGGCTGGCCTCCCCGTTCCTGCTCCGCGCGGTCATCGACACCGCACTGCCGCACAGGAACCTGCGGCTGCTGGCCTGGCTGGTAATCGGAATGGTTGCCGTAGCCGCCGTCACCTCAGCATTCGGGGTGATCCAGACCTGGATCAGTACCAGGGTCGGCCAGCACGTCATGCACGGGCTGCGCACCAGCGTCTTCGGCCATCTGCAGCGGCAGTCGATGGCCTTCTTTACCCGCACCCGCTCCGGCGAGGTCCAGTCCCGCATCACCAACGACATCGGCGGCATGGAGTCCGTGGTGACCTCGACCGCGACCTCGATCGCCGCGAACCTGACCACCGCGATAGCCACCGCGGTCGCCATGGTGGCCCTCTCCTGGCGACTGTCGCTCATCTCGCTGGTCGTCATGCCGCCGGCGATCTACCTGACCCGCAAGGTCGCCCGCATGCGCCGGGCCATCACCACGCAGCAGCAGCGTGAACTGGCCAACCTCAATGTCACCATCGAGGAAGGGCTGTCGATCAGCGGCGTCCAGCTCGCCAAGACGATGGGCACCGGCCCGTCTCTCGTCGAGCGGTTCACGACCTCCTCGGCCCGCCTGATTGACCTGGAGCTGCACTCCCAGCTTGCCGGACGCTGGCGGATGGCCTCGCTCAGCATCATTTTCGCCGCGATCCCCGCGGTCATCTACCTCGCCGCCGGCCTGCCGGTCACCGCGGACACGATCACCATCGGAACCCTGATCGCCTTCACCACCCTGCAGAACAGCCTCTTCCGTCCCGTGACTGGACTGCTCAGCACCAGCGTCTCTGTGATCAGCTCACTGGCGCTGTTCGCGCGGATCTTTGAGTACCTCGACCTGTCCGTTGAGGTCGACGACCCAGCCCGCCCGGCCGAGGTGGACCCGGCCCAGGTCACCGGGCACGTCCGCCTCGAAGACGTGAGCTTCACCTACCCCGGCGCCGACCGGCCGGCCGTCATCGGCGTCAACGTGGACGTGCCGGCGGGCAGCGCGCTGGCCCTGGTCGGCGAGACCGGGTCGGGCAAGACGACCCTGGCATCACTTATTGCCAGGCTCTACGACCCGAGCAGCGGCACAGTGCGGGTGGACGGCACCGACATCCGCGACATGAGACTTGCCGACCTTGCCGCAGTCGTGGGAGTGGTCAGCCAGGAAACCTACCTCCTGCACACCACGGTGCGGGAGAACCTGCGCTACGCCAAGCCTGACGCCACCGATGCCGAGATCGAGGACGCGGCCCGTGCGGCGCAGATCCACGACCTGATCGCCGGGCTGCCCGACGGCTACGACACGATGGTCGGCTCCCGCGGTCACAGATTCTC
>WNGL01005158.1_pt1 | contig 18617 bp, 16 predicted proteins | sample 5400591 | NCBI WGS metagenome assembly WNGL01 (sample SAMN13153377, study PRJNA577476) | soil metagenome | isolation source: 80 cm soil or saprolite under Garry oak tree replicate 1 | place: USA:California | collected 2016-06-15 | reverse complement strand
GGGCCCGTTTACCAGTGCCTCCCACTCCGCTATCGCGGACCGCCGGTCAAGCACCAGTTCATCATGTACGATGCAACCATCAAGGAATTGGACCTGGCGCTTGGCGTAATGGGCCACATTGGCATCATGGGTAACCATTACAATGGTCAATCCCTGGTCGTTCAATGCCTGCAAGACTCCCATAATCTCTACGTTAGTCCGGCTATCCAGGTTGCCGGTGGGTTCGTCAGCCAGCAACACCGATGGCCCATTTACCAGCGCACGGGCGATAGCCACACGCTGTTGCTGTCCACCAGATAGCTCCGTCGGCTTATGGTTCAGGCGCTTGCCCAACCCAACAAGGGTCAACACTTTACGCGCTCGCCTCTCTCGCTCTCGCCTCGGCAGTCCAGCGTACACCATCGGCAACGCGACATTGCTGACCGCCGTTGCCCGTCCCAATAAGTTAAATCCCTGAAACACAAAGCCAAGCAGGCGATTTCTAATGGCCGCAAGTTCATCGCTCGATAGACGACTGACCAGTTTCCCGGCCAACCAGTACTCTCCACTGGTTGGCCGATCTAAGCAGCCGATAAGATTCATAAGCGTTGTCTTTCCTGAACCCGATGGCCCCATAATGGCGACAAACTCGCCAGGATATACTTCCAGTGATACATCCCGCAAGGCATCAACACGGGTCTTTTTGCCTAATACATAGGTCTTTGTCAGATTGCGTATGGAAATCACCGGTACAGGTTTGTAGGTTCCAACCCCTTGCTCGATTCTGGTCAGGGCCATCTGAGGCTTCGTTGCCTCGGCAGAGATGGTTGACGCCTCAATCTCTGCAAGATCCTGCTTGACTACTGCTTTGTCGGGTGCATCTGGTTGTTCACCAACCGCTGTCCCGCCAGCCTCATCAGGTTCCTCTAGAGGCCGACCCGTTCCAGGTTGGATCGATTGTTCATTACTCTCCGGTTGTATTTTATTCTCATCCGCCATGATTAGTAGCCCTCAATTTCGCACCAGGTTCTGCTCTATAGAGCATAGCTAGCATACTTGAAGATGACAAACCCTTTAACCTCCGCTGCCAGGACCGGTATTGGTATTAGCGCCCGTCAGCGCGCTGGAAGCAATACCGACGACAACCGTATCAGCCGTAGTCAATCCTTCCAGAACCTCGTACTGGGTTCCATCGGTCAATCCCAGCACGACCGGCTTGGCGATGAATTGGCCGCTTGTCGGACTCTCAAGCACGTATGCCGGCGTCGGACCCTCCGCTGAGAGACTAGGCTGGCTTTGGAGTAGATTAATCAGCATCTGTCGTGCCTCTATCATCGCGGTAGTGGCAGCTTGACTACTGATAAGCGGGGGAGTTCCACTTGTGGAACGGGTGCTCGCTAAGCGGGCAAAGTCCACGGCATTCACCGGGATCAACAAAACGCCAACGCGACTGACTACCGTGATCGTGACGTTGGCGGTCATGCCAGGTATCAAGTTCGTACCATTCACGCTGCTCATGTCTATATCAATACGCACCGGATAGGTGACGACATTCGAGACTGTCTGTCCAAGGGGAGAGATGGCGCCCACGGTGCCACGGAATGTCTTGTTCGGGTAGGCATTAACGGTGAATGTCGCCGGTTCCCCTATCTTCAGATTCGCGGTATCCGTTTCGTTTACACTGGCTTGAACCTGCAAGTTTGAGGTATCGACGATCTGAATGAAGGTATTGCCACTGGTCGTTGTGCTGCTCGTGCTGGCGTTCTGCGGCAGACCGGGCGCACCTCCTACTGTCCCATTAATGACGGTGACGACCCCGGCGTGCGGCGCTTTAAGTATACTATTGTCTAGATTATGCTTGTCCGCAGCGAGCAACTCCTCTGCGGAATTGAGCAGCCCCTCGTCGCTGATGACTACCTGCTGCGCTGAGGCAATGCTCGATTCTCCACTGGCCTGCGAGGTGTTTACACCCGCCTGGTTACTGTTGACCATTCCCTGAGCTGTGGTATTACTCTGATTGGCCGTGGCTATTGCCTGATTCAGAGTCTGCTGATCGGCAGTGACTTTTGCCTGCGCGGTCTGAACGTTCGCATTGGCCGTGGCTATTGCCTGATTCAGGGCCTGCTGATCGGCAGTGACTTTTGCCTGCGCGGTCTGATTGTTCGCATTGGCCGTGGCGCGGGCCTGATTCAGGGCCTGCTGATCGGCAGTGACTTTTGCTTGCGCGGTCTGATTGTTCGCATTGGCCGTGGCGCGGGCCTGATTCAGGGCCTGCTGGGCCGTGTTGACCGCATTCTGCGCGGTCTGAATGCTTGCATTGGCCGTGGCGCGGGCATTATTTAGGGCCTGCTGATCGGCAGTGACTTTTGCTTGCGCGGCCTGAATGTTCGCATTGGCCGTGGCGGTGGCCTGATTCAGGGTCTGTTGGGCCGCGTTGACCGCATTCTGCGCGGTCTGTACAGGTGCATTAGCCGATGCGACGGCTACGTTATACGCGTCCTTCGCAGCTTGTATGCATGGTTGGGTAGGCGGTGTAGTGCAAGCCGCGATAGCCGTCTGCTCCGTCAGCAAAGCCTGGGCTATCTGTGCATTGGCAACCGTCGTGGCCTGTGCCAGACTGGCCTGGGCGTTTGACAAAGTGGTTTGCGCTGCCGAGATACTCGCCTGCGATTGGTTCTGCACTTGTGTCAGAGCGGCCTGATCGTTTGACAAAGTGGTTTGCGCCACTGAGATACTCGCCTGCGCTGCATTCTGGGCCTGTGTCAGACTGGCCTGGGCGTTTGACAAAGTGGTTTGCGCCGCCGAGATACTCGCCTGCGACACGCTCAGGACCTGTGTCAGAGCGGTCTGATCGTTTGACAAAGTGGTTTGCGCCACCGAGATACTCGCCTGCGCTTCATTCTGCACCTGTGTCAGATTGGCCTGGTCGTTTGACAAAGTGGTTTGCGCCACCGAGATACTCGCCTGCGCTTCATTCTGCACCTGTATCAGATTGGCCTGGTCGTTTGACAAAGTGGTTTCCGCCACCACGACAGCCTGCTGCGAGGCGGCCAGTGTGGTAGTCAGGCTTGCCCGCGAGTTGCTGAGCGAGGTCTGCGCGGACGCAACGTTGGCATTCGTTAACCCCTCCGTCTTCAGCAGCTCGTTCATTGCGCTGTTCAAGTTGTTCTGGTCTGTTCTAACAGCCGCCAACTGCTCATTATAGACATCCTGTAGTGACGTCTTGTTCAGTTTGGCAACCACCTGGCCCGCTACCACCTTCTGACCTACCTTGACATCAATTTCGTCAATGATGACACCACCACTCTGACCATTAAAAACCAGATTATAGACAGCACTGGTTAGCGGCCCGGTCGCGCTAATCGTAAGCGCTAAGTTCCTAATCTGTACCGGCTGGTACTCGTATTTCACCGGCGGCTTCCGATTCAACAGAGTAAAGAGCAGTCCCCCCAGTAAAATAACTAGCAACGCGACAGAGATCCCAATGATTGGCCCTCTCCGCCTCCACCAGGGTCGAGGCGTTCCCCCGAGATCGATATCCGCCGCATCACCTGTACCAGGAAGATTCAACAATGGACTGGCAGCGTTTGGATCCTGTGTCATACAGATTTCTTCTCCTAAGTTTTTCAGTTATAAATATGCCTTATTCGATTATACGTCTATCCACCAATATATATATTTAGATATTCCCCCCTAGTATGTTTAAGACCAGTATACTTCTCCTTGGTTGGAAAGTCACCCCAAATTTGTAAAAAAATTGTAAAAAATTAGCAGTCAAGGCCCATTCCCATTATCGCTTAACACAGCCGCCGACACCGGCATCACTGCCCAGAATGGCTCACCACATGCGCCAGGATGCCGTGGGAGACCTGTCACTCAAATGGTGGCGACGCTTTCGCAGAAGAAGGACTATGCCTCCACACTGATCTGAAGGACGCGCACACCACGCATATCAAGCCAGTAGCGTCCCTCTGCCCGTGCAACGCGAATGAGTACGCTATCGCAGGAGGGGCAGCGTATAACCGTCCCCATCCCATGCATATAGACAGCCAGCGCCCCAATCGCATTGGTGGTGCCGCAGCCCGTACAGGTGGCCTGAACGAGCGTCATTTCAAAAGGGAAGATCTCTTGTAGCATGCCCGCGGCAGCGTTGCCATCAAGTTTGTTCTCCATCATGCTTCTCCTGTCGGGCCGAATCGTTCGGTCTTGATTCGTCCTGGTTCGTGTCCCAGTCTCACGAGACTCGCTGCGGCGCTTTCGACGAACGGGGTGGGGCCACAGATGAACGTCAGGGGGCGTTGATCTGACGGCCAAGCCACCTCACGGAGCATCTCGGTATCGACCCGGCGCTGATATCCTGTCCACCCAGGCGGTTGCACACGGGTCAGAGTATGCACCACCTCCAGCATCGTAGTGTTCCTGACCAGGCGGTCGAGTTCGTCGCGGTAGATCACGTCCTCATAGGAGCGCGACGAGTAGAGCAAGCGGGCCACAATGGTGCTCCCCACGGCGGCCCGGTGGCGGAGCATCGCCATCAAGGGCACCATCCCCGACCCCCCAGCTACCAGCAGGAGAGGGCCGCCCATGGACGCCTCCCAGACGAAGTAGCCACCGATGGGGCCGCGCAGTTCCAGCTTGTCGCCGACGCGCAGTTCATCGACGAGGTAAGGGGACACTTCTCCGTCATCCAGTCGTTCGACGGTGAGCGTCACGCGTGGCTGCTCTTCGGGTGGAGAGGAGATCGAATAGCTGCGCTCGGCCTGGTAGCCGTCTTCGGCAGTGAGACGCACATCCACGTGCTGACCCGCTCGATGCCCGATCCAGTTAGGGACAGAAAGCGTGATACTCTTGGCTCGCGCTGTTTCTGCCTGCGTGGCAACCACTTCACCAAGTTGCCAGGTTAGTCGCCCTGGTAGCGTTCCTCTTTCCATGGGTCTCCGTGATTGTTGTAGCCAAGCGTCTCCCAGAAGCCGGGTTCATCCTCGTCAACCAGGCGCAGGCCTCGGACCCACTTGGCACTCTTCCAGAAGTAGAGGTGAGGCACCAGTAAGCGTGCCGGGCCGCCGTGTTCGGGCACCAGGGGCTGTCCCTCGTACGTGTCGACCACCCACGCCTTGCCACCTAGCACCTCTTCCAGTGGTAGGTTGGTGGTATAGCCACCATCACTGAAGGCAATTACGTAGCTGGCGTCATACTCGACCTGCGAGAGCAGGGTATCGACAGAGACGCCTTCCCAGTGCGTGTCCAATTTCGACCACTTGGTCACGCAGTGGATGTCCCTGGTCACCGCCTCGCGTGGCAGAGCACGAAATTCGTCCCAACTCCAGCGTTTCGGGTGATCGACCTCCCCTACAATGGAGAAATCCCAGGACGCCAGAGGCGTATGCGGCGTCGGCCCCGCCGAGAGGACGGGAAAGCCGCGCTCGAGATATTGTCCAGGTGGGATTCTTCCGCTGAGGTCGCCCTTCTGGCGACGGCCTCGGAACCCTCGCGAGATGAATCCTTCACTCATTTCCTCACCTCCTGATCTCCTTTTCTCATTACGTTCCTCTTTCTCACGCATCTCCTCTACTGGCGTAGGATAGGCCTCTCCCTCACCCCTTGTTGCTGCGTCTCACTACCATTGTATCACTTCCGACTCCTCTCAACTTGAAACTGATGGGGTTGTACTTGACACTCATCTGGATATGCAATGACCTCATCATCAGCTCATCCTCGCGGTGATGGACGTGCCACGGGGTCGCCATCTCCAGTGCCGCCAGCGACTCGATACCAAGTGCATGTGCCAGCGATAGCCCGGCTTCCAGGACTGAAAGTGTCTGTGCTGGTTCAAGTAGCAGCAAGTAGATGTGTCCCAGGCCGTAAAACGACCTTGGACGCCATCAGTCGGCGTCTGAACTGGGCTCGTGCCCTCAAGAAAGGCGACCTGCGTTCGCTGGCGGGCAAACTGGCCGGACGCTTCAACATCCGCACCCAACAATGGGATCTCGTCCAGTTCCGCGTCAGTGTGTCGGCCAAATGAATAAGCAGTGTACCCACTCTACTTTTCTCCTTCCTCAGTCGATGCGCCGATGTAAGCGTTTCTGCACTCTCGTGCGGAGGGCACGCCAGGGGAGCAATAGCCGCGAAAGCAGCAGCCAGTCGTACCTGGGCTGTGGCAGCTGCGCCAACAATCGCTCGCGTTCTGCCTCGCACAGCAAATCCTGACGGTGGGCTTGAGCCAATTGCTCGTGAATGTAGTAGTTCGGCATCGTGGTAGTTCTCCTTTCATCGCCACCCGTGTTACAGGCATGGTCGATGCATTCTGAAGGAAATGAAAAAGGTCCCACGCCCCTTTTTCAGGCGCGGGACTTTTGAAGCCGTGGGGGCAAAAGTCGCGTCCCACAAGCACGAACTGAAGAGGTTCATCACGCTCAGATGAACGTGAGTATTGCCCCCACAGTTTGAAGCACCCTCTGATTAGCTTTCCTGCCCGGTGAGGAAAGCCTCTTCTTTATCTATAGAAGTACGGATCGAGGACGCGGACCTCGGTAATGCGATCTATCGGAAGGTCACTTCGCCGTGCGGCTTGTCGGATAGCTTCCGGGGAAGGCCCATCGTAGATGCAATAGGTCTTCTGTTTGTCCTCGCTAACATAGGAATGGACCCAGGTCACCTGCTCCTGGGCATTGTGGCTCACGACTGAATGGCAGAGCTCTGCTCCCGTCTCGTCCATGGGAATGATCAGCCCATCTGGAAAGGTTCGTTCGACGACATAGCGTGGCATAGACTGCTCCTTTTTTTGGCTGGTGGTGAGCGTTGCACCTCAACGCTCTCACAGAAAGGATACTCCCAGCTCCCTGCTTCCCACATCGGGGGAGTTGCCTATATTAGGCTTTCGGTTTCCCTATGTTGGGAATCAGCTCCAGTTGATAGGCGACCCCGATGGCCTGCGCCCGCGAATGCACCCCGAGTTTGGCCAATACTGCCGAGACATGGTGCTCGACCGTCTTGAGTGAGGTGAAGAGTCGGCTGGCGATCTCGGCATTGGATAAGCCCTCTGCCATGAGCCCCAGGACCTCCAGTTGTCGGACCGTCAGACCGGCCTGATTCGTGCGGGTCGAAGGGCGAGGACCTCGGGGAATCCCTCCAATGCCCTGCTGCTGTAACCGCCGCCGCACCAAGGCCACGGCGGACTGAGCACCGAGCCGCTCAAAGAGCGCGAGCGCGTTTCGCATCGCCTCGGCATCCCCATCGGCGAGCGCGAGTGCCTGCTCATAGGGGCAACCAATTTGTGCCCACAGCGCAGCGGCCCCCCGCCAATCGCCGGCGATCTGCCGCGCAAACGGTTCGGCGATCGGCCCAGGCGCACTCGTCAGGCCCCCTGCACGCCACAGCCAGATGCTCAATTCACCCAGCCTCCACGGATCCGTATGCGCCAATGCCAGGTCGTAGCCCACTCGCGTCTCAGCCAGGCACTGTTCCCGGTTTCCGCGGAGCCACGCTGCCTCGGCACGTGCTGCCGCCACGGGCGCAATCCGTTGGAGTTCTCCCGTGGCCAGCGCCAGGGTGCGGGCTTCATCGAGCACCGCTGCACTACCTGGGTCGCCACGCCGCACCCGTACCCAGCCGAGGACCACCAGGGCCGCGATTTTGGCCGCAGCAGCCAGTCGATAGTGGCCGAGCACGCGTGTTGCCTCCGAAGCTGCGTCATCCCAGTTCCCCTGCTCAAACCTGGCGCGGGCCAGCCACCCCCCCATATACGTTCCCCAGGAATCGAGATCATGCTCGGCGCAATAGGCGAGACCCTCCTGCAAGAAGCGCTCGGCCAGGGGGTAGTCACGGGTACTGACGGCGCAACAGGCCAAATTGGTGTATGCACGGGAGACATGTTCCTCCCATCCCCGCTCCAGGGCGAGCTGCAGGCTCCGTTCCAGGTGGACACGCCCCTGCTCATCCTGGGCGGTGAGCTGAGCAGTCCCCACATTGTTCAACGCATGCACCAACGTCTCGGCATCCCCCAGGGACTCGGCCAGCACAATGGCCCGCTCCCCCCATCGCACCGCCTCAGCAGTGTTATCAGCGAGCATAGATAATTGTGCCCGGTTGCTGTAGGCCATGGCTAACTCGGCACCGGGTGAGAGGGTTTCGAGCAGCTGCACTGCTTCTGCTGCATACTGTTCCGCTTCGCGTGACCTGCCGAGAAACCAGCTGAGGCGGGAGAGCCAGCGGAGCGTCTGGCCAACCTGGTCTGATCGGTCGAGCTGCCGCCAGATCCGCAAGGCTGCCTGGCGTGCCTGCACGGCTTCCTCTATCTGGCCGGTGAGATAACATTCATAGGCACGTCCTTCGAGCAGCGCGGCCTGGCGCTCGGGAGGGAATTGGTCGGCGTAGCGCAGCGCCGTCGCGTACTGGGCTGCTGCTTCGCGATGAGCCCCCTGTGCTGACGCCTGTTGTGCCGCCAGTGGCGCATAGCGTACCACCAGCACCCCATCGAGGGCCCCAATCGCATGATGGACCAGACGGGCTGTCTGGGAAGCGTTCTCTGCGTGGTCGAGCAAGGCCTGCAGCACCTGCGCGTGCAGTGTCTGTTGGCGAAGCGGGGAAAGCGAGCTTTCGACAGCCTGGCGTGCGATCTCATGCCGGAAGGCCACCGTCGTGTGATCCAGGGACAGCATGCCGCTGGTGAGGCATTCCTCCAACGGCGCTTCAGCCGCGCCCAGGATCGCTTCTAGGAGCCAGCGTTCGCCTCTGGTGGGGAGGACGGAAGCCAGTTCGAGGAGAGTACGCGCAGCCGGCGATAAGCGAGCCATCCGGGCGAGGACAGCATCGCGCACCATCAGGGGGACGCCGGGGGTGTCGCAGGCCAGGACTTCGGTGACAAAGAAGGGGTTCCCGCCGGTGACGGCATAGAGCTGTTCGGCGGATCGATGCGCCTGCTGGGCCAGGCGCGTGACCGCTTGCTCGGAAAGGGGGGCAAGCCTCAGTCGTGCCAGCGCTGTGCTTGGCAGATCGCCGATCACCGACCACAGGGGATGGTCGCGGCTGAGTTCGTTATCGCGGTACGTGACGAGAAACAAAACGGGAAGATGTGGGATGCGCCGTCCCAGGAACTTGATCAGATCCAGCGTGGCTTCATCTGCCCAGTGGACATCTTCAAACACCACGACGGTGGGGAGAGGACTCTGCTGGAGCTCGTCAAGCAACGCGGAGAACAACGTTGGACGCTCCGTGTCGCGACCCATGAGCGTAGGGAGGCTGCCCTGAGCCTGAGTAGCAATATCGTAGAGCGGTCCAAGCGGGTGCGGGGTAAATAACGCTTCGCAGGCACCCCAGAGCCGTCTTGCTGTGCTGCAATGCTGGCTCACAAACTGCTCCACCAGCGCGGTTTTGCCCATCCCAGCCTCCCCGCTGATCAGCACCGTCCGACCATTACCGGTAGTGGTCGTGCGCAAGAGCTCCGACAACTGAGCGAAACAGTGGTCACGTTCGAGAAGGTCCATCGTGCTTCCTCCGCGTTGAGCAGGGATCTCCCAGAGGACGAAGATCCCTGGAAAAAGAGAGAACAAACAAGTGACGCTGTAAAAAACGGCCCAGTTCACTGATGATGGGCGAGTGCTGTTTGAGCGAATATCCGCCTTTCCCCCTCCTCGATCTTAACACCTATCCTGAGCCTATCTCATGATGAGATCAATCTCCATCAGTCATGGCAGATTCTAGAGTGGCTGCTCTATTCAAGGCGCGGAACTGGAGTGTTTTCACGTTGGCTTCCGACACCCCCATTATCTGTGCTGTCTCGCTCACTGTAAGTTTGAGCAGAAAACGGTAGGTTAAGACTTCTCTATAGCGTTCAGGTAATTGTTGGAGGATACGCTGTACTCGTTCTGCCGGGTTGTTGTTCGTCCCAACGGTGGCGTCCTCGTTGGGGATTTCCCAACCGGCTTCTAAGAGGACGTCAAGCGAATTGGTAGGAGCGCGATAAAACGCGCGCCAGTAATCAATGACCGTGGTATGGGCAACCTGGAGGAGCCAGCTTCGTATGCTTTGAGAGCTGCGTTGATAATCGAGATGTCGTACAGCCTTCAGAAAGACCTGCGATGTCAGGTCTTCTGCCACTTCCCGGTTTTTCACCTGAACGTAAACGAATTGGTAGATGCGTGTGAGGTTCTCCTGATAGAACGTCGGTAAGTCCTGCATGTTCGGGTTGGCTGGTGGTGATGTGTATGTCTTCATAAGTTTATCGCTCTTGGGCAGTACCGTATCCTGTTTCACAGTGAAAATGTCACGATACGACATCGTGAAGTGGCACGGCGAGCCAAACCTCTGATGGCATCACGGCATTTTCATCGTGAGGGAGTATTAACTCCCTACATTGTAACAGCAGTATAACCGATGCAATGGAAAGCTCGCATCGGGAATACCTCGCAATTTGGCAAGCCGTTTTCGGCATGGGAGGAGATGCCCATATGCGAAGTTTTGCCCATAGCGCGTTGAGTACCACTCAGTCTATCCTATTTGGCTCGAAGCAAGATAGAAGCTAAGCCAGTCCATGATGTATAGCGAAGGCGACCGCTGCGACCCGATTCTCGCTGCTCGTTTTGTTGAAGATATGGGTCAGATGGTGCGCGACGGTTTTCTCGCTCAGTCCCAATTCGCGGGCAATCTCGCCGTTCGTCATTCCACGGGCAAGCAGGCGCAGCACCTGCACCTGGCGGGCGGTCAGTCCGGCGGGGTAGGTGCGCGTGGGGGTCGCGGCTGTCGCGGTCGGTGTCAGGGGTGGGAGCTTCTCATAAGCTTGATTGGAGAATGCTTGTTCTAGTGACATGGCGCGCCCCTTGCTCCTGGCGAGAGTAAAGTCAAACTCACCCAGGTCGCTGCGAATAGCGGCGACTGTGCGCTCATAATTCCCCTGTTCGATGCGTGGGATGGGCGCGCCGATGGCTTCGCGCAGAGACTCCGCTGCCCCGAGAAGAAGGGCTGCCCACCAGGACTTCCCCTGCGTCGAAACTACCTGGGCGAGTCCTTCCAGACAGGAGGCGATCAACGACGAATGATTCAACTCCCTGGCAATCTCCAGGCTCTCTTCGTAAAGGGAGAGCGCGGCTGACTTCTCTCCTTGAGTGACTCTAACCCGTGCCAGGATAGCAAGTGACTCAGCGAGAGCTTTCCGATGTCCCATCTCTCTATAGAGCAAGATGCTCTCTTCAATTTGCAAACGAGCGGCAGCTAGATCGCCCTGGTTGAGAGCTAACTGCCCCGCGAGGGAGTAGGAGTTGGCTATCCCCTCTTTCTCACCCAATTCGGTAAAGAGTGACAGGCTTTCCTCTAGCAGTGAGCGCAGTGCTGCCTGGTCGCCTTGCGAAACAAAAAGCAACTGTGCCAGGTGCAGAAGTGAGACGGCAATGCCGCGTTTGTCTCCTAGTTCTCTATGAGCCGCCAGGCTCTCCTCTTGGAGTGTACGTGCGCTGTCGTACTTTCCTTCCTGAGCATCTAGCAATCCAAGGGTGGAGAGCGACCAGGCAACACGCTCTTTGTCGCCCATTTCTCTGAAGAGCGCCAGAGCCTCTTGCGTCATAGAGCGCGCTGCGATACTATCTCCTTTCATCCAGGGGACGACACTCAACAAATAGAGCGAGAGTGCAGTGCCCTGCTGGTCCCCCAGCTCCCGGAACAAGGCCAGGCTTTGCCGGCAGTAGGTTTCGGTTCGATCGTAGTCATTCTGAGTGGAGGCCAGCGTCCCGGCCGCAATCAGCGCCTTTGCCCGCGCGCGCAACGATACTTCAACACCATCACTTGCCGCCAGCGCTCGTGCCAGGAAGATTTGCCCTTCATCCAGGTGGCCGTGCATCTGCCAGAACCGCCGTAATGCTCCACCCAGGCGCAGGGCTAGCTCCATGTGGCGCTCTGGCTCATTCCCGTCCTGCTTGAGCGCCCAGTTCATTGCCGCACGCAGGTTATCATGCTCGCCCTCCAATCGCTCCAACCATATGGCTTGTCGCGGGCCTCCAAGCTCTCTTTCCGATTCCTCTGCAAGGGCAACGTAATATGAGGCATGGGCCTGTCGTACCGACTGCTCTTCCCCGCTCGTGTCCAGCATTTCCACGGCATATTCGCGGATAGTTTCTAACATCATCAGTCGTGGTTCGTCGCCCTGCCCGGTTTGAAGCAGCAAGCTTTTGTCGATAAGTGAGGTCACTCCGTCCAGCACCAGCTCGCTTCTATCGGGATACGAGATGTAAAGCGCTTCAATCGCCTCCAAGGTACAACCACCGATAAAGACAGAGATGCGGCGAAAGAGTTGTTGCTCCACCGCATTTAACAGGTGATAGCTCCAGGCGATGGTGTTGCGCAACGTCAGCTGACGTTCAGGAGCGTTTTGCGTTCCGCCAGTTAATATCGCCAGCGGGTGGATCATGCGTTGAAGCAGTGCCTGCGGCGAGAACAGTTTAATGCGTGCGGCAGCCAACTCGATGGCGAGCGGCAAGCCGTCCAGCCGTCGGCAGATCGCCACAATTGTTTGCATCGTAGCAGTCTTGACGTCAAAATCAGGCTTGATGGCCAGCGCTCTTTGCAAGAAGAGCGCAATAGCGGGATAGTGCGCGAGTTCTTCGACAGGCAGCGGGGATGCTGCTTCGGGTAGCGCCAGGGGAGGGACCGGGAATTCATACTCACCCTGGATGTGAAGCACTGCACGGCTGGTGACCATTATTTTCAAATGCGGGCAGGCGGTAAGAAGTTCTGCGATAGTCAGCGCGGCCCTGACCACCTGCTCAAAGTTGTCGAGCAGCAGCAAGCAATGTTTCTCTCGCAGCAAGGTTTTCAAATAGTGCAGGTGTTCGGCAACCGGGTGCTGTCTTTCTGCGTATCCATGGTTCATGCCGAGTTCGTGAGCGATAGTAGAAATGACCATGCTGGGATCGATGATGGAGGCCAGGGGAATAAAAAACACGCCATCCCCGAAGGTAGGCTGTAATTTGAACGCGACCGCGAGACCCAGCCTGGTTTTACCGATGCCTCCTGTGCCGGTGAGCGTGACGAGGCGCACATCTGGGCGCTGCAGAAGAGCACATACCGCCAGCACCTCCAGATTGCGCCCGATCAAGGAGGTCAGTGGAGCAGGGAGATTGCTAAAGGAGGCATCATGAGTTTGCAGAGGAAGCGTCTGCTCGGGCGATCCTGCCCCGGCGGCTTCCTCCAGAGCCTGCGCAAAATCCTCGATACGCTCGTAGCGCTGATGGGGGTTCTTCGCCAACGCCTTCACGATAACTTGCTCAACAGCGGAGGAAAGTGTTGTAACCCGCTCACGTAATGAAGGGAGAGGAGCAAGCGTATGTTTGATGGCGATTTCCGGCAAGGTTCCGTTAAATGGACGCTCTCCACTCAGCCATTCGTAGGTCACGATGCCGAGCGAGTACTGATCGCTGGCCGGTACAGGATGCGCCCGCAGTTGCTCCGGCGACATGTAAGGAACGGTTCCGGCTGTATCTGGGGTCTGCCAGGAACTCGCGCCCCCATACATCACAGCGATGCCAAAGTCGCTCAGCAAGACTTCGCTGCTGCGACCCAAGAGCATGTTCTCTGGTTTGATATCGCGGTGAATCAATTGCCGGTCGTGCGCGTACTGCAAGGCATCGGCTACCTGGCGCACATACGTAAGCACCGTTTGGAGTGGGAGGCGCGATCCGTCCGGATGGCGCTGGCGCAAGTTGCCGTTGGGCGCAAAGTCCATCACCAGGAAAGGGGTTGCACCATCTACACCAAAGTCCATTACTTGCACAATATGAGGATGGCGTAAATGGGCAACGACCCGCGCTTCGTTACTGAAATTTACCAGGTCGTTGTCCGTCAGTCGTCCGTGCAGTACTTTAATAGCAGCCAGGGTTTGCAGGTGAACATGTTGTCCCAGGTAGACATCAGCGAAGTTGCCCCGCCCCAAGAGACGGATGAGTTGGTAATTGCCCAGTTGCTGTCCTTCGCGTTCTCCCTCAATCCTCATGATTGCACCTCCTCAAGGGTGCCCGCTTTGTTTTCTAGCCTCTTCTAGCTCCCCCATTATAGTTGAATTCCGTGGACACATCAATATTATTATGGCCCAGCTGTCTTGCGAAATTGGCAAGGATGCGGTAAACTCGACATTATTCTGAGAACTGAGAGGTGCTCTTGATCCAGTTTCATAGAATCAGGAAACTTGGAACATTTACCGAACGTCGCGCCTGAAAGCCCCTGCGCTTGAGACCTGATTCTTACCCACATCTTTTTGGGAAGGCCTGAGAAGCCAATCACCATGGATGTGTGTGTGAACCAGTCAATAGTGGCACCTGGCCTCTCTCGCTGTTTCATCAAACCCAATTGTAAAATGTGGGTAAAAGACAGCGCTTGAGACAAGGGGATGAAAGGCGCGTTCCTTTGGGCGAGGTTTCAAGTGCAAATTTTCGCATATTTGAGCAATGATTCAGAGCAAAATTTTTGACCTGAACCATTGCAAACATTCATTTATTCAACATCAGGTGGTAAGCATCTCACTTCGTAAAAACTCTCTTACATCAATGGCTCCGGTAATCTTGAGCCAAACCGGCCCCTGATCTGGCTCAATCTCCAGAGTGAAGCGAAAGAAAGGACAACAGAGGCGTTCGTAGCTGAGAAACGCCACCACCGTTTGCAAGAGGTCCGTCTCGTTGGGAAGTCGCCAGGCATAGCCTGTGGAAAGTTCTCGTACTTCTTGCGCTGAGGCAAAGACTCGTTCGGTGTTGGCTTGATGGACTGGTCGAAATTCTTTGGGAATGGCAGTGATGTTGCACGCCACAACCCGCTCAGACGGCTGAGATGACATCAATGAAACCTCCTTAGTTCGTGTTGCATTTTTCCTGCCACCAGCATACAATTTCAAGTACCCTTGAAGTCAAGAGGGAAAAGGAACAGGAAACTGATGGAAGAACTCTCCATTGGAGAAGTGGCGCGCCGGGCTGGATTGCGAACGTCCGCCTTGCGCTACTACGAAAGTAGAGGTCTCTTGCCAGCCCCTGGTACTCCTCGCTCAGCCTTGCACCTGGACCTGTTGCAGCGCTTCCTGTGTCCGAGGAAGAGGGGACTCGCTCCGTCTTACAAGTATAGGTTTTTTGGGCGGAGCCCGAACTCGCGTAGGGGCGGGGGTGGTATGGATGCGGGGTAGCCGCGTCTGGGGGACGATGAAGGCAGGGCCCTTGTGGCCGCCCGTTGTCGGCATCCGAGGAAAAAACTACCCATGTGAGCCAAGTAGAATACCATGTAGACCGTGTTCAAAAGCCAAGATGCGCCCCAACATACCCACTTACGACACGAACGAGCAGCACACCCATGAGCAGACCACTCCTGATAGAACCCACCACTCGCCCGCGCAGGTGTGGAGGCGCCAGACTCAATACATTTCAAATAGCCCATGCTCCTAGCGGAGCACCCTGAACGATGAAAGTGGTCACGCAATTCCAGGAGAAGAAGACATGTTGCCAGTCAAACGAAGCCGATGCAGCCGTGTCATCCTGAGCGCAGCGAAGGATCTCTGTCCGGCGAGAGATCCTTCGCTCGCGCTCAGAGCCTGCGCCTCTCGAGAAGCGAAGGGGGTCTCGTCTTTGAAATGTCTTGGGCGCCAGGCTGGCAGCAAATGGAACCATATGGGAGTACCCTTCTCCTGGACGAAGCGTTTCTTTCACCAGCGTTGCCTCGATCTCTGCGCTCTCATGAGGCTCGCAACTCATTCATTCTCCCTAAGAGAACCAGCAGGCGATTTGCCAGCGGTCTGCAGACAACCCCCACAGCTTACCACATCAGTTCCATCTCAAGAGTGTGTCTCCGTTTCGCAACGAACCCTGCTTGTTCATAGATCGCTCGACCATCTCGCGTGGCATACATCCAGATCCGATGGGCCTGGCGCTGCTTTGCACACGCCATGAGGGTCTGCAAAAGCGTGGTGGCAATGCCCTGACGGCGCCAGACTGGCACGGTGTACATATTCAAGAGATAGGCTTCCAATCCCCTCAGATTGCGCTCAGAAGGTGGCTTCTGGAAAAAGATGAGCCCACTGGTTGCCACAATCGTGCCGTGTGCTTCGGCCACCCACACCACAATTGCTTCTGCTGGCAGTGCTTCAAGGAAATACTGACGAGTCGCTCGCCGCACCTCTGCCAGCATCGCCTCCTGCGTCAGGTGACCGCTCTCGCGTTCCAGAGCCAGGCGCAGATCCACTAACCTCTCCACATCTTCCAGAGACGCTCGACGAATCGAAACCACAGAGCTCATAGATATTCATACTCCTTCTTTTCCTATTCCTCCTCACTCCTTGTGGGAGCCGACGATCAAGGCAGGAGGCAATTTGCGGGCCAGCAGATAGACGCGCTGTATCTAAACTTCGACCTCCACAGAAGGTGCCCGCTGCATACTCACTTCAATGCCAAAGCCAGCCTCCCGCAAGTAGCCCCTCACAAGTAGGTTTTTTTGGAAAATGGCTTGCAAGGCTGGTCCGCGTAGGGGCGGGGGCGGCGTGGATGTGGGGGGAGGGCCCTTGTGGCCGCCCGTTGCTGGGGCATGCTTGTTCGCCCAAGGAAAAAACCTCCCCCTGAGAGCCGCAAGTAGCCCTCCATCACCTCGCGCTCAAAGAAGACTCCCTCCAGCGAGGTCGGCTTGCCCCACCATTCCTCCACACGCCTCACCTCCTGGCCCACATGCAAGGAAAGCAAGAGCACCCCATTTGGTCGGAGCACGCGGTAAAACCCGTCCAGGACTGGGACCACTTGTGGGCCCGAGAAATGGATAATGGAGTTGAAGCCCACGATGCCGACCCCCCCATAATCCATGATAGCTCTCATTGATGGCTTCAATCAAGAGAGCCATTCGCTGAATCTGATCATAGCTGTCCACGACAAAGCCCAACGGTAAGTCAGGGCTGGGAAGCATTGTGTTCCTGGGATGGTCATACGAGTATAGGTTGAGAGAGGAGAAAAGCCATGTTCATCGAGAAAGGCTCTGGTGTACGCCAGTACTGGGTAGCAGAAGCCTCAGGCGATTTACTTGCGGCAGTACCGAACCTGGCAGTCCCTCCCCCAAGAAAACAGATAGAGATGAGGATAGGTGCCTTACTAGATCACTATGCGGGCGGTAATATAAGTAAGCTGGCCCGATTATTGGGAGTCAATATCCAGGCCCTGTGGGGTTATCTTCATAAGGGTAAGGTCAGACATTTGGAGATAAGAAGCGCTAAGAGCACTTGTATGCTCAAAGAGGATACAAATATCAAATGGAACAGGTCCACAATCGAGTTTGAGAAGTGGCTCCTGAGCTTGTCTCACTTGATGCCTTGCTTTTCTCTAAACATCTGAACATTCAGTGAAGAAGTCTGAAAAGACTGTGCTGACCTCAATATAATTGAGTAGGAAAACTTGGAGCTGGTCGCTATTCTCTCTTAATCTTATCTACGCTTATAGCAGCTAAAGGCCATAAGCAGATATAATCAGAGTATGTGCGTGCTGAAACACATCCGCTAATCTTTAGCAACTCTATGCATTAGCATATCTGCTAACGCTGTTTCAGCACTTCGCTGAATCGAAATAAGCTCAAGATTTCCGTAACATGACGACACCCCTACCGATTCAGCGAATTGAGAAGTTCTTTTTAGGACAGTGCGTAAACCTATAAATGCAACTCGTTATTGAACTCGCATACGAAATTGCTTGTAGATGTTTTGTACATGCTTTGACGGACTCCTATTCTCTTGCTTGAGGCGGACCATCAATTTGAGATCCTCGTCCGACAAGATGAGGATAATCTTTCGAGGGGTGCTCGGCGTATCATTGAAAATTGAGTATGTTTTTCGAATAATGTTATCACCTGGCGATTTTCGGGTGACGATAAAGCCTAACATGCCTAGCCTGACTCCTAAGTAACTTGCTGTCTGATTTATGTGTTCTAGTTCTACTTTCTCTACATTCTTGTTTTCAAACATTACAAGTAAGCTATTATAGGTAGTTCTGACATATCCCCAAAAGGATGTTTCTGCCTCATTCGTATAGATAATATCTCTTCGCTCGGTCCCCTGATAAGTCTCAACCTCCATTTTCCCATCGGTCAATTCAGGTTCAAACAAATAATTGAAGATTTCGAAGACCAACCGTTGGTAATCACTTGCTGCAGTACGTCCAACGGGAAGACTATCCAATCGTGAAATGAATCTTTCGCCGAGCTGATTTTCGGAATCAAGAAATATCTGATCACTTCTAAGGAGCGGCTCTGCCTGAGTGCCTTCCCGCTCCTTACGCCCAATATATTGGTCTAAAAGTGTCAGGCGTTCACGTGTAATTTTGACAACCTCTTGTTTGGTAAGCTGCAGCCTCTCTTGTTTTGCCATGCCGGGATAACGGGGCAGTCGTTGAGTTGGACTAGGGCGCAAAAACATCTTAAACTCGTGACCAACAAAGTCATCGTAATTGATCCAGGGTAGCAGCCGTACAATACGGCGGGGAACAAGTAAGATAGGACATCCAGTTACTGGATTTTTTGGAAGGTCGAAATAGCCATCTGACCATTCCCAGCTTTCGAAATCGAAGTAGTGGGTGATTGGCATGGCTGCAGTCAAGGGAATACCCCAAAGCTCCGCTTGGTTCTGAGTATAGTTAATCAAGTAGACTTTAAGG
>WNGL01003603.1_pt1 | contig 18617 bp, 17 predicted proteins | sample 5400591 | NCBI WGS metagenome assembly WNGL01 (sample SAMN13153377, study PRJNA577476) | soil metagenome | isolation source: 80 cm soil or saprolite under Garry oak tree replicate 1 | place: USA:California | collected 2016-06-15 | reverse complement strand
GGTGTCCCTTGTTCTGCACGCATGTGCTCAATTGAGTTTTCAATCATGGTGGGAACTTCATTATTCTTAAATTGAGCCTGGAGTGTGCTCGCCAGTTGTTGTAGCGGTTCAAGGAGTTTTAGTAGGTTCTCTACATTCAGTGTCTGAAAGCGCATCCTGAGCAGGTGTTCCTGAGTGGTGATCAATATATTGCGTAGTTGTTGTCCTTGAGGAGTGAGTACAACACGGATATAACGCCGGTCTCCCGCTTTCCCTCGCCTGCGTTCTGCCAGTCCACATTCTTCCAACTTGTCAACAATACTCGTCACATTACTCTTATCACAAATCAGTAAGTCAGCCAATTCACTGAGAGAGCGACCTTCTTCATTTTTGAGATGGACCAGTGCCCAGTACTGAGTGAGGGTCAACCCAAATCGCTTCATCAGTTGACGTTCTCCCTCATCAAGTTCAAGAAAGGACTGCGCAAGAAATTGAGAAACCTCCTTTTCAAGTTCAAGACGTTCTATTTCAGCTTGTTCCATATGGTTCTCTTTCATACTGTTGGGCATTCAACTGTATAACTGATACCAGCATACCTCGCAATTACCGATATGTCAATGGTTTTGAGAAGCCCTGTGTGGTTGGCTGATCTACTTGCGTTCTTCCCCAAGCAAGTATTCCCCCAGCGCAGTATATCTGGCTCCCGAGCGCAGTAGTTCGCTTCTCATCACACATAGTCGACTGGCGTGATACGGTGAAGAAGCAACCTTTATTTCTGTCAGGAGGCGCAGCAGGCGCTGCCGTTCATCAGGTCCGAGTGGCACTTTTATGCGTGCTAATGTGAGGTGCGGTGAGAATACGCGCTTCTCAACCGCGAAACCACGGAGTTCAAGTTCCCCACCGAGCAAGCGGTGCAGCTGCTGCAAGGCACCCGAAGGTTCGTTGACGCCTACCCAGATAACACGAGGATATTGCGACGAGTCAAATACACCCAGGTGCGAGAGGCGAAACCCGAAGGGTGCTACCCCCTGCGCTGCGGCCTCAGCTGCCTGCCTCGCTTTAGCCACCTGCTCATCAGTCAAATCGCCTAGAAAAGCAAGGGTGAGATGAATTCCCTGCGGATCAACCCACCTTATTGGAGGTAATTCCTGCGCCATCTGGCGGATGACTCCACCGAGAATACTGCGTATGGAGTCATCTAGATCGAGGGCAATAAAAGTCCGTATCATGCTACACACAACATTGCGTCGAGTTCGGTGCCATCAATCGTCTCAACCTCGATCAGGTGTTCGGCGATGGTGATAAGTTTATCTCTTTTCTCCTGCAGAATATGAAGCGCGGTCTCGTAAGCCTGTTCAACGAGTAACGAGATTTCTTTGTCGATCCTGGCTGCTGTCTCCGGGCTGATCGAAGAGGAACCATCCGCTTCCATCTTGAGCGCTACGTTACCCAGCGGGCTCATACCGAACTCGCAGACCATGCGCCGGGCAATATTTGTTACATACTCGATATCCTGGCTGGCCCCCGTGGTGATATCACCAAAGATGATCTCCTCAGCAGCTCGTCCGCCCATCGCTCCCGCCATCTTGGCTAGAAGCTCCGAGCGACGCATCAGGTAGCGGTCTTCACTTGGTGCCTGCACCGTAATACCCAGGGCCATACCTCTCGCAATTGCAGTTACCTTGCGCACCGGATCTGCTCCGGGACTGGAGCGCATGACGATGGCATGTCCCACCTCATGATAGGCAATGATGGCCTTCTCAGCTTCTGTAATCACGCGGCTCTTGCGCTCCGGGCCAGCCATCACGCGCAGGACAGCTTCTTCAAGCTCGGGCTTGTGGATGACCTTGTCTCCACGGCGCGCAGCCAGTAGCGCAGCTTCATTCAACAGATTGGCCAGGTCAGCTCCAGAAAAACCGGCAGTTTGACGGGCCAGGTCTACCATGATGACATCGCTAGCCAGTGGCTTATCTTTCGCATGTACCTCGAGGATAGCAAGCCGTCCGCGGATATCGGGTTTGTCGAGCATTACCTGGCGATCAAAGCGCCCCGGGCGTAGCAAGGCGGAGTCGAGTACATCAGGGCGGTTTGTGGCAGCTATGACAACGACGTTGGTATGACTATCAAAACCATCCATTTCTACCAGCAATTGGTTAAGTGTCTGCTCGCGCTCGTCGTTGCCACCTACTCCAGAATTATTACGCTGGCGGCCCACGGCATCAATTTCGTCAATGAAAACAATGCAAGGCGCATGTGCTTTGGCCTCTTTAAACAAGTCGCGTACACGCGCGGCGCCAACCCCTACGAACATCTCCACGAACTCAGAGCCACTAATGTTATAGAAGGCCACATTGGCTTCACCTGCCACCGCACGTGAAATGAGCGTCTTACCCGTCCCAGGGGCGCCCACCAGCAGAACTCCCTTAGGGGTTCGTGCTCCCATGGCGACAAAACGCGCTGGATATTTAAGAAACTCAACAATCTCCTCGAGCTCAGTTTTTGCCTCCTCAACACCGGCAACGTCCTTAAAAAGCACCGAAGGGCGTGATTCATTAAAACGCTTGGCTTTTGAGCGTGTGAAGAAAGCAGCCTGGTTACCCGCACCGCCTCGTCGCAAAAAGAAAAGCATAGCACCGACGATCATTGTTATCAAAAGAACATCTACCACTAATTGTGTCCATTGCATGCGCTGCCCGTTATCCACAGAGACGGCGACGCCATCGTGTCGAAATATCTCTGTTACCGCCTGTCCGTCTTCTTTGATCGCATGGTACTGCTGGCCCGAAATACTGGTGGCGAATATCTCGTCTCCACTGATCAGCACAGACTTCAGTTGGTGGTGATCGGCAAGGTTGAGTACTTCGCTGATCGGTTCTTCCTGTATATTGCTATAGCCGAAGTTAATATTGATGGTGTGCGTAGCTATCAGCCCAAAGACAACCGCCATTGTGCTCACTAACACCAGTGCAATGAGTATCCACATACCATAAGATGCCAGGCGCGTTCGCCTCTTCGTCCCCTTTTGCGGTGGGCGAGGCGATTTTGGCCCCGTTTGTTCTGGGTTATCCTGTGGAGGCATTTCCGTCAAGCGCTGCTATACCCTTCTAGATGCGGAAAACACTACCTACTGTATGTCAACGCGTATCTTTTTAGTTCTATATGCCTAAGCACGACAAGTATGGACTCAGTATAGCCGATTAATGCAGCATTAATCAAGATTAGGATTTGCTTAGAATGCTTAGAAACTGCTTTTACAATGGGAGATTTAGCAAATTTAAGGATATCATGCCGTGTCCTTGAAGTAGTACTTATGGCTCCAACTCGCCTCTCTGCACCTTTGCCAGCAGCTTTGTCCAGGCGAGTACCTGTGGCACGGAGCTCGGTATGCTGAACGTATATGGTACATCATGATCGCCTGTAGAACACAATTCTAGCTCTAAGCGTCTCATTTCCATTAAACTCATACATCGTTCAGTCCAGAGTTGGTCGGCAGTAATAGAGGTCGATATCAATCCCTGGTTCTCTCGCCTCAACATCTCATCCATATACTCAGCAGAAGAACAGAGGAATACGCGAACATGATCCTTTGGAACACAACGATATATTCTAAGGAAACCAAGCACGGCCTCGATCGAGGTCAATACTGTTGATTTCCACTGCCAGGTAGATGTCTGCTCTGCCTGCAACGCCACTCGATAGTACATCTTAAGAGCACCTCACATCTTTCATTTTCATTGTTCACATCCTTAACGCTGATATATTCTTATAATGGTAGATGAACTTTGTTGATGAAAGGAGACCGTATCATGAAACTACATGTCAACGGCACAGAACTCTTTTTTGATGTGGCCGGAAGCGAGCTGGATGTTGCAGCAGATTTTCGCCAGAAGTCAACCATGATAATACTGCATGGTGGCCCGGGCTTTGACCACACGTACCTGCGTCCCTGGCTCGATCCCATGAGCGGATTTGTCCGGTTGATCTACATCGATCAGCGTGGATGTGGCAGGTCGCAGCGCCATAGCCACGAATACTATCAGCTCGGCATTATGGCAGATGATATTGTCCTGTTCTGCAAGGCACTAGATATTGAGCGACCCATCGTGCTCGGCCAGTCATTTGGTGGTTTTGTAGCGCTCAGCATTGCTCATCGCCATCCTGATTTTCCAGCAGGCATTATCCTCTTTGATACCTCTCCTGCCTGGACCGGCGGCTATGATCTGGACGCATTAGAGCATCTGGTTGGTGGGGAGCGCGGCAAAGAACTGCGCGAGATTGCTTACCGGGAATCGACCGGGCAGGCCACAGAGGCAGAACTGAAGCGCTTTGAACTGGAAATCATGCCCCTCTACTGGCACCAGGGATATAAACAAGAGTACATCGACGCGATGTACATTAATCCACTGGTGAACATGGATATTGCTATGTATATGATGGGTACCCTCAGCAAGGAGTATGATCTGCGTCCCCATCTGCAACAGATACAGGTACCCGCGCTCGTTTTGCAGGGGCGCTACGACTGGGTGACGCCGATGGCAGGGGCAGAGGAGATGGCACAAAAAATTACAAATGCTCAATTGCATATATTTGAGCGCTCTGGACACATGGTATTCATGGAAGAGCAGGAAGAGCTGGTCTCGGTAATTAAACAGTGGGTTGAATCGCTCTAAATAACGAGTGATGTTCTTCTAAGCTGATATGCCGCCTCGGCATCATTCAGGATACTTGTATCCACTTCTTCAATGAACATTTCCTCCTGATTATGCTCAAGTACCCTCAGAGTACCTTTAAAGGGAACAGTGATTTGTGATCGACCTATTAACCTCTCTTCTATCCCCTGATACTTTCCTACCCCGGCCGCATTCGCGTAGACCAGGATTATCTCGTTCTCAAATGCTCGCGCCACACACAGTGCATTCACCAGCTTTACCTCCGCATTTGTATCATACTTCATCCCTGATCCAGCATCCTCAAAACACCAGTAACTGGGGCAGATGACAATTTCTACGCCCTGCCTGACCATCGCTTGAAATACCTCAGGAAATATCAGGTCCCAGCAAATTATCAAGCCAGTTTTCCCAAACCGAGTTTCAAAGACCACTATCTCATTTCCAGGCGTAATATATACCCTCTCTGGAATCCACAGGTTCATCTTCCTGTACCTTGCCAGAATGCTGCCTGTCCTATCGATGTAGTATGTAGTGTTATAGAATCCCACGTGATCACCTTCAATGATTGAACCAGGCACAATATCTATACTATAGGTTACAGCAAGCTGTTGAAAATGCCTCACATAGCCGCCTTCGTAGTCGACAAAACTCTTTTCGCCAGAGAGCGGGCCAGTGATAAAATCTTCGGGGAAAACAATTATTTGCGCCTCTGGCGCAGCTTCTTTAATGAATTGCTCTGCTTTCTTGAGGTTATCCTCTGGTGCGAATTGTCGAATTTCAAACTGCACCACCGCTATTTTTAGTTTCACACGTTCCCTCCTTCAGGGTATCTATTTGCGAAAAAGTCCATCACTGCTGTCGTATATTCCTCTTCACATCCCAGGTGAGCAGCATGGCCAGCATCTAAGAGCAACAAATGGGAACCTGGAACGCGCTTGTGGATCTGGCGTGAATAATCAGCCGGGACTACGCGATCGCGGGCACCGTGTATAATCAGCGCCGGGCAGCGAATCGACGCCATTTCCTCCCTGGTAATCAGCACTCCTCCGGCAGCTACCAGCGCCTCCTGGGCTGCCACATACATGCCGGGAAGCGCACGCCAGTAGGGCTCCCCGTGCAGCTGCGCCAGTTGCGTTTGCCATTCCTCCGACAGAGGAACCTCAAGTAACCAGTGGCGAATAGCCGCAACATCCTGCGCGTTGATCGACGGCTGCGCTCCCAGAATGGCCAGGGCACTCACACGCTGAGGGTGCAGTGCCGCCAGCAGCAGCCCAACAATACCACCATCACTAAAACCGAACACCAGTACCTTATCAATACTAAGCGCGTCAAGCAGGGCTACCATATCTGCGACATCTTCCCGGTAGTAGGTGACGGTATAGCTGGTACGTTGTGTCGATTGCCCGTAGCCATGCAGGTGAGGCGCAAGAACGCGATAACGAGTGCGCAGCTGGGGAAGCTGTCCCGCGAAGTCGCTCTCGGGCGTCCCCGCAAAGCCATGTAGTAATAACACAACCTGGCGGGCCACAGGTGGGCTGGACATCGTGAAATCAGGTTCAAAAATATCGTAATACAGAGCAGTGTTTGGTGCTTGAAGAAATGGCATTGTTCACCTGCTACGAGGGAATAGTCTTTAAGACAGGTATAGTATAACATCTCGCATCAGGCTGAGAAAGATTGTCTTGCTAAAAAGCTTGACATGCTTATACCTGATGCATATACTGTATTCCAATATTTATCACTGCAATAGAGAGGTGAGATCGTCTGCCAGGTTTCGCTCTGCAGCGAGTAAAGGGGTGTCTATGTTATGAGCAAGGTTTTTGTCCTCAATGCGCATAAGCAGCCGCTGAGTCCGGTCAGTCCGGCGCGAGCACGCATCCTGCTGACCAAAGGGAAAGCCGCTGTCTATCGGTCCTCCCCCTTCACTCTTATTCTGCGGCAAGTCACCCAGGCCGCGGTGCCGGTTCCGCTGCGGCTCAAAATCGATCCCGGAGCGAAGATGACCGGCTTGGCCCTGGTCAACGACGCGACCGGCGAGGTGGTGTGGGCGGCAGAACTGGCCCATCGCGGCTTTGCCATCACCGCTTCGCTTGCTGATCGGGGGGCGGTCCGGCGCAGCAGACGCTCTCGCCAAACTCGTTACCGAGAACTACGATGGGCGAATCGGCAAAGGTGCGCAGGCTGGCTGCCCCCTTCCCTGATGAGCAGGATCGCCAATGTGCTCACCTGGGTCAAGCGATTACAACGATGGTGTCCCCTGGCGGCACTTACCCTGGAAGTCGTCAAATTCGACCTGCAAGCCATGCAGAATCCTGAAATCGAGGGCCGTGCCTATCAACAGGGCGAGTTGATGGGATACGAATTGCGAGAATACCTGCTGCACAAGTGGCAGAGGAAGTGTGCTTATTGTGGGAAGAAAGGGATGCCGCTTCAAATTGACCACATTGTGCCACGCAGCAAAGGCGGCACGGATCGCGCCTCGAATCTAACGCTGGCATGTGGGCGATGCAATCAGGCCAAAGGAGACCAGGACGTGCAAGACTTCCTCAAAAGGAAGCCAGCAGTGCTTGAGCGCATGCTCGAAGAGGCCAGGACCCCACTACGAGATGCGGCAGCCGTGAACACCACGCGCTCTCTGCTTTATGTGCAGTTGAAGGGGGTGGGCCTCCCTCTGGAAAGTGGGAGTAGAGGGCGCACCAAGTACAATCGGAGTGTGCGAGGACTGCCCAAAACGCATTGGTTGGACGCAGCCTGCATAGGGGCCAGTACCCCAGAGGAGCTTCAGACGAGCCATGTGATCCCTTTACGCATTACAGCCTACGGGCATGGGTGCAGGCAGGTGTGCTTGATGGACGAGCACGGCTTCCCACGAACTAAACCCAAGCGTAAGCCCACCAGGCATACGTTTCGGACCGGGGATCAGGTGCGTGCGGTGGTGCCTGCTCGGCTCACTCATGCTGGAGTGCATGTAGGCCGCATGGCTTCCAAAGCCAGTGGAGCTTTCAGCATTATAACTGCGCAGGGACGGGTAACCGATATTGGGTATCGATATTGTGTCCTGATCCAACACCGAGACGGATATGGCTATCTTCATGGGAAAGGAGGACGCGACTTCCTCCCGGTCCCCTAAAGGGGACGGGTCCCCGTCGTGCAGATTTTTATGGACTCCGACTCAAGCATAGCAGGTAATGCCAACACTGCCACCAACTCTAAAAATGGATTCCAGGCCACCAACGGCGATGAGGATGAGATGATCATCCGTGCCATCAAGCTCAACAAGTTTTTTGGCGATAAACATGTCCTCAAGGATGTTGATTTTGAGGTGCGTAAGCAGGAGGTCGTCGCCTTAATCGGACCGAGCGGCTCAGGCAAAAGTACGCTTATCCGCTGCCTGAATGCCCTGGAACAATTGACAAGCGGCGAAATCTACATCCACGGGCAGAAACTGAATCCTTTCCTTTCGATCAAGCATCTTAGCCCCATCCGCCGAGAACTCGGCATGGTATTCCAGAACTTTAACTTATTTCCGCACATGACCGTATTGCAGAACGTGATTGAAGCGCCCCTGCTAGTGCGTAAGATGCCCAAAGATCAAGCAGTTGCGCTCGGTGAGAAGCTGCTGGCAAAGGTCGGCCTCTCGGAAAAGCGCGATGTCTATCCCAGTCGCTTGTCTGGTGGGCAGAAGCAGCGCGTAGCTATTGCTCGTGCGTTGGCTATGCAGCCGCGTGCATTGCTCTTCGATGAACCAACTTCTTCATTGGACCCGGAGCTGGTCGGCGAAGTGCTCAAGGTCATGCGCGACCTCGCCTACGAGGGCAGCACAATGGTCGTAGTAACGCACGAGATGCAGTTTGCGCGTGATGTCTCGGACCGCGTAGTTTTTATATCTGACGGCACAATTGTTGAACAAGGTGACCCTCAGAAGCTATTCAGGCAACCTAAGGAGGAACGCACGCGGCTATTTTTAGAGCGCGTGCTTTCAACCTTACCGTAGATTGCACATAGCCCAGGAGAATCATCAACGTTCTGCAGAAAGGCGAGATGCAATTATGAACCAGGGAATCAACAGGCGAACATTTCTCAAGCGTGCAGGTCAAGCGGGGGGCCTCATCGCTGTCGGTGGCACAATCGAGTCGATACTGGCAGCCTGTGGGGGGAATATTTCTACAACGGCGCCAACAACGGGAACAACTCCTGGCGCTACCAAGGTAGCCAGTGCGGGCTTAAAAACGCCCGGCGTGCTGCAATGGGGTGCTGATTACGTTGATGGCGCGCCCTACGTCTTCAAGGACCCGAAGAACCCCAACAACCTCGTCGGCTTCGAGGTCGAGATTGCCGCGGCCATGGCAGGAGTAATGGGTATTACTCAGACCCAGATAGAGACCGACTATGGCAGCCTGGAGCAGGCTCTGCTCTCGAACAAGTTCGACTTCGTGATGAATGGCTGGGAAATCACGGAAGATCGTAAGAAGACGGAGCTGTTCTCTGAAGCGTACTACCGTTATGGGCAACAGATCGTTGTACGTGCGGACGATCCACGTTTCACGCAATATGATAGGAACAGCGATCTCCAGTTGTCCATTCTAGATGGTCTCACGGTTGGAACCGGTACAGGTTATAAGGCAGCAGATGACCTGGCGACAGACTCCAAGATCAATACCAAGCTCTATGATGGCAACCTTCCATTCGACGATCTCAAGCAGAAGAAGATCGACGCTATGATGGTAGACTTGCCCATCATCACTTACTACGTGCTTGGCGCTGGCCCTGGTGGTCAGGCCGATCCGGCACTGAAGGCTATCGGTAAACCCTTGTTCCCCGACATCTACGTCGTTGGCTTCAATAAGAGCAACCACAATGCCTCAACATTGCTGCCAGAGATCAACCAGGCACTTGCGGTACTCAAGAAGAACGGTACCCTCAAGACGATCTATCAGAAATGGAGCATGTGGAACGACCAACAGGCCGCCATCGGTATTATGTAGGGTCCAGTATAGAAATGGGGGAACGGTGGCAGACAAGTCTGTAGCTTGTAGTCCTCCGTGTCCCCTTCTATTTTCTGCTTTGCCGCCGACGACTTAAGGAAGTAGTTCATGGATCTAATTAAAGCCGCCCTACCAGCTTTTCTCAAGGGAGCCGAGAACACGATTATCTATTGTGTTTCTTCTTTCGCGCTGGCCCTCCTGCTCGGACTTACTCTCGCTCTGATGAATAGCTCGCGCTTCGTGTGGTTGAAAACACCGGCACGCATTTTTATTGAAATCATTCGCAGCACGCCTATCATCACCCAGTTATTTCTCCTCTATTACGGCGTAGGGGCCATCCTGGTAAACTTTAATCTGGCTTATCTTGATAACGCCTGGGTCGCAGGCATCGCTACACTCTCACTCAACTATGCAGCATACGAAGCAGAGGTCTACCGGGCAGGTTTTCTCTCGGTAGAACACGGTCAAACGGAAGCTGCACATTCTTTGGGGTTGACGCAGGGACAGACCTTTTTCCGCATTGTGCTACCACAAGCTATCCCGCTGATGATTCCACCCTTCGTCAACGATTTCATCTACATGCTTAAGGACTCCGCCATAGTGAGCGTTATCTCCGGCACCGAAATCACCTCCCAGTTGAACTTCTGGCTTTCGCGCCACTACAGTAATTCTTTGCCGCTGTTTGCGCTTACCATCGTTTTGTATCTTATACTCAGCCTGCCTATCTCCTTTTTTGCCAGGCGCTATGAAAGCCGACTGCGGGCAGCTTTATAGTGAAATAGGTGATGACAGGATTATGCAGCAAACCATTAACTGAAGTTGAGGAGTTTCCAATGTCGGATGCATACGGGCAGCCTTATCAACAGGTCGTTTCCAAAGCTGAACCAGGGCAGCGGAACTGGCTGGTCATGCTGGACTATATTTTTTACATAGTCTTGGCGCTCGTAGTGGTAGGATTTCTATATTACTTCTATACCTTCCGCAACTATGCTCTCCTTTATGCGCCCTTCTTGCTCCAGGCGGCAGGCACAACCATCATGATCTCACTGGTAAGCATGGTGCTGGCAACTATCTTTGGCTTCATCGGCGCCCTTGGCCGTCTCTCACGTTTCGCCATAGTGCGTTCAATTGCTACCGTGTACGTCGAGGTAGTGCGTGGCACTCCTATTCTGGTGCAATTGCTGCTGTGGGGCTTCGGTGTAGCCACACTGCTCTCGAATGCAGGTTTTGACCCTTACAGCTTCGCGTTTCAAGTGTTGACACCGTTCCAGGAAAACAGCCTTGTCTCGCCTCAATTTACCTTCCTCTTCTATGGGGTGATCGGACTGAGCTTTAACTACGGAGCCTACCTGACAGAGGTCTTCCGTACCGGCATCGAATCGATCAACAAAGGACAGACCGAGGCTGCATTGAGTCTTGGCCTGGGCTCTAGCCAGACGATGCGTCGTATTGTGCTGCCACAGGCAATACGTATCACCATTCCGCCATTTACCAACTACTTCATCACGCTCATTCAGGATAGTGCATTGCTCTCCGTCCTGGGTGTGATCGAACTGGAAAATACGATTGGTTCGTTTGCTTACCCCCAGTTAGATTCGAACGTCAAGTTGTTCGTCTTCGTCTTAGGTGCCCTATTCTACTTTATTATCTGCTACCCGCTTTCACTGGTTGCTCGCTACCTGGAAGCACGTATGGCAAGAGCGTACTAAAGGGTGCGTTTCATTTTTTTGCGCCGCCTGCTTGCTGGGGGAGGGTGGTAGGGTGGAGCCAGGCGGTGGTACACTGGCGAAGAGGAAAGGAGTTGTGCAAACAGTCAAGGAGAGAGAGTCCAAGATGCAGCCAGAAGACTTGCAACAGCGTTGGAAAGAGCAAGGGGAGGAAGCCACTGCCGCTGTCGCGCAGTGGAGAATGGCCCACTCGAAAGCGACGCTAGCGGAGATTGAACAAGCGGTGGATGAGCAGATCAATCGCCTGCGCGCTCAGTTGATTGAGCAGGCGGCACAAGTGAGTACGGCAGCCGGCAGTGAAGCCAGCCAGGGACTGGTGTGCGAGCAATGTGGTCAGGCGCTACAAGCACGCGGACGGGCGCGACGGAGGTGGCAGACACAAGGAGGTCAACAGGTGGAGGTGGAACGCACGTATGTGACCTGCCCACACTGCGGAGGCGGGTTTTTTCCCCCTGGATAAGGAATTGCAGGTGCCCGATGGGCATCTGTTGCCGCACGCGCAAGAGGCACTGGTGAGCTTGGGGAGCGAATTGCCGTTTGGACGCGTCGCAGAGCATCTAGAGAGGATGTTGGGGGTGGTCGTGCATGCCTCGACCACCCGTCGGCAGACGCTGGCGGTCGGGCAGCGGATCCTACAGATCCAGAACGAGCAGGCGCAGCCCTTAGCCGCCTGCCCCGAGGAGAAAGCCTCGGAGCGCATGGCCATGAGCAGCGACGGGGCCATGGTGCCGTTGGTGGGAGGAGTGTGGGCGGAAGTGAAATTGGTCGCCATGGGCGCGGTCGAACGCCGCTGGCGCAAGGGCGAAGAAGAGATCGTGACGACCAAGCTCACGTACTTTGCGCGCATGGCCCCTGCCGCGACGTTTGCTGATCAGGCCAGCGCGGAAGTGCGCAGGCGAGGCATTGAGCGAGCCAAGCAGGTGTGTGCCATTCAGGATGGGGCGGAGTGGATCCAGGGCTTTGTGCACGGCCATCGCCACGATGCGCTGCGCATTCTCGACTTTGCGCATGCGGCTGACTACGTCAGCGAGATTGCCGACAAGGTGCGCGAGAGTGGAGGGCATCTGCCCGCCAGGTGGGTAGATGGCGTCTTGCACCGGCTCAAACACGAGGGGCCAGCACGGATGCTGCGCCACCTCAGCCGCTTAGCCAGGCGCTACCCGCAGATCCAGGAGCAGGTGAACTACTTGCAGAAGCGGCGCGAACTGATGGACTATCCGACCTACCAACAGCAGGGCTGGCCGATCGGGTCTGGCAGCGTGGAAAGCGGCCACAAGCTCGTGATGCAAGCGCGTTTGAAAGGGCCGGGTATGCATTGGAGACCCGAGCATGTGAATCCGATGCTCGCCTTGCGTTTGGCGCTCCTCAATGATCGCTGGTCAGAGTTCTGGCAGGAGCAACAACGCCTGCGCCAGCAGCAGCAGCAGCTCAAGCGTCAGGCCCGCCAACAGCAGCGCTGGCTTGAGCAGCAGGCCAAACGGCAAGAGGCCCACCCGCTGCCCTTACCCGCTCCGTCGACAGCGAAGCCGACGCGCCAGAAGACCGGGCGCACCGAGGCTCAGTATCGCTGGGGAAGGCACACCTTTTCCACTCGGATGCTCAAGCAAGCGGACGGCGCAAAAAAATGAAACGCACCCCGTACTAAAACAGGGCTTGCTTCTTTGCTTTCCATAAGCTATACTGTTGGAAAGAGAGTCTTCCCAATCAGACTAGTTTCTGAGAAACATGGTGTCACCATGATTACCAAAGCAAGTGAGATGCCCGGCAAACGAAGAGGCCGCTACATTCCGAAATTCTACGTATTTCGGGGTTTCCACCTGTCCACTTGCTACCCCTGATCCATCTCCTCTCACAGCATCCAGGCACATTTCAGGATGCTTTCAGAATGAGATGCTCTCAAACATCTCCATCTTCTAATTTTGCATTCGCTGTCCTAGAAGCTTTTCATGAGTTAGTCATAGTCTATCCATAAGCAAGCTTCCTGAGTTTCTCAAAATACTTATCCCTTAGGATAGTTCGCATCCACTGGCATGAAGTGCGTTTGCTTACCTGTATTATCATGCTTTACCGGCATTGCGGGCCGGGGGTGAATGCTTTTACCATCACCGCAACCTTCAGAAAGGTTTTATATGAGTACCGATGGCTTACTCAAGGCCCTCAACGACTCAAAACGCTATCTCGATATCGTCCACAAACAGCAGTTAGGAAAAAGTGAAGCAGAATGGTTGATCGAAACCACGGTCAGTAACTTCGCTAAGTACTACAACAGCGGCTTTATCGAGTATCGTAAGTCAGTCGCCGAAGCAGGCGACTTCGCGGCAGTCGAATGGACAGGACGAGGCGCGACCTTCAAAGATGCGCTTGGTCGCGAATTCATTGACTGCCTGGGTGGGTTCGGATTATTCAACCTCGGTTGGGCCCATCCCAAGGTCGTAAGGGCCGTTCAAGCACAGCTGGAGAAAAGCCCGCTGCCTACACAGGAACTCCTGGACCCCCTGCGCGGCATGCTTGCCCACCTGTTGGCCGAGATCACTCCTGGTGATATCCAGTACAGCTTTTTTGTCAGTAGCGGCACCGAGGCCGTCGAAGGTGCCATGAAGCTCGCCAAGCTGTACACACGCAAAAGCGGTTTTATTGCCGCGGTACGCGGCTTCCACGGAAAAACCTCCGGCTCGCTCTCCCTGACCGGAAAGGCTGCCTTCCGCCGACCGGCAATGCCCCTGCTCAACAGCGTGTTTCACGTGCCATACGGCGATGCCGGCGCGGTTGAACAGCAATTGCGTATCGCTCGCGAAGTCGGCAACGATATTGCAGCCGTTGTCATGGAGCCGGTACAGGGTGAAGCCGGCGCCATAGTTCCTCCCGATGATTTCTGGCCCCGCTTGCGCCAGCTCTGCGATGAGTATGAAGTACTGTTGATTGCAGACGAAGTGCAGACCGGTATGGGACGTACTGGCAAACTATGGGGCGTCGAGCACTGGAACGTTGTTCCTGATATCATCACTTCTGCCAAGGCCCTGGGCGGTGGCGTTATGCCCATTGGCGCTTTTATGTCCACGCCAAAAATCTGGAGCGTGATGAACAGCAATCCTTTCATCCACACCTCGACAACTGGCGGCAATCCACTGGCCTGCGCTGCTGCCATTGCCGCTATCAACGTCACGCTAGAAGAGCAAATCGTTGAGCAAGCAGCAACAAAAGGTGAGTACTTCATCGAGCAATTGAAGGAGATTGCAGCACGTCATCCTGACATATATGCGTATATCACTGGTAAAGGACTGCTGATTGGCCAGCACTTCGTGAATGATGACGTTGGCTATGCCGTTGCATCCGGGCTCTTCAAGCGTGGCGTACTCATTTCCGGTACTCTTAATAACTCACGTGTCATTCGTGTCGAACCACCGCTGGTGATTACGCGCACAGAAATCGATACTATCTTGAACCGCCTGGAGGACACCATCCAGGAGATTCATGCTACAATCTCGACTCCTGTCGTTACCACCAGCAAAGTCGCAACAAGCACGACCAAAGCCGTGGAAATTGGCTCCATCGCCACCAGCGCCGTAGCCTAGCGAAGGAGGACAACCTCATGCGCATCATCGTACTTGGTGGCGCGGGCGCTATGGGTCAGGTCACTGTGCGTGCGTTAAGCGAATACCAGGACGTTGATCAGGTCGTACTCGCTGACTACAACGAGGGCCGCGCACACCAGGTCGCTGCAATGCTTAATAGTAGCAAAATTGCGGTTAGGCAGATTGATGTTAACGACCAGGATCACCTGGGTAAGCTGCTGCAGGGAGCAGATGTCGTCTTGAGCGCGGTTGATTATGCCTTTAACCTGCCCGTGCTCAAGGCATGTATCCAGGAGAAGGTCCATTACGCTGACCTGGGTGGCCTTTTCCACATGACGCGCACGCTCATGGACATGAATGCGGCAGTCGAGGATGCAGGCATTACTGCTATTATGGGCATGGGTGGCACACCAGGAATCACCAACGTGCTAGCATGTGCCGCCGTAGACAAGCTCGATCATGTCGATAGCATCAAGGTGCAGCTTGGCTGTAGCGATAGTACTCCATCCGCGGCACAACTGGTCGCTCCATATTCTATCCGCACCATCCTTGACGAGTGCACGAAAGAACCACAAGTGTTCCAGGACGGAGTGTGGTATCCCCAACAGCCGTTAAGTGGTGAGGAAGAGATGATATTTCCACTGCCGGTCGGCCGCGCTACCGCCATGTACTCGTTACATTCGGAGTGTGCCACGTTCCCGCTCTCATTTCGCGATAAGGGCATCCGCCACGTTTCGTTCAAAATCGCCTTCCCCCCCGATTTCATCGCGAAGCTGAAGTTCCTGGTGGGTCTGGGCTTTGGCAGCGCCGAACCAATTAGCGTGCAGGGAGCAAAGGTTTCGCCACGTGAAGTACTGGCGAAGCTGCTCGAGTCGGTGCCCACCGGGGATGTCGAACCACAAGACTGTGATGTGCTGCGCGTAGTGGTTACTGGAGAAGCAAATGGGCAGCATACTGAGATCACCAACCAGGTCATGGTGCTGCCCTATCGTCGCTGGGGTATCAGCGCGGGCGCCCTGGATACAGGCGTTCCGCTCGCCATCGCCGGGCGCATGCTGGCCAATGGCGAGATCACCCGCCGCGGCGCCATCGGGCCAGAGCTATGCGTGCCCATCGAGCCGTTCTTCCGCGAACTTGCCCGCTACGATATGCACGTGACGGAGACACGAACCTTGACAGTTGCCTGACAATACCCCTATAGCTATGATAAAATAGCGTTAGATGACTGGCCGCTGATTGTACATTTCGTGCCGATTCACTGGTTTTACAGCGAATATCGCGGAAATGTGTGTATTCCGTTGCGAAATCCCATTATTTTTTAACTTCCGAAAGGAGCTGTTCCGATGGCCGAGTATAAACTGCTCATCAATGGTGAACTCGTCAGCAGCAGTTCGGGCAAGACTGTTGACGACATTGGCCCTGCCAGTGGCGAAGCAATCGCTCGCGTTCCCGAAAGCACATTAGAAGATGTAGAGCGTGCCGTTGTCGCTGCTCGCGAAGCCTTTGACGATGGCCGCTGGTCCGACCTCACTCACGGAGCCCGGGCCGCCGCGCTGGAGAAGCTGGCAATGCTCATGGAAGCGCATGCCCAGGAGATAGCCGAACTGGAGTCGCAGGACGTGGGCAAGCCGATCAAGCTGGCTCGCGACGGTGACATCCCCTTCTCTATCGATAACATCCATTTCTTTGCTGGTGCAGCTCGTCACCTGGCCGGTACCGCTGCCAGTGAATATTCAGGCGGCCACACCAGCATCATCCGTCGCGAACCGGTTGGGGTCGTGGCCTCCCTGGCACCCTGGAACTATCCCTTCATGATGGCAGCCTGGAAAATTGGCCCGGCGCTGGCAGCCGGCAACACTGTTGTTCTCAAACCATCGGTCGAGACGCCGCTCACCACGCTCAAACTTGGCGAGATTGCCCTGGAAGCTGGCCTGCCTCCCGGAGTTCTCAATATCATCACCAGCGGTCCCGGCGTGGCACAGGCGCTTGCCGCTCACAAAAAGGTCAACATGGTCTCGGTCACCGGCAGCACGGAGAGCGGCAAACACATCATGCGTGCAGGCGCCGACACCATCAAGCATGTTCACCTCGAACTCGGCGGCAAGGCCCCCTTTATCGTCTATGACGATGCCGACATCGAAGCTGCCGCCAACGGCGCCGTAGTGGGCGGTTACGTCAACTGCGGCCAGGACTGCACTGCTGCCACTCGCGTATACGTGCAGGACGATATCTACGATACCTTCATAGATTCCTTCCTGAGCAAGGTCAAACAGATTCGTGTCGGCAACCCATCAAACGAGAGTACCGATATGGGTCCATTGATCTCCGCCACCCAGCGCGGCACCGTCGAGGGTTTTGTCGAGCGTGCCCTGCGCGCAGGCGCAAACATTGTAACCGGTGGGAAGCGCGCCACGGTCCCGGGCCTCCAAAAAGGCTTCTTCTTCGAGCCCACGGTAATCGCCGAGGACCGCAACGATGCAGAGATAGTACAGTACGAGGTGTTCGGTCCAGTTGTCGTCGTCTGTCGTTTCAAGACCGAGGAAGAGGTACTGGCAAAAGCCAACGATGTCGTCTACGGCCTGGCAGCTTCCGTCTGGACAAAGGACATCTTTAAGGCCATGCGCGCCAGCCGGGTGCTCCAATTCGGCACGGTCTGGGTCAATGATCACCTGCCGCTGGTCTCAGAGATGCCTCATGGCGGCTACAAAGAGAGCGGCATTGGCAAAGATATGTCGATGTACTCCTTTGAAGAGTATACTCAGATCAAGCATGTGATGATCGAACTGAGCGGAGAGGCTCGCAAGGGCTGGCACTATACGGCGTTTGGGGACCCTGCTTAGGACAAACCTTAGAGCGATTTTCTCCCTGGCATCCACCCGTAGTACTGGTGGATGCCAGTTTTATCTGGATAACTATGCGCTGGCTCTTACCCTGGGGCGACCTGTTCATGATGCGCAAGCAACTGATGACGTTGAAGCAACTTGCCGAGCAGCAGGCTTAATGAGGCTGAATTAAACTGAGCAGTGCAAAGGCACCAAAGAGCGCAATAATGATACCTGAGCTCCTGTTGATCCACTGCAACCATTGAGGAGTAAATTTCCCCCGCAGCAAGCTAACACCACCGGTCAAAACACACCACCATAGGGCTGAACCGGCAAACACTCCGAGCACGACCATCAACGCAGCAAGGTAACCCTTACCAGCTCCTCCCACTCCGATGCCTGCAAAGATGGCTGCAAATGAAAGGATTGTCAGGGGGTTGGTCAGGGTGAGCAGGAATGTAGAAACATATGCTCCTAAAAAGCCGTCCGCCTTCGCTGCGGCTGCCCGCGCGGCAGGCCTGGTGAAAATGGCCTTGAGGCCCAGGTAGACCAGGAACAGGCCCCCGATCAAGCGAATCCACTCTTGCTGGCTGACCAGGAAGCCAGTAATCACGGTCAGGCCAAACGCGGCAATGCCGCCATAGACGGCATCGGCCGTCGCAATGCCCATGCCCGAGATCAAGCCATAGAGCTGCCCCCTGGACGCCGTGCGTTGAATGCATAAGATGCACATTGGTCCAACCACGGCAGCAATAGAGAGGCCAATCACCAGGCCTCGCGCGAAGAGACTTACATCCATCTCTCCCTCCTTAGTTTTAACGCATAAAAAACTCGCCAGGCCCCTTTGAGAGGTCTGGCGAGT
>WNGL01006165.1_pt1 | contig 18619 bp, 15 predicted proteins | sample 5400591 | NCBI WGS metagenome assembly WNGL01 (sample SAMN13153377, study PRJNA577476) | soil metagenome | isolation source: 80 cm soil or saprolite under Garry oak tree replicate 1 | place: USA:California | collected 2016-06-15 | reverse complement strand
GATCGTGGCTCCATGATTGGGCGCGTCACCCTCGTGCGCCTCTAGCCTCCCCGAACTGGGCACAGTAACGCAGTACATATACTGTTCGTTGCAGTATTCTTGGGCGCCAGAGAAAGAAGGCCGTGAGGTCGCTGGCAGGGCTACCGCCAGCATAGCCAAAGAGGCGGCGATGACCAGCAGTAAAGTGCATAGCTTTACGGCTTGATGTTGCATATTTTCAGCCATTTGTCGATTGACTTCAGTTGATTAATTACGTCCTGCTTCCATGACCCTGTCTTGTTGTTATAGCCTGCGTCACGGAGACTTTGTGCGAACTCAGAAATGCTCCCTGCACCTTGAACTACATCAGCAAAACCATCCCCAGTTCTTCCGGCTTTATACATCCAGTAGTCTTGCGCAGCCCCATAGGAATTGAAATTGAGGTCATTTCTTCCAGCATTGGTGAGCCCAAAGGGATTGTGCAGATCCTGAGCGTGTTGTCCTAACCAGCCACTCTCGTACGCTGAGAGCGCCGCGAAATACCTCGGGCGGGTGGCCCGGGCACGTTGTTCTTTCCTCTTGACGGCGTCCACCGATGAGAGGATACCACTGTTGCAATACACCGAGACGGCCAGGAATGAGGGTGCCCCACGCGTCGGTTTTACGCGTGGGGGTTTGCACCATGCCGAAGGGTTTGAAACGCTACTACGGACACGGCCATCTACACTTCCTCACGTTTAGTTGCTATCGGCGGCTGCCACTGCTCAACACCCCGCGGGCGCGAAACCTCTTCGTCCAAACCCTTGGCAAGATTCGTGAACGTTATCAATTCCTGCTGGTCGGATACGTGGTTATGCCGAATCACGTGCATCTGCTCATCAGCGAGCCGAAGGAAGTCACGCCATCTGTCGTCTTGAAGGTGCTGAAGCAACGGGTTTCGCGGGATTTGCGGAAAAAGAGACGCCGTACCCCGGCAGCGCAATTGCGCCTCACGTTTACGAGAGGTGTGGGGGACGTGCCACGATTCTGGCAGCCTAGATTCTATGACTTCAATGTTTGGAGCGAAAAGAAACTTCGCGAGAAGCTCGACTACATGCACAGGAATCCGGTTACGAGAAAGCTCGTGGAGCATCCCAAGGATTGGCCGTGGAGCAGTTGGGCGTTCTATGAGAAGGGAGAAGCCACACTGGTCCCCATCGATCCGGTTTGGTAGTAATGAGATGGAGACACCCAGATCAAAAGCCCCACACGTAAACCCGACGTGTGGGGCACCCCCGCAAATGGAGTTGCCCGGGGCGCGGGAATCGGCGAACATAGCGCGGGTCGCGCCGGTCTATGGTCATCGCCGAAGTGCTTTTGCTCGGATTTGTTGGCGGGTTCCTTGTCGGACTGATGGGGATCGGCGGGGGAATTGTGCTCGTACCCTTGCTGGTCTATGTCCTTCACATGACGCAGCACGCGGCGCAAGGGACGTCGCTGCTGGTTCTCCTCCCGCCCATTGGAGCCGGTGCGCTGTACCTCTATTGGAAACAAAAGTCCGTGGACCTGCCTGCCGGGCTGTTGTGCGCCCTGGGGATGCTGAGCGGAGGGTACGCGGGCGCGTTTCTTGCCGTTGGCACCAACCCGCGCTACTTGAAGGAGATATTCGGTGTTTTCTTGATGTTTTTCGCCGGATTACTCTGGCGCAAGACGGGCAGCGCGCGCGCGACTGCCGCTCGAACCACGGGGAACGATGCCTAATCGCCGGCTGCAACTTCTCGGAGTGCTTGCCCTCGGCACAGGCGTCGGGGTCATGGCCGGGCTGCTGGGAGTCGGCGGGGGCGCCCTGCTGGTGCCGCTGTTGGTGCTGCTGTTCGACTTCCCACAGCACCGGGCGCAGGGGACGAGCCTGGTGGCGCTCGTGCCGCCCACCGGCGCTCTCGCTTTTCTGGTGTACTACAAAGCCGGCCAGATGAACGTGCCCTACGGAATGCTTCTCATGCCGGGAATGTTCTTGGGCGGGCTGGCGGGCGGCTTCCTGGCGCAAAAGCTTTCCGCGGGGTGGATGCGGCGCGTTTTCGCCGCACTGCTGTTCTTGCTGGGCTCCTGGCAGGTATTCTCCGGATGGTGGAAATAGAATACCTCATGTATTGTCTGCAACTGGCGGCTCATGGTTGACATTCATTGCCATCTCCTTCCGGGAATTGACGACGGCCCCGCGACTCTTGATGAAGCTCTGAAAATGGCGGAAGCGGCGATCGCCGGGGGCATAACGCGCGTCGTCGCCACTCCTCACGCCAACGACACCTACCCTTTCGATCCCGAGCGCGTCCGCGCGCTGCGCCAGGAGGTGGCGAGGCATCTCGGCGGCCGGCTGATGCTCGCCACCGGCTGCGATTTCCATCTGAATTTTCAAAACCTGAAGGCCCTCGAACAGAATCCGGCTGCGTACACCATCAACCAGAAGAATTATCTGCTCGTCGAATTCAGCGAATTTTCCATTCCTCCTTCGATGGACCAAACCCTGCACGAGTTGCAGCTTGCCAGGCTCATGCCGGTCATCACTCATCCGGAGCGCAATGGGATTATCCGGTCGCATCCGGAGCGCCTGGCGCGCTGGGTGCACCAGGGCTGCACGGCGCAAGTGACCGGCGGCGCGCTCACCGGAGCGTTCGGCCGCCACACGCAGAAAATCGCCGAACAGTGGATCGCGCAGGGGCTTATCCATTTTGTGGCCAGCGACGCCCACAATTTGAAGGAGCGGCCGCTTGCGCTGCGCCCCGCGTACGAGGCGGTGAAGAAACGGCAGGGAGAACAGGTCGCGCGGGCGCTGCTCGTGGAGAATCCTCTCGCCGCGTTTGAAGGCCGTCCGCTGCCCTATATCCCCGAAGTCCAGGAAACGCCCACGCGCCGCCGGCGCAAACGCTTCTTTTTCTTTTGAGCGGAGGCGCTAGAGCAGTTCGAGGATTTCTTCGTAGCGCTTGAACGGCGGGATCAGGTACACGCCGGCGACTTCCGTGCGGGCCCATTCGAGCATGCGGCGCGCCAACGCGAAGCCGCGGTCGCGCGCGTGCACGCCGGCCGCCTGCAGATCGAGCAATACCGCTTCGGGAATGACAATGCCCGGCACCTCGTTGTTCAGCCGCAGCGCCTGTTTGTAACTATTCATCGGCCAAACCCCCACCAGCACGGGTATGGGCGACTTCCCTCCGAGTCTTTTCAGGAAAATGTGCCAGTGCTCCGGATCGAAAATCGGCTGGGTCATGGCGAAGTGCGCGCCGGCTTCCACTTTGGCCAGGAAGCGCTCGATTTCGTGGTCGAGATCCTCGGCCACAGGATTGACAGCGGCGCCGATGGTGAAGTTGGTTGAGCCGCCCAGCGTTTTCCCGGCCCAATCCTTGCCCTGATTGAGCTGGCTCAAGACTTTCACCAGCCCGACGGAATCAATTTCATACACGCCGCTGGTTTCCGGATAATCGCCGACGGACGGCGGGTCGCCGGTGATGGCCAGGATGTTGCGCACGCCGCCGACGGCCCAGGCGCCCAGCATCACCGCCTGCAGGCCGATGATGTTGAAGTCGCGCGTGGTCAGATGAGGAATCGCCGCCAGGAGAATGGCGTCCATACCGACGCGCGCCATCGTGCCGCTATTGATGTCAATGGCGTCCACGCGGCCTCCGGCCATGACGCGGTCCACCTGCTCGAAGATGCGCTCGAGAGAAACGCCCTTGGGCGGGTCAATCTCCACCGAGGTGACGAACTGGCCGGCGCGGATTTTTTTCCAGAGCTTGCTCTCCGGCTGGCGGCTGACCACCCGCGCGGTTTCCGGAGCAACCTCCACGGCCGCTGGCGAAGGCGAAGCGCTCTTAGCGGGCCTCCAGCTCTTGACGGCTTCGGCCAGCGCGCGAATGCCCAGGTCGGCCGCCTCGCGCGCGAACAGCGCAAAGTATTCCGGCGAGGACCTGGGATAAACGATGCGGTCGCCCTGACGCTTGGGAAAACCGGCGTTGGGCATGGCGCTGACCGGGCGGTCGTTCACCGAGACAAGCTCCTGCAAAATCGGCAGCAGAGCCTGCGGGCCCAGGGTGCAGTTGGCGCCGATTACTTGCACGTTTTCTTCTTTCAACCGCAGCGCGGCATCGCGCGCGCGGACGTCGCCATGCGTGGTGCCCTCTTCCGAATAGGTGAGCTGGGCGACAATCGGCAGCCGCGAGAACGAGCGCACGGCGTCAATGGCCAAAAGCAATTCCTGGAGATCGGAAAATGTTTCCAGGATGAACAGGTCCACGCCGCGCTCTTCCAGCGCGCCGGCCTGCTCCTTGAAGATGTCCAGGATTTCGTCGCCGGGCAAATCGCGCGACTGCAAGCCCATCCCCAGCGGGCCGATGGAGCCGGCAATGAGCACCTCGCGCGAGCCGGATTCGCGCGCCTCGCGCGCGATCTTCACGCCGCGCTGATTGAAGCGCGCCACGTCGTCCGCCAGGCCCACGGCGGCGAGCTTCAGGCGGTTCGCGCCAAACGTGTTCGTCTCGATGATCTGCGCGCCGGCTTCGATGTAAGCCTGATGGACGCGGAAGACCGCCTCGGGCTCGGTGGCGTTCAGCTCATCGAAGCAGCGCTGCGTGCCCACGGCTTCGTGCAGCATCGAGCCCATGGCCCCGTCGGCGACGAGGATGGCATCGCGCAGCCGCTCGTTGAAATCGTCAATCTTCACGACAGTAATGCTCCGTCAATGTCAGCGCAGGCCGTTGGAAATCCGCGGGCAGCGGTTGTTCTTGCGCGGGAAACGCACCAAGCGCGGCAAGCGCTAGCGCACCTGTTCCATCAGTCCGGCGATCGTGCCCATCAAATCGTATTTCGTCAGGATTTCGTAGTGCGCGTTGCCCATCTCGACGAACACGGCGGGATTGGCGTGGCTCAGCAGATAGGTGACACGCCCGACCGGCGCATCCTTCGGCACCGCCGGCAGCGCCTTGCCCATGATTTCACGGATCACCAGCTTGCGCAGGTCTTTCCCCTGGAGCGCCAGATTCAGAATCTGGTCCTCGTAAATCGTGCCGATGGGCGTGCTCTCCTCGAAGACGGGAATCTGCGAGATGTCCTGCTCCTGCATGATGCGCAGCGCGTGGAAGACGGTCTGGTAGGGCCGCGCGATCACCAACTCGCGCACCTTCCCGGCCTTGTGCTTGGCATGGACCACGTCCGCGGCGGTGAGGGTGACTTCGGCGTCCACGTAGCCGCGTTCGCGCATCCATTCGTCGTTATACACTTTGCTGAGATAACGCATCCCGGTGTCCGGAAGAAATGCGACGATCAAATCCTTCGGCCCAAGCTTCTCGGCAACTTTAAGCGCCGCCGAAATGCAGCCGCCGCCCGAGCCGCCGGTGAAAATGCCTTCCATCTTCACCAGGCGCCGCGCCACTACGAAGCACTCTTCGTCGGTCACCTGCAGGATGTCGTCGAGGATGTTCAGGTTCATCGTGGTGGGGAAGAAATCCTCGCCGATGCCTTCGACCACGTAGGTCAGCGCCCGGCCCACTTTCCCCGACTTCACTTTTTCGTAATAGAGCGAGCCGATGGGGTCCACGCCGATGACCTTGACGCTGGGATTTTTCTCCTTGAGATATTTGCCGACGCCGCTGATGGTCCCGCCGGTGCCCACGCCGCAGACGAAGTGCGTGATTTTTCCTTCGGTGTCTTCCCAGATTTCCGGGCCGGTGGTGCGGTAATGCGCCTCGGGGTTCATGGGGTTCTCGTACTGATTGGGGTAATACGAATTGGGGATTTCCCGCGCGAGCTTTTTGGCCACCGAGTAATAGCTGCGCGGGTCTTCGGGCTCGACCGCCGTGGGGCAGACAATCACTTCGGCGCCCAGCGCTTTGAGCAGATCGATTTTTTCTTTGGACTGTTTGTCGGTGATGGTGAAGACCATTTTGTAGCCGCGCACCGCCGCCACCAGCGCCAGTCCCATGCCGGTATTTCCCGAAGTGCCTTCGATAATCGTGCCGCCGGGCTTGAGCAGGCCTTTGCGCTCGGCTTCGTCAATCATGCTGATGCCGATGCGGTCTTTCACCGAGCCGCCGGGGTTCAGGTAATCGGCCTTTACGTACACCTGCGCCTTGCTGTCGCCGGTGATGCGGTTCAGCCGGACAATGGGGGTCCGCCCGACGGCTTCCAGAATGTTCTTGCACTTCATCGCTCTTCTCGATTCTTCGCTATTCTCTTGGGGCGCTGGGAAGCGCGGTTTCACTCGTTGCAATTCGTACAGTCTACCATTTCAATTGATTCCAAGCGTGAAAGGGATTAGCCACCAGCAATTGGCTGAGTGCTACCGAGGCGATTTCGATCCATCCCATCTGGGACATGCAGCTAGGGTCTTAGTCTTCTCCCATTCTATTGACGAGGCAACGCCTTCGATCGCACGCTGAATCACCCACAACTCAAATGGGCCCCCACCGGCATAATCAACTACCTCGTAGGTCTTCGCACCGCGAGTCACACGAGTCGAAAGGAAAAGAGAATCCGTTATGTTTCGTTGGTAGTTCCTCTGCAGAGAGAAAAAACCATTCTTCTCGACCAACAACGCGAGCGTTGCGAACTCCATCCCCAAGATGCGCCCCTCCTTCACTTCGCAAAAGGTAGCCCGATCCTTAGGGGTAGTGTTGCGACAACGTTCGGTAAAAAAGACTGCACTGCCATCCGAGCGGAGAACAATTCTGTCTCGTCCGCAAAGCAAGGCCGACGCGCTTGACTCGAAGTCAATCTCCGACACATCAGTGAGAAGGGATCCCTCCGCGGAGACATCCAACAAACCCAACCGCCAGCGCCGAACCAACGCATCAGGGAGCATTCCAGAAAGATGATTACCAAAGATGTGAAGTGATTCAAGATGAGCCAACTGGCCAAGCGCCGCAGGAATCGTGCCATGGAGGTTATTCTCAAAAAGTACGAGAGCGTACACCGCTGTCTGTCCGTTGCCGCGAGGGGCACACTCGACTCCATACCACGCACATTCCGTGCCCACAGGTCCTAACCAGCCTGTGTGGTCTTTCCAATGGCTCCCGTCAGTAGCCTCGTAGAGAGCCAGCAACGCTTGCCTTTCTTGCGGTGAAACGGCCTCATCGATCGGCGAAGAGAAAGCTTTCCAGACTAGCTGTCCAAAGCACTCGGCACACACCATGAAACCAACGACCAATCCAAAATCGCGAATGATTGTCCTCATTGCACCCTTCCTTCGCCTTGCCGGGCGAGTTCGGCTGGAACTGTAAAAAGTATAGCAAACTGAAGGCGCCAGCCATTCGTATGGACAGAGATCGGTTTGCCGCAGACTAGCCCACGACACTGAAGCTGGGTGGTCACGGTGTGGCATACTTTGAGTTCCATCTACTCTCTGGAGAGGCTGATATGGCGAGGCAAAACATTTCCAGCGGTACGCCGTGGGAGCCGATTGTCGGGTATTCGCGAGCAGTGCGTATGGGAAACGTCGTCCAGGTTTCGGGGACCACGGCGACCGGCCCGGACGGAAAGATTGTCGGTGTGGGCGACGCCTACGCCCAGGCGGTGCAAACGCTGCGGAACATCGAGGCGGCCTTGAAAAAGGCCGGCGCCGGCCTAAAAGATGTCGTGCGCACGCGCATGTACGTCACCAACATCGCCGAGTGGGAAAAGGTCGGAAAAGCCCACGGAGAATTCTTCGGCGCGATTCGTCCGGCAACCACGATGGTGGAAGTGAGCAAACTGATTTCACCGGAAATGCTGGTGGAAATCGAGGCCGAGGCGGTAGTCACGGAATGAGCGAATCGGGAAGCGCGGGACAGCGCGCCAGAGGAGAAATCCTCTACGACAGCTTTGTCGCCGAGTATTACGACTACGCTCCGCCGGTCGCGGGGCGCCGCGATCTCGACTTCTTTCTTTCCTACGCCCAGGCGCAGGGCAGTCCCATCCTCGAACTCGGCTGCGGCACCGGCCGCGTGTTGCTCGAATTGGCCCGGGCCGGGCACCGCGTCACCGGGCTCGATCTTTCCGGGCGCATGCTCGGGCGGTGCAAAGAAAAGCTTGCCGCGCTGCCGGCGGACGCGCAGCGCCGTGTGACCCTCGTGCAAGCCGATATGACCGCGTTCGATCTTGGCGAAACGTTTCGACTGATCACCATCCCGTTCCGGCCTTTTCAGCATTTGCTCGACACCGAACAGCAGCTTGCCTGTCTGCGCTCGGCGGCGCGGCATCTGGCCCCGGGCGGCAAGCTCATCGTGGATTTCTTCCAGACTGACCCGCGCCGGATGCACGATCCGGCGTTCCGCGAGGAGAGGGACGCGTTTCCTGAATTCACGCTTCCCGATGGGCGGCGCGTGAAGTTGCGCGACCGCGTTGTGGCCTTTCGCCGCGCCGAACAGCGCAACGACGTCGAGATGATCTACTACGTCACGCATCCGGGCGGGCGTCAGGAGCGGCTCGTCTTCGCCTTCACCATCCGCTATTTTTTCCGCTACGAAGTCGAGCATCTGCTGGCGCGCAGCGGCTTCCGCGTTGCCGCACTCTACGGCGATTTCGACCGCTCGCCGCTCGTCGATACCTCACCGGAAATGATCTTCGTCGCCGAGCGTGTTCCCTAGCCGTCGGAACGTGCCGCCACGTCGGAGAAAAACAACTCAGTTTCGAATTTCTCCAAAATCTTGCAGGTTTCCCCTGTGGGAACGCCGTTGCAATGGCATTCGCTTGGTGTTATTCTATTGATGCAATGGCGAAGAAAAAGACGAAGCTCGATGTTGCTGTCGAAAAGACGGCCAAGATAATTCAGGCTCACCTCCGCACTTTGCCGCCTGCTGAGGCTCGTGCTATGCGCAAAGAGATCCATGCCTTAGCTATCAAGTCTTCCCGCTTCGCAAGGCGCGGAAAAGCCTCACAATCTCACCGAAACGCGGATCCTCATCTTTTATCCCGTGTTTCCGCAAAACCTGCATAAACTCCCGCTCATCCCCATATTTGAGAATCTGGCGGAGGTCTCGCAACAGAGCATTTATTTCCGCTCGCGTGTGTTTGTACTTGTCGGGCATGGGCTATTTTGGGCGAGCAGTTCGGCGCCGACTCTACCACGCGTCCCTCCCCAGCACCAGTGACCGTCAGGTCCGCCCCCTCGCCACGCACGCCTCGCTTCGATACAATGGGCCGCCCGAATGGAGGTCGCATGCGTCGCCAACTCTTCAGGAGTTCGTCATGCCTCGCAATCTTCGCCGCCTGTCTGGCGATGGAGTTCTTCGCGGTTTCTGCGGATGCGCAGCAGACCGCGCAACAGAATTCCAACGGTCTGACGGTCGAGAAGATTTACTCGCGGCCCGGGCTGACAGCGCCGCTGGCCCGAGGCATCGAATGGAGTCCTGATGGAAAACTCCTGTCCTATTTCCGGAGCAGCGGCACAGGCGCCGCGGCCAAGACCGATCTCTACGCCATTGACGCGGCCAACCCCGAACTGCCCGGCCGCTTGCTGGTGGACTCCGGCAAGCTGAAGGAACTTCTGCCGCCATCGCGCAAGAGAGACACCCAAGCGACGGGACTCGGGCGCGTTGCCCCGGAGCAATATGAGTGGGCGCCGTCGAGCCAGGCGCTGCTGTTCATCTCCGACGACAATCTCTACTGGTTCGACCTGGCCGCGCAGAAAGGCCGGCGGCTGCTCGCGGAGCGGCCGGCAGGAGAACCGAGCAACATCAAGGACGCGCGGATCTCTCCCGATGGCCGCTGGGTCAGCTTTGTCCGCAACCACGGCCTCTGGGCCGTGGAACTCGCCAGCGGGAAGGAAAGACAGGTCACAAGCGGCGGCACGGAAGAAGTGCGCAACGCCGAGCTTGACTGGGTCTATCCGGAAGAGCTCGAACTTCGCGAGGCCTATTGGTGGTCTCCGGATTCCTCCCAGATTGCGTTTCTGCAATTCGACGAGCGCCCGGTAACAAAATATCCGCTGGTGAACCTGCTTACCTTCACCGGCGAAACCGAATGGGAACGCTATCCCAAGGCCGGCGATGCAAACCCGATTGTGAAGGTGGGCGTCGTCCATTTGGCGAGTGCGGCCGGAGAGAAGCGCCCCATCTTCATGGACACCGGCGCGGACACCAACGTGTACGTCCCGCGCGTCCAGTGGCTGCGGGATTCCAAACAGCTCGCCATCCAGCGATTGAACCGCGGACAGAACAAGCTCGAACTCCTTCTCGCCGCCGCGGCGACGGGGCAATCGCGCGTCATCCTCACCGAAGAAGACAAGTACTGGCTGAATGTCACCAATGATTTGTATTTCTTCTCGGACGGAAAGAGTTTTCTGTGGTCCAGCGAGCGGGAATCGCCCTGGGTGACACGCGGACAAATTGACGATAGTTCGCCGCGGATCGAAATCAAGACGCAGAGGGAATGGATGAATCCGGGGCAGTATCGCCACCTCTATGTCTACGATCTCAGCGGCAAGCTGATCCACCCGCTGACGCAGGGCAACTGGGAAGTAACGGCCGTAAACGGTGTGGACGAAAAGCGCGGAGTTGTCTATTTCACGGCGACGAAAGACGGCGTCCGCGAGCGGCAACTCTACCGCGTTTCGCTCGATGGCGGCGAGCCGGTGCGCATCACAACCAATGCCGGCACGCACGCCGCGCGCTTATCGCCCACCGCCGATTTCTACGTGGATCAATACTCGACGGCCATGACCCCGCCGCAGCAGTTCCTGGCCGCGATTCCCCGGCCCGGAGCAAGCGGCGGCGCCGGCCATCCGCTGCTGCTTGGCGGAGGCGGCACGCCCGCTCTCGAACAGGCCCGCCTGCTGCCCGTGGAGTTTTTCACCGTGCCTGCAAAAGACGGCACGCGGCTCGAAGCCGAGATGATCGAGCCCGCGGGTTTCGACCCTGCCAGGAAATATCCAGTGATCGTTTCGCTCTATGGCGGTCCGCACGCCCAACTGGTGGTGAACTCCTGGGGCGGGGCGACGTTTCTATTCAACGAGCTTCTCGCGCAAAACGGCTACATCATCTTTACGCTCGACAACCGCGGCTCGTTTGGCCGCGGCCACGCGTTTGAGACGCCCATCTATCACCACATGGGAGAAGTGGAGCTCGCCGACCAGCTTTCCGGCGTCGAATGGCTCAAGAAACAGCCGTTTGTAGACCCCGCGCGCATCGGCGTCCGCGGCTGGAGTTATGGCGGCTATATGACCTGCACCGCGATGTTCCGTGCCGCCGACGTTTTCAAGGCGGGGTTCGCCGGCGCCCCGGTCACCGACTGGCGCCAGTACGACACCATCTATACTGAGCGCTACATGGGCACGCCGCAGGAAAATCCCGAGGGTTATAAGAACTCCGCGCCGGCGAACTACGCCGGAAATCTCAAAGGGAAGCTGCTGATCGCCGCGGGCACCGGCGACGACAACGTGCATTTCGCCAACACCATCGAGCTTGCCGAACAGCTCATCAACGCGGGGCACTACGCCGAAGTTCAATTGTATCCCGGGCGCGGCCACGGCATCAGCGACCCGCCCGCGCAGCTCCACCTTTTCCAGCGCGTGCTGGACTTCTTCTTGAACAACTTGTAGTCCCGCGGCGACGCTCTACCAATGCGCGCGCATGCGGTACTTCAGCACGGACGTCCCGTCTTTCACAACGGGCACGTGAAACTGCGCGGCCCACGCGCTGGTCTTCGTGAACTTGTGCGTGGAGGAAAGCATTTCCCAATCGCCGCCGATAGGCTCATCCACCTCGACGGTGATGGGCGAATCCTTGTGGTTGCGCAGAGTGATCTCGAACTCCATCTCGTACACGCGGTCGCTGATCCTCTTGAAGTCGGTCTGTTTCCGCTCGCAGACCACGTCGAAAGCGTTTCCGATGTGGATGGTCAGGTTTTCGTCTTTCGGTGTGTGGTCAATGCGGTCTTCACCGGCAAAGAGCACGCCGCCCTTGGAATCGGATTGGTAGACGCGGATGTTCCCCGCGGGCATGGGCATCCCCAGCCCGGATTTCTCATCGTTCTTGAATTTGTAGAAAACTTTCACCACGTCTTTGAGCGGCGAGCCGGGATGCTGGGCATTGTGGTAGTAGAACTGCTGCCCTTCGACAACGAAGATCTTCTCCACGGGAACGGCGGTGGCGCCGAGCAAGCTGATCTGCTTGCTCTCTTTGTCGAAGATAGTCGTGCGCCGCCCCAGCGAATAGAGGTGATATTCGGAAAAGCTTTCCTGCGCAAATTGGGCCGGCTTGGCAGCGGACAACGCGCGAGCTTCGTCCATGGCCAGAGCGCCTACTACTCCTCCGACACGGTGGACATCGCCGGCGACGAGCTGCAATTTGGCATTCTTGAACGCTGTGCCGCTGTTGTTGACGAGAGTGACCCAGCCGTCGAGGTCCGCGGCTTTGTCGTCGCGCCCCACGGTCAGGACGTAGTCGGCGTTCCAGGAAAGATTGTTCGCCAGGTACGACGCCTCGACCTTGTGCTTCCGCCCGCCGGTGTTATCGAGCGACCACAGCAGCGTCGGCCGCTCGTACAAATTTTCCGGCACTTCGGGGAAGCGGTAGCTTTCCGCATAAATTCCCGTGACGATGTCGTTCCCGATTTTCCAGACCGGCCCGTTATTGTTGGCCAGCAAGGTGGCTTTGATCTCTTCGCGCTTGGTGGTGCCGCTGTCCTGGTATGCGCGCACCAGCGTGACTTCGCGGCCGACGTATTTGTTGAGCAGCTTGGCGGGGTCGAGGAGATCGTATTCGTAGTTTTGCTCGAGCACGCCGAGCTTATCGGGCTCGGTGAGCGAGCGGAAATGCACCGTCGCGGGATTGACCGTTGCGGCAATGTCCTGGAACTTCAGGCGGAATATTCCCGCCGGCAGCGTGAGCTGGCGGACGTCGCGGACCAGCGCGATGTTCGAATTGTAAACGGTGATGGCCAGGTCGGTCTGATCGTTGAGCGTGGTGCTGGGCTCGCTTGTGCCGCCGGCCGTTCTCGCCTCCGCCGGCCCTTGCGCGCGGCGCCCGGCATGAACCCGGATAACTTGCGGAACGCCTGCCAGCGCGGCGCACAGAAAAAGTCCGCCGCCGATTCGCATCGCGGGACGCTGAAAGAGCGGTTTGAGAAAGTTGACGAGCATTTTCATCTCCCGAAAGTTGAGATTCTCTCCAGTGCATAGAACGGAGCCGCCCGGTTTTCTTGCGAGAAATTTCGCGGGCCCTGGCGCGGTCCCGGAGCGGACTATTGCGGCGCGCCTTGCCAGGTCTGGCCGCCGTCGGCGGTGGAGAATTTGTGGGCGCGGTTGAAATCCCAAATGACGGCGCGCAGCGCATCCATGGCCTGGACGCCAATCCAATCCTGCGTTCCCGGCGAGGCCAGCTTTGACCAGTGATAGCCGTCGGTCGTGAGCAAGACCGTTCCCGCGCGGCCCACGACCCAGCAAACCGTATCGGAAGGCGCGGAGCCCGAAAGCAGGTCCGCCTTGACGCCGCTTTCCTCCCTCATCCAGGAAACGCCGCTATCGGGGGAGCGCAAGAGGAGGCCGCCTGGCCCGACGCTCCAGACCACTTTGCGCCCCGGCGCGAAAAACTGTGCGCCGCCGCGCGACTTGGGCATGGCCTTAGCGCTCGTTGCCTCCAACGCCTGGACCGTTCTGGTGCCGCCAAGTCCGGCAGCAGGTTTTTCCTCACGGTAAGGCATGGTGCGCGCGGACGTCTCCGACTGAGCGGCCTCTTCCGCAGCGGTCACTTTCTGCGAGGACTTCACAGCGGGCTGCTGCAATGGTGGCGCTGCCTGGGGAACCGCGCCAGCCTCCACGCCTGACGGTTTGGCCGCAGGCGTCACGGCTCTGTCCCTGGCAATTTGTCCATCCGCTGTCTTGATTCTATTCTCCCCCGACGCACTAACCGGGGGCGGAGCCGGAGATGCAGCAACCTTGGGGTTCGACTTTGCGCCATTTGCGATACGAAAGGAGTCGGCTTCGGCAGCACCTGTTGACGAAGGCTTTGTGACATCTTTGGTGGCGCTTTGCCGAGCGAGCGCCGAATTCGCTGATGCGACGTCCCCCGAAGTTGCCCCCAGCTTCGTTGCTTCTCTTTTTTCTTTGTTCGCCGTTGAAGAAGCGGCTGGCGCGCTCGGGGGAGTCTCCGGATTCACCGGCTGGACGGCCGGCTCATTCTCCGCGACCTGGACGCCGCTTTGCGAGCCTGGACGCGCGAAACGCACGGTAAGCCAGACCGCAAGCACCACGGCTGCCGCGACAGCGGGGACAAACCATCGCCATGAGAATCTTTCCCGCGGCGAAGGCCTAGCTTGGGCCGGCTGAACAGAAACCGGCTTCGTGACGGCCGGAGGAGCCGCGGGTGCGGCAGCCATCGCCACTTCTTCCACCAATGCCGGTTCGCTCTCACTAAGCCGGCTCAATTGAGCGGCGGCGTCAAGACGTTCCTCCATGCCGCCAGACTCATGCTCGCGAATCCCTTCCGATGCCAGGGCTATTTCCTCTGCGCTGGCCGTCTTCACGAGCGCCGCCAGCACCTCCTGGCAAGCAGAGCACACTGAGAAATGCGCTTCCCAATGCGCAGTCTCTTCCTTTCCCAGCATGTGCATGAAAAAGGCAGAGAGGATCTCCGGATCGGGGCAAGCCTGCGCAGGGGACCCGCTGCGCCGCGCGACGCGGCCCCAGAGTTCACGCAGCTTCCGATGTTTGCGTTCGCGCTCGTCCATGGCCCTCTACCAAAGGTCCCGGCACTCCCTTATCTTGGAACGACCTGCCGCAGATTTCTTGCAGTCTCGCGCTTCATGACTCACCACGGCGCCGCGGTGCCGGAACTGCTCGCGCCGGGCGCCAGCCTGCGGCCTGCGGAGGCGGCTCGGGTCTTTCGAGCGCTGCGGTCAGGTCAAATGGCCACTCTTCCAGAGCGTAGGCAAAACACTGGCGGACCTGCGCATCGCTCAGACGATTCTCGGTTCGCAACGTTTCTTCGACGCGGCGGCGCAGCTCCTTGCGGGTGCTGTCCAGGTGGCGCGAGACCGTGGCTTCATGCTCGCCCAGTGATTTTCCGATTTGCGCGAGAGTCAGATCCTGCACGTAATACAAAGCCAGACGCAGGCGATCCCGCGCGGCCAGCGCGGCGAGAGCGCAGGTCATGGCCGCCTGCATCGATACGATAGCGCGTTCGCGCTCCGGGTCTGCCGCGCCCGGTGTCCCGGAGGTTCGCCGGGCGGCATGTCCGTCCGGGCCATGTTCGGGATCGTCGAGCGATTCGGTGCGGCGGCCGGCGCGGAGGGCGTCAATATGGCGCTGCGCCAGCACGGCGCGCAGCCAGGTGGAAAGTTTGCTGCGCCCGTGAAAATATTCGAAGAGCGAGCGGCGCCTCCCGGCTCCCCGCTCGGTGCCAAAGAGGTCCGCATACAGCGAATCCGCGAGTTCCCGGGCTTGCGCTTCGCCGGCGCGGGCGCCGCCCATGATGGCGCGCGCCGCTGCATAGAGCGCCTGGCGATAATTCCCGAAGAAGAATTCCCAGGCAGGCTCGCAGCCGTCCAGGCAGGCGCAGGCCAACGCCAAGTCTTCCACGTGGAGCGATTCGAGGTAAGCGGCCATTTCCGAAGCGCTGGGCATTGCCGCTCCGAACCGCTTTTTGGCGCTGTGGCGGAGAACTTCGGCGAACCTCTCGTGAGTGACACGCCAGCGCGAGGCGCCCGCCTTTGCGTGGAGCCACTTCACCAGGGGTGCGCGCCCGCTCCAGAAATCGTCGAGAGCAGCCGCGGCGCGGCGCGTGGTTTTGTTTGCCGTATTGGAAGATTCGCCCGGCATGGGTCTGGCCTATCCAATCGCCGTCCTGCACGTCTTCCTACCGGTCATTCAACGGGCTGGTCTACCTGCCATGATACCTGACTCGGGGCGCGGGTTGCCCGCAGGAATCTTTTCTTGGTTCCGTTTCTGAGGTATATTCTCCGGGCGCGCGAAAGTCGTGCTGCGCCGTTCAGCCCTCTTCAGGACGCACTGCACTTCGGAGGTATCTCATCATGGCCAAGCGGGACGATCCGCAAGACCCTGGGAAAAAGCAAAAATCCAATCCGAACAAGAGCCGCAGTCTGGGCCGGCGTGACTTCGTCAAGCTGGTGGGCGGGACGACCGTTGCGGTTTCCACCGGCGTGCTGGGCGGCGCCGGTTTGCTCGCCGCCGAGGGCGCCGCGGCTTCAGCCTCGGGGAACGTCATTGGCCCGGGCGCAGTGCCGATCACGCTGCGGGTGAACGGTGAGAAAAAAAAGTTGAGCGTGGAGCCGCGCGTGACGCTGCTCGACGCACTCCGCGACCGCCTGAGCCTCACCGGCGCGAAAAGGGTTTGCGACCGCGGGACTTGCGGCGCCTGCACGGTGCACGTCAACGGCAAGGCGGTGTACTCCTGCACGACACTGGCGGTGGACGTGGCGGAAGAAACCGGCTCCGGCGCCGACATCCGCACCATCGAAGGCCTGGCGCCCGATGGCGGGCTGCATCCTCTCTCCGCAGCATTTGTGGATAACGATGCGCAGCAGTGCGGCTTCTGCACGCCGGGATTTGTGATGGCCTGCAAGGCGTATCTGGATCACCATCCTCACCCGACTTACGACGAAGTGCAGCGCGCGCTGGGCGGGAACTTCTGCCGCTGCGGCACGTACATGGGCGTGCGCGCCGCCGTCGTGGACGCAGCCATGAAGATGGGAAAGGGGGCGTGATGGCGGATTATCACTGGCCCGAAGCGGGCAAACGCAGCCTGATCGGCAAGCGCATTTCGCGGCTCGATGGCCCGGATAAGGCTTCCGGCCGCGCCAAGTACACCTACGACGTGCATCCTCCGGGAATGCTTTATGGCAAGGTGCTGCGCTGTCCTTTCGCCCACGCCAAGGTGGTGAGCGTCGATACCTCGGTAGCCGAGTCCATGCCGGGAGTCAAGGCCGTCCACATTGTCCAGGATGCGGGGTCGGAGATCCACTGGGCCGGTGATGACGTTGTGGTAGTGGCCGCGGTGGATGAGCAGACGGCCGGTGATGCGCTGCGCGCCATCAAGGTCGAATACCAGCCACTGCCGTTTTTCGTGGATGATTTCACGGAGCCTAAGAACGTGCCGGAAGGAACCGGACCCTTGGAGGTCAGAGACTTGGTGGGGATGTTCACAAACCAGGTCCCGGAGCCGCAGATCATCCAGGCCATCCAGCAGAAGGGCATCACGTTTCAAGCTTCGCAGAACATGATTGACCAGATGCGCCAGAACAAGGTCGGCGAAGACGTGATCAAGGCTTTGCAGGCGGCGCCGGTGAAGGAAGCGCAGCCGGCTACTTCGCCTTACAAGAAAGAGAGTGAACAGGTAAAAGGGGAGCCGGACGACGCTTTCCGGCAGGCGGAGGTAACTTCCGAGGGAATCTACGGGTGCCCGGTCATCACCCATTGCTGCCTGGAAAGCCATGGATCGATTTCGGAATGGACCGATGACGATCATCTTTTCGCGCGCGTCTCCACGCAGAACGTCTCCGGCCTGGCAGGACAATTTGCTCAGGCACTGAAGATTCCCGCAGGGAATGTGCATGTCCATCAGGACAACGTGGGCGGAGGATTCGGAAGCAAGTTCGGCATTGACCGCTGGGGCCTGTACACCGCGCAGGTCTCCAAGAAGGCAGGTGGCAAGCCGGTTCGCTACATGCTGGAGCGGGACGCCGAGTTGCTGGTGGCGGGCGCGCGTCCCTCGGCTCACGCGCGCGTGAAAGTCGGAGCCAAGAGGGACGGCACGCTGCTGGCGTGGCAATCTGAATCGTGGGGCACCGGCGGCCCTGGCGGAGGAGGGGCGCCGCCGTTGCCTTATGTGATAAACATCCCCAATGGATCCAGTGGACCTGCTTCTGAAGAACATCCAGCTCACGGGAAGGCTTGCGGACACTTACTCGGCGGAGTTGAAAAAAGGCGCCGAACTGATGGAGTGGAAAAAGAAGTGGCATCCGCGGGGCGAGAAGTCGCCCGGCCCCATCAAGCGCGGGCTGGGGGTTTCGTTGCACACCTGGGGCGGCGGAGGTCACGACAGCAGATGCCAGGCGACGATTCACCCGGATGGCTCGGTGGAGGTTTCCCTGGGCTCGCAGGACTTGGGCACCGGGACGCGTACAGTGGTCGCCATCGTTGCCGCGGAAACCCTCGGCCTGCCCCTGCAAGAGGTGAAGGTCAACATCGGCGATACGTCGTATCCTCCCTCGGGAGGTTCCGGCGGTTCGACCACCGTGGGCGGCGTCAGTTCTTCAACGCGGCGCGGGGCCACCAACGCCTTGAACGAGCTCTTGGAGAAAGTCGCGCCCGCGCTTGGGGCAAAGGCCGATGATCTCGAAGCCGTGAATGGCCGCATTCAAGTGAAGGGTGATCCCTCGAAGAGCCTCACTTGGAAGCAAGCCTGCGCAAAACTTGGCGCCACCCCAATTACCGCGCAGGGGCAAACTTCGCGTGACCTGATTTCCAGCGGCGTCGGCGGCATTCAAATGGCCGAGGTCGCCGTGGACACCGAGACCGGAATCGTGCGCATGGAAAAGATGGTCGCGGTGCAGGACTGCGGCCTCATCATTGACCTCAAGACCGCGGAGAGCCAGGTGCACGGCGCGATGATCATGGGCGTCACCTACGCGCTCTATGAAGAGAAAATCATGGACCGGCAGACCGGCCGGTGCCTTAATC
>WNGL01004126.1_pt1 | contig 18621 bp, 18 predicted proteins | sample 5400591 | NCBI WGS metagenome assembly WNGL01 (sample SAMN13153377, study PRJNA577476) | soil metagenome | isolation source: 80 cm soil or saprolite under Garry oak tree replicate 1 | place: USA:California | collected 2016-06-15 | reverse complement strand
AATCCAGAAGGTGAGCGCAGAGCTTGAAGCGAGCAGACGTGCACAGCAAACGGTGGTCAGCAATCAGTAAAAGGAGCGCGATTTCCAAGTGTCGCGAGCAAGGCCTTGGTTCGGCGCTTTGTCCTCTGCCTTCTATCTATCCAGTATTCGGTATCCGCTATCCACTATTCCACCTCATCAGCGTCCAATCTTCACTCGGATAAATCTTGGCCGATAACTGTCGACGTCCGCGAGCAGATCGTGGAAATCGAAGCTGTTTACGTCGTACGAAACGAGCAGACGACCCTGCGCGTCGGTGAACTCCGGGTGGACGTGGGCATCATAGGTGAACAGGCCGTGCCGGCTCTCCGGTGTCCAATACACATGCGTCCGATTCGCGAACGGCCCCGCCGGGTTGTTCGATGAATACATGACTAACTCCGCGCTGAAGGCGACCAGCGAATCCATCGTGAAAAGGACAAACCGATTCGCGACCTTTGCCACGCCAAAGCCATTGCCGACTCCTTTCCGCAAACGGGCCGACGACGCCGGGTCCGGTGACCAACCTGTGCCGGTGTAAAATTCCCAAGCGCCAAGCACGTTGCCGGACGTCGCCCTGGCAATGTGCAGGTACTTCTCAGTCCCACTTACATCCTCAGTCCCATAAATGTAGGTGTAGCCGCCCTCCTCCAGCAGGGCCGCCCCGTACATCACGCTGTTCTCACCATGGGTCGGCACCACATTCTCAAGCGTGAGATCAGGCAGAACGAACGACGCGATCGCGTTGCCGACCCATTGGAAGTCGAAGATGCCGGGTCCCGTCCGGATAAACTCCATCGCAAACACGCGGAGCCGGTCGCCTTCGACCGTCATGTCCCCCACCCAATACCACGAGTTTTGGTCGACCGGAATGATTAACGATGTCGGAGATTGGGCCGTTCCGCCGTGCAAAGTCTGGACGAGCGCACCGCTGTCCTGAACAATCATCGAGTTGTTAATGAACGGCTGGCCCGGCGGCCGCGACCCGTCACTATTTACAAACCCAAGAAACGTGTCGGAGAAATCCCAAACCACGCGGCCATCCGGCAACACGACCGACAAGGCGCCATCGGCTCCCGTCCAATCATCCAGCAGCGTGTTATCGTTGCCATACGACTCGAACATCGCTTGGAACGCGTTGTCCGGGGTGACCTTCACCGCGGGCACTGGCGCCTCGGCCAGAGCAGTCGAACTAGCGGCGAGCCACGCCAGCGGGACCAGAAAGCCGCCTGGCTGAAACCAGTGCCGCGCAAGTGCATTCAAGAACGCAAATCGAGATGAGGACTTTGTCTTCACAAAAGCTAATCAAGGGAACTCGCCTCAACATTTGGATCACCGATAATGCATCTTCAAGCACTAATCACTTATGCTGCGCAGCTCTCTGTCCTGTGACCTCTATCCGGTATCGGGCTTCCGCTATCCGGTCGATCGGTAAAGCTGTGCGCCTCGTCGAGCCCACGGCCTCGCCTTGTTTTCTCTCTTCCGGCCTAACGACTTCAGCGCGGCCGCAAGCCCGCGCTTGGTCGGAAGGAGCGAGGGTTGGCAATGCGCGCTCCGCCACCGCCTGGCGGCCGTCGATGCACAACCCTCATGGCTGGCCGAGCAAAGCGAGGCGCTTGTCGGCGCACAAAAGCTTGGGCGTTGGAAATGACGATGATCTCGCTCGTCGGAGGATATACGAGGACTGGATCGTACGGCCAGGCAAAGCTATCTGGTGAGGTTACCGGCTGCGCATAAACGCCGGCGTAATAGGGGGAAGTTCCGGTGGTGACGCTATCGCCAGCATCGGCGCTGGTGTCAGGCGCCGGGGCGAGCTGCTGATCGTATTTCATCGTTCCGTACTGGAGCGTCTGAGCCTGTCGCTGCGCCGCCAACTGTTGCCTTTGCTGATCGGTAAAGTAATCGGCAGCGGAGTGCCGCGGGTTTGCCGGCCGGGGGAGCGAGGTGACGGTCGCAAACGAGCTATCAGCCGGCTCCTGCTCTTCTGCCAGCGTGGGTTGTTTGACCCGGGAGAAATTGGAGAACGCCAGCCAAGCCAGGATCACGATCAAGATTCCCAGTTCCACCGCAATAACATTCGTACCTTTCGTGTTCATTTCGTTAGTCTCCTTCCGCTGATGTGTGGGCGCAGAACACAGTCACGCCGTGAATCTCGCACGAATCTTGCCGGAAACCATCCGGGAATAGCGTTCCGGTTCAGAATAACGGGACTGCCCAAGGCGGCCCGACGGGGACGGCTTCGATCTCGCTGCGTGGTTTTGACCCTAGCGCTTCGCTGGTTCTGCTCGATGGCCGCCGTGTCGCCCCGTTTCCGTTTGGGGCACTCTCCGGCGGCGCTTTCGTCGATTTGGTTTGCCGTGGCACGTAATTACGTTGAAATCCGCCCGAATTTGCGAAAAAAGCTTCCACACGAACTATGAATTCCGTTGCAGTCTCGGTGGTAACGGCTTGAAAATAGTGGGTTCAGGGGTTCGTTTATGCTACTCGTTTGAAAATCGATGCACGATAGCTTTTATCAATCCGACCTCGATCAGCCACACCCAGAACGGGCGCGGGCGATCATCAAGGCGCATCCGGAAGTTCGACAATTGATGGTGAGAAATCCTTACACCGCTCTGCTTGCGCTTTCGACTGTGGTTCTGCAAACGTCCATTGCGTTTTGGATGGGCAAACTCGGTTTCCATTACTGGTGGCTCAGTTTGCTCGTCGCTTACGGTATTGGCGCGTTCGTGAATCATGCCAACTACGTCATCATTCACGATGCGACGCATAATCTGATTTTGCGAAGCAAGAGCTGGAACAAGATGATCGGAATTTTGGCCGATCTTCCAAATCTCACGCCCGGCGCGATGGCCTTCCGGGTTTTTCATTTGAAGCACCATTCGCATCAGGGCGATTACGAATACGACGCTGATCTGGCCAATCACTGGGAGGCGCGCTTGGTGGGCGACAAATGGTATCGCAAGGCGCTTTGGCTGATGCTCTTTCCTTTTTTCCAGTTGACTCGCCCACCGCGATTGAAAGCGATTACGATGTGGGACCGATGGTTTTTTGTGAATTTCGCGTGCGTGGCGGTTTATGACGCCGCGATTGTTTATTTCTGCGGCTCGGCCGGACTGCTTTATCTGGCGTTCTCATTTTTCTTCTCGATCGGGCTGCACCCGGTGGGTGCGCGTTGGATCCAGGAGCATTACACTTACGAGTTCGACCAGGAGACGACGAGTTACTACGGACCGATCAACCGTGTCGCCCTCAACATGGGCTATCATAACGAGCATCATGATCTGCCTTCGATCCCCTGGAACAATCTTCCCAAGTTGCGCGCGATGGCACCCGAGTTTTACGATACTTTAAAATATCACTCGTCCTGGAGCCGGTTGCTTTTTCAATTCATTTTCGACAAGCGATACACTTTGTTTTCGCGAATTGAGCGCATGAAACAAGGCGAAGAAATCGGGTCGCCCGACCGAGGGGTGATCGTCGATCCAATGAGCGGCGTTGATCTCAGCGCCAGGCCGATTAATTTTTAATTATGGCGCAACCGCATTATATCTCGAACAAGAACGAAAGCGTTCGAATGTTCAAAAGCGATTTGATGGAGCTTTTGTCGCATGTCCATCCGGCCACGCCTTTGGTGCTTTATCTGCCGGTCGTCGGTTACATGCTTTATGCAGCACTCTGGCAAAGTCGATTGTCGATCTTGGCAGTGGCTGGCTTATTCCTGCTCGGCGTTCTGGTCTGGACTCTTCTTGAATACATCATCCACCGGTATGTTTTTCATTATGAACCGAAGAGCCGTTTGGGAAAACAATTTCACTTCATCGTCCATGGCGTTCATCATGATTATCCCAACGATGCTCGACGTCTGGTCATGCCGCCAAGCGTAAGCATTCCGCTTGCGATTTTATTTTGGGCGCTCTTTGCCATTACCCTGGGCCGTTTCGCGCCGGCCGTCTCAGCCGGATTTGGATTTGGCTATATTTGCTACGATTCGATCCATTATGCGATCCATCACTTCGCCATGAAACGGGGGGTGTGGCTTTGGCTCAAGCAGTACCACTTGCGTCATCATTACAATGACGACCATGCCGGTTACGGTGTGAGTTCCCCGCTCTGGGATTACGTTTTTCGCACAACGCGAAAATAGCAGGACGGGTTGCAATTAAGCTCTTGTCCCGCGTCTTTTTGCCGGTACAATTGCAGCCCCGATACGGAACTTCCGGCATGCAGATGGCCCGAGCTCTTTAGGGCGCGGCACAATGCAGCTGTGAGCGCCTTAAGGATCTGATTTTCAATGAGCGGCAACTTGAATCGGCAACTGTCGGAGCGAGAATTCGACGCGAAACTGAGTCTGGCTGATTTCGTGGTCGGCGACAGCGACGATCCACTAGTTCCGCCATTGGCATTCACACAATGGCGCCAGGCCGGCGCGTGGGAGGCCGCGCTTTACGAGCCGGAGTTGCTGGCGACAGCAGATGCTCGGACAACGATCAATTACGGAGGCAAACCGCGGTCGGTAATTAATCTTTGCTCCTATAATTATCTTGGGCTCGCTAATCGCCCCGAAGTGATCGCTGCTGCCCGGGACGCGCTCTCCAAATATGGAATGGGCGCGTGCGGCTCTCCGTTGCTTTCCGGGATGACGGATTTACATCGACAACTCGAGCGCCGGGTCGCGGAATTTCTCGACCGCGAGGACGCGATGTTGTTTAACAGCGGTTTCGGCGGCGCGCTCGGAACCATCTCCGGTCTCTTACGCAAGACTGATGTTGCGGTCCTCGACAATCGATCGCACTTGAGTTTGCGCGACGGCGCGGTGCTGTCGCGCTCGCGGGTCGATCGTTTCAAGCACAACGATCCGGCTTCGCTCGACGCTGCGCTCTGCCGGCGAAGAGGAAAACGGCAGCTCGTAATTGTCGAGGGCATTTATTCCATGGATGGAGATTTTGCCAGCCTGGACGGTTTGCTCGACGTCGCCGAGTCGCACAACGCGAGTGTTTTTATTGATGAAGCGCACTCCATGCTTGGTTGCGGAGCAAATGGGCGCGGCGCGGCTGAACATTTCGGAGTGGAAAAACGGATACCGCTCGTCTACGGAACTTTCTCGAAGGCGTTTGCCGCGCTCGGCGGTTTTGTCACGGGCCGGGTCGAGACATTGGATTATTTGAGATATTACGCGCATTCCTACGCTTACTCCTGCGCGCTGCCGCCCGCGATCGTCGCCGCAGTTTTGCGGGCGCTCGAAATCGCCGGGCGCGAACCGGAGCTGCGCGATCGGCTCTGGTCAAATGCGAAATATTTTCGTGACCGCTTGAACGCGCTCGGGATCGATACCGGCGCATCGACAACGTACATCATGCCGCTTGTCGTTGGCGATCGCGCACGAATGTATCAATTGGGCCATGAATTACGGCGTCGCGGGCTTTTCGTCGCGCCGGTTGATTTTCCCGCCGTGCCCGAAGATCGCATCTGTTTCCGAGCCTGCGTGACCGCCAACCACACGCAGGCCGATCTCGACGAAGCTCTAAACATTGTTGCTGATACCCTTGTGCCGGCTCTACGGCAGAGTGCTTGCGTCTCCTGAGCGCGCGGGGTTGGCTTTCAGAAATGGCGATTGATCTCACGCCGGGCGCCGCCTCGTCCACAATCGAAGCAACCTACAAATCGCGCGAGCTCGAAGGTTGGATCGACATCCATTTTTACCGGAAGATTGGTTTTAGCCTGGCGATCTTCTTCGAGAAGCTGCGGATGACGCCGGCAGCAGTGAGCTTCCTCGGCTGCATCGTTGGCGTTATCGCCGGGCACCTCTACTACTATCGCGACTTGAGCGCGAATATCGCCGGCATGCTGCTGCACATCGGCGCCAACACTCTCGACAACGCCGATGGTCAGCTTGCCCGCCTCACGAATCGGAAGAGCCGGACGGGCCGCATCATTGACAGTCTGGCCGATCACCTCATCTGGGTAAGTATCTACGTCCATTTGGCGCTTCGCTACCTGGCAGAAGCCGCATCGCCCGCCGTTGTTTTCCTCGCCCTCGCCGCCGGTCTTAGCCATGCATTGCAAGGCGCCGCCGCTGATTATTACCGCAACGGTTATCTTTATTTTGTGAAAGGACGACCGCGCGCGGACTTGGATTCATTCTCCATCCTGCGAGAAGAATATCGGCGACACAGCTGGCGGCGCGAACCCTGGCATAAATTCTTGCTCGCGTTATATCTCAATTTCACCTGGCAGCAGGAGATGCTCTCGCCCGGCTTGGAACAGTTGCACCAGGCGATCGGGCGCGATTTTCCAGGCGAAATTCCAATTTGGCTGCAGACGCGATATCATGATTCTGCCCAGCCGATGCTCAAATGGTGGAGATTGTTGATGACGAACACGCGAATGCTCTTGCTCTTTCTTCTTTTGCTCATCGGCTGGCCTGTTTGGTACTTTTGGCTCGAGCTCAGCGCGTTCAACGTCCTTCTCGTCTATCTCATTCTTCAGCAGGAAAGATTGTCGCGATCTCTGCTCGAGCTCGCGACGGCGCGGCGGGAACCCGCGTAGATTCTTTATAATCGCGTGTCTCAGATTGAAGTCTCGCCAGTCAGTTGTCGCAAGGATCGCAACGCGTTCATTAAATTTCCATGGCAGATCTACAACAACGATCCCGCCTGGGTGCCGCCGCTGATTCTCGAACGCAAAGCATTCCTCGATCGGAAGCGACATCCCTTTTATAAGCACGGCGACGCCGCGCTGTTTCTCGCCCGGTCCCGCAATCGCGGGAGCGAGATCGTCGGCCGAATCATGGCGAGTGACGATCCAAATTACAATTCGCTCCATCAAACCAACGTCGGCTGTTTCGGTCTCTTCGAGTGCATCGACAATCGCGATGTTGCTGCCGCATTGTTCGAAGCGGCCTCCAATTGGCTTCGCGCTCGCGGACGCAGCGAGATTATGGGCCCCATCGATTACTCGACCAATTACGTTTGCGGATTGCTTATCGACGGCTTCAAATATCCGCCCACTCTCCTGACCTCGCATAATCCGCGCTATTATCCGCCGCTCATCGAGTCGTGCGGTTTCAGCAAAGTGAAAGACTGGTATGCGTGGTGGTTTTCGGAATTTCCGGAAGCGGCGGAACGGCTGCGCAAAGTGGCCGTAGCCCGCGCCGGCCGGCACGGCGTTACCATTCGTCCCGTGAATTTGCGTAAGATCGAGCACGAAAGCCGGCGTCTGCGCGCGATTTACAATCAAGCATGGGAAAGAAACTGGGGCTTTGTTCCATTCACCGAGGCCGAATTCGATCACCTCGCGCACGAGATGAAGCCGCTCATCGTGCCGCAGGGAACATTGCTTGCGGAAATTGACGACGAGCCGGTTGGCTTCGTCATCTCCGTGCCCGATATCAACGTCGCGCTCGGGCGTATCAACGGACGATTGACCCGCTTTGGTTTTCCCATCGGCTTAATCAAACTGCTCTATTATAAGACGAAAATCCGGACCGGTCGTCTGGTGGCGCTCGGAGTAATCGAAAAGCACCGTCGCGCGGGCATCGCCGAGATGCTGGTTCTGCAAATAATGGACGAAGCATTCAAACGCGGTTTGACCGGCGAGCTGAGCATGACCCTCGAAGACAATTTCATGATCAATCGTTTCATCGAAGCGCTCGGCGCGAAGCGATACAAAACGTTCCGGATTTACAACCAGCGCCTGGAAGACACCGCCCCGGCGCATTGAGCGTGGAGCCAAGCAAAATCTTGATTTTGGCGGATGAGTCGGCGAACTGGAAAATCGCCGGCTTGCGCCAACTCGAGCGGCTGGCTCTTGCCGTAAACGAATTTGCCGAGTCAAGGAAACTCGAATCGAAAATCGACATCGTTGCTTTCTGGAATCCGGAGATTGCGGTGGAGAAACGGTGGCTGCCCCAGGATTCGCGGTTGAGCCGATGCAAATTAAATTTTGCTCCTGAATCGGATCGGCCTCACTGCGCCGGGTTGGCGCGTGCTCTCAGCACCCGCCTGCTCGTGAATCGAGGCGCTCTGGCCAACTTCATCTCCATCGCGCCAGTCGTTGAGTGTAATACGTCGATCGTCGATGCGACGGAACATTGGAACAAGCTGGCCCGCGTTTTTGCGGATGTTTGTCGCGATTCGGGCGGGACCGGGCAAATCACCAGATGGCGTTGTGTGTCCGAACCACGCGAGATTGCACAGTGCGAGCGCTGGTTTCTCCGCGATACTGGCAAAACGCAGGATGGATTCATCTCCAGATTTCTGAATCGCCCGATCTCCCGCGCGATCAGCCGGCGTCTTCTGAAATCTTCCCTCGCGCCAGGCACGTGGACATTGGCGATCTGTTCGTTGCCATTCGCGGCGTTCCTCTTCTTACAACGCGGCGACTATCTCGGGTTCGTTATCGGTGCGGCGCTTTTCCAGGTCTACAGCATCCTCGATGGCTGCGACGGCGAAATTGCGCGCGCTAAATACTTGGAGTCGGATACCGGTCGCCGTTTCGACACACTTTGCGATGTTTTTGGCAGTCTTCTGTTCGCGATCGGTCTTGGCCTGGGCCTTTCTCAACTCCACCGATTCGGTCCGCATAACTGGTTCTATCTGGGAGAAGGAATTTTTTGCGCACTCATGATCGCCGCAAACGAGTGGCTCTTAAGAAATCCAAAAATCGAAACTGCTTTCGCGCCAAACGCGCTGACCAACACATTATATGTGCGTCATCGCGCAATGATTCAGCGTTCAGGCCTCTTGTTCCTCGGTGAAAAATTGGTTTGGTGGCTGTTTCAACTTACCAAGCGCGATGTCGCGATTCTTTTATTTCTTCTTCTCGCGATTGCCGGTTGTCCGCAATGGATCCTGCATCTGTGGACCGCAGTCACTGCTATGAGCTTACTCCTCGCTCTTGTTGCCCGGCTGCGTGCTCGCGCTGATCGATTCCATGGTTTGTCGCAGGGTTCGCGTTCGTAAATGTTGCTCCGCGCACGCCAGCATCTCGGGCGTGTCGATGTCCTGCCACCAGGCGGCGCCGATATCAATGCCACGAACCAGGCCATCCGCGGCCATCAATCGTACTCCGTCGGCCAGGCTGCAGTCGCCATTCTTCTTGGCTTTTTCCAGGTAATCGAAAAATTTCCGCGGGCAGACAAAAAAACCGGTGTCGATTGCGTCGTAATCTTTTAGATCTTTTCCGATGGTGATGAGCCGATCGCCACGCGTCCGGACTTTCATGGCGTCATTCAAATCGAAAATGGAATCGAGCTTCTTGTCGATTGCCAGGTTGAGTTCGTCCGGCTTCGCTTCTCGCAGGAGAAGATCGACAATCGATTGCTCGAAGAGATGGTCGCCCATCGTTAAAAGAAATGGCGCGGTGACGTGCGGTGCGGCGACGAGAACTGAAATACCGTTCTGTTTTTGCCAAGCCGGATTGTCGATCCAGCAAACGTTGATGTTCGGTGGAATCAACGGGTTTACGTGCGCACGAAGTGCGTGCCTTTCAAAGCCTACTACCGCATAAATGGTTTTGATCCCGGCCTTCGCGAGCGTGTCAAGTGTGTACGAAATCAGAGGGCGCTCGAGTAAAGGCAGGAGCGGTTTCAAGCAATTTTCTCCCGCGCTGCGAAGACGCGAGCCCGATCCAGCCATCAAAATCATTGCTTCGGAGCTCGCGTTGCTCATAGCCCATAATATTTTTTCAATCCCCAGATGCGGATGCGCTGCGGGAGGAACCGGAAAATGAACGGCGCGAGCTTGGACTGAAAAGTATCACCGACGGTTACACGCGGCGGCGGATTTGCCTGATCGATCAATTTGAGGACATGCCCCGCGAGCAACTCCGGTTTTGGCGCCGCCGCCATGTTGCGTTCGACCATGGCCCACGTTTTCGCGACTTCTGCTCCGTATCGTGAATCATGTTGCGCGCCTTTGTCCACCGCGTTGTTGAACTCGGTGCAGATATCGCCCGGCTGAAGATCGATAATTCGCACTCGGGAATCCGGCAGCTCGAGTTGGATCGACATGGTGAACGCGGCCATGGCTGCTTTGGCCGCGTTATATGCAGCCATAAATGGGACCGGCAATCGCGAAGCAAGTGAAGTGACATTAATGATCAGGCCGTGTTCCCGTGCGCGCATCGCTACCAGCGCGAGTTGCATCAATTGAACGTGTCCGAAAACGAGCAATTGAAATTGGTTTGCGATCGTCTCCGCGGAAAGATTTTCCGCCGGGCCAAAATGACCAGCGCCCGCGTTGTTGATCACGACATCAAAATGACCAGCTTGGGCCAGAGCGGAATTGAAGGCAGCCTCTATCGAGCGAGGATCGGACAAATCGAGTCCCACGGGATGAAGACGAGAAATATTTGGCAAACGTGAAGTGTCGCGTGAAGTGCCCCAGACTTGATGCCCTTGCTCGGTGAGAGCGGTTGCGATTGTCTTCCCGATGCCGGAACTGGCGCCAGTGAGAAAAATCTTTTTCACAATTTGGAAAGTGGTTCGGCGTTGCACTGCACGATCTCCCCGGCGGGCGTCGATACCACAACAACAAGACGATCAGATTCTTTCAAGACACGTGGAATATTTTCGATCGGCGCTAAGAATGTTGGACTCTGCGACGCAAATGATGTCTCAACCACCCGGCTCCGAACAGCAACAGGAATACTATGGCGCTGATGAGTTGAGCAGCAATGCCGCTAAAAAGCGCGCGACAAATCAGTGCGGGAACAAGCGCGATGGTTGCCATGACCAGTGGTGGACGGATGTCGCTCCACGAATCTTTCCAGCGAAACACCCATCGTAGCGTGGCGTAGCGGAGAATGCCCTGAACGACATAGGCTAGAAGAATTCCGAGGGCCGCGCCGATCGCGCCAAAGCGTGGAATGAACCAGAGCAAACCACTCGCTGCGACCGCGCACGTGATCGACGAATGCAGCAGATTCAAACGCGGCCGTTGCACCATGATCACGGTCTCCCCCAAGGCAACAAAAGCGTTAATGGCGCTAGCCAGAGCAACAATGCCCAGCCAGATGGTGCCTTGTTGGAACGCGGGACCAAAAATGAGAAGAATGAGGCCGCCCGCGAGCGCCATCACGGCCACGAGCGGCAGCAAGATCCAGAGCATCCATTGAGCGAGGTACGCGTAGGTGTGCGCGGCACGTTCATGATCGCCGGTGGCGGTCATTCCGGCGACGACCGGTGCAAATATGGGATTAAAAGCTTGATTGACCTTTCGCAGCCCGTTCGCGGTGTCGACGACTGCCGCGTAGATGCCGACAGTCGCAAGCGTTACGCCGGGCGCGCGTCCAATGAAATATCCGAGGAGGATCACATCCAGTCGCGAAACGAACGTATTGATTAACTGATAGATGCTAATGGGAGCGGCGTAACCGACTAATCGCCGCGCTTCAGCAACGTGCGAAACGACCTGTCGATCTTCGGGAGTGCGCCGGAAAAGTTTTGCGGCGAGCACGAGCGCAACAATTCCGGATGCGGCTGTTCCGAGAATTGCAGCTATCTCCGGGGCAAATTTGTTGAACCCGATCGCAACTGCCACCAGCAGGGCAAGTGTGGTGGCAATCGGCTCCGTCATTCCCCGCGAGTAGATGTCGTGCTGCATCACTTTCATACCGCGCGAAACGGAAGTGCTGATGCGATACAGCGCCACGCCCGGCATGGCGCAAAGAAGGACCGCGAGGGCGGAAACCATCTCGGGCGGGAGATGCAGACGATCGTGAAACAGATGAATTGCAGCGACGACAATCGTAGCCGTCACCGCGGATTGCGCGATCCCCAGAACCACCGCGATGCGGAAGAGCGTACGGCTGCGTGCGCGGTCTCCGACGGCCTCCGAACGCGCGATGAATGTGATGATCGCGTTGTCGAGCCCAAAAACACCTATCTTGCTGAAAATGTCAGTGGTCGACCAGCCAACCGAGAATATTCCCAAAGCGGCCGGCCCGAGCAATCGGGCCACGAGAAATGTGAAAATGCCGCGAAAATTCGAGGCCAACATCGCGATCGTGTTGAGAAACGCACCGCGTTTTAATTCGACGCCCGTTTCTCGCACGCGCGCCGGTGCATCCACGGCCGGTGGCGCGATGCCCGGCGGATTCTCGGTTGTGCTCACTGACTTGGGCTGTTACCGCTTTCCAGTGAATTGGTTTGACGCGAATGCATCGACCCAATCCCTCTGTCCTGCATCTCGCGAATCCGGTCACAGACTTGGGCGATTTCTATATTATATGTCATGGGAAAGAGCGCCTCGATTCATTTTTCGCCGAAATATGCTCGATGTAATGGAGCTTAAAACTAACATTCGCGCTCATATTGTCTCGGGCTACAATCGAGTGCTCGGGGCCGCCAAAATTTTTTCGCAAACTGTTTTGGTCATGCATACCTAAGCGCTCGAGCGTGCGTCTGAGGTGATGCGAACGGACGGAAGACACTTTGAACAGTGTCCCGCTTTCCTTCGCGCAATGTTTGCAGTAGTGGCGGTTCTTGCATCGGCAACGTCGCCGCGAGCGCCAGCCGTGTTCATATCCCCGGATTCACCCAATCGTTGCGCGTGATGCCAGCTATGGAAGCAGGGGTTAGCGATTATGTATGGACACTGGACGAATTGATCGCTTTGCTCGATTAAAGCCTTTGAAAGGAGCAAAGACATCGCTCGCTCGTTCAAGCGTGAACTGATCGTGTATCAGCACGTTTTGCGAGATGAACGCACCCCGTTTCCCGCGAAGTTGTTTCTCGGTTTAGCCATCGGTTACTTGTGTATGCCGTTTGATTTGATTCCGGACTTCATCCCCGTAATTGGCCTCGACGATGCGGTCGTTATACCCGCATTAGTTTTCGGGGCGCTTTGTTTCGTGCCGCGCGAGATCGTTTCAGAGCACCGCGAGCAGGTCATCCGCGAACAGGCCGCCACCAGTGGCAAGGATTAAACTGCGCCACTACCAGGCAGTTTGATCTTTCGAAGGCGTCGAAGTCGATTGCAAATCGCTTTTGATCAGTGTCGATCAGCTTTGCAGCAGCTCGGCTTTGATTACATCGACATCTTCTATGCGCACCGGGCGCATCCACCAGCGTTCTCATCGGCGCTTTGATTTCGTTCAGATCGAGGGCAATATGATCGCTCTCGAAAACCTGAAATTTTCGCAAGAGGAGTTAGCTGAAATCGACAAGACCTGCGCAACCAAATAGGTGGGTTGCGGCGGCAGCCTTTATTGCGTCGAGAGGAGGTTGTCGTTACACTAAAAGTGTGTCCCGTCCAAACTGCATGAAGATTCTCAAAAACATTGGCCGCGAATTTTCCGGCTATAACATTTTGGAATCGGGTAAGCGTCTCCTCGACCGCAAACCGCTGCAATGCAGTCTTTACGTGACAGATCGTTGCAATCTCGATTGTGCCTATTGCACCGAGTACGATAACAGCCGGCCGCATCCGAGCCTCGACAATTTGAAAAAATGGATACGGAAAATTCGCGAGCTTGGCACTATGCGCATTGCTCTCGTCGGCGGTGAGCCGCTCGTGCATCCGAATATTGTCGAACTCGTTCGCTACTGCCGCGAACTCGGCTTTGCCACCAGCCTGACCACCAACGGTTTCCTCCTCACGCGTAAACTCGTCGCGCAACTGGAAGATGCCGGCTTGCAGGTTGTGCAGATCAGCGTTGACCGGATGACACCGAGTCCAATCACAAAAAAGTCGTTCAAGACGATCTTGCCAAAGCTTGATTATTTTCGTGATTCAAAAATCAGTCTGCATATCACCGGAGTGATTTGTGCCGCTACCTTGCCCGAATCGCGAGCAGTGCTCGAGACCGGTTTGTCGCGTGGAATTCCGACGGAAGTTCGCCTCGTGCATGCGGACCCATTGCATCGGTTTCGCGTCGATCGCGGGCCGCGTGAAGAACTCGAACGTTTCATCAATTCGATGATCGAACAAAAACGCCGCGGGGAGAAGATTCACACCAGCGAGGCGATCCTCAATTACCAACGCAGTCTCCTCCGGGGCGAGCACGTCGAGTGGACGTGTATGGCCGGCTACAAATTATTCTTCGTCTCCGCCCAGGGAAAATTTTGGATTTGCAGCATGGTGCACACGAATAAGGACATCATGGACGTAACGCTGGACGACCTCTACGCGAACTATCGCAAGAAGTCGTGCCAGGAGGGCTGTGGCGTCTATTGTGCTGTGAATGCTTCGCTTCTCGCGGAAAAGCCGGTTCGCGTTCTTGGCAAGGAAATTGTCGCGCGCGCCAAGCGCATTCCATCCATGTTTCGTCGTTCCTTAACTCCGGATGCGGGCAAAGCGACGCACAGCGCTATCACAAATCCAGATGGAACGCACGAGATGAACGGCAGCGCTAAAGGCGCCCCATCTGCAGATGATCGCGTAAGTTTGCGGAAAAGCGTCTAACAAAAAACCACACGCCAGCATCCAAACGTAAACGTTTCTTCGAGCCGCGATCAGCCGGAAAGCACGGTCGAACGGCGTAACGTCATCCAGCAGGCGGCCTTTCGCCATCTTCGCCCGGCGTTTCGCGAATTCATCCAATAAGTGCGATCCGATGAGCAAAGCGAAAAAATAGAACACGTTCGGAAATTGGCCGCTTCGCCACAACTGAAAAGCGATAGCCGCCCACCACGAATTCTCGATCAAATAATCGAGATGATGTTCCCACTCGCCGCGCCCGGTCATTTCGATTTTAACGCGCGACTGCTTTCCGTCCAGTCCATCGACGATACCAAATATGAGAGCAGCGAGGATTCCAAGCCCGACACGGCCAAGCGCGAACGCCGCGGTCGTGCTGCATCCGATGATGAGACCTGCCATCGTAATTTGGTTCGGCGTGATTCGCGTTTTACAAAGACGTGAGATGATTCGCGTTTCAATCGGTGCGTGGAAATAAGCCGGCAAGTCGAGCGTTCCATTTTGGGCGGAATCGAGAATGATACGCTCAGCCAAGCGACGGTTCTGCTCCGGCGGCGCCGGAAAACAGACCGGCCGCACGTGCCGACGCATGCTGACGATGTAATCATCCTCCTCCGCCGCGTCGACGATGTCGATCTTCCGGTTGTCGATCTTGTCTTTGAGTTCCTCAAAAAACGGCGCGGTCGGCCGAAACGCAGAAAGAAAATCTTTCATGACCAATGCCGGCCCACACGGGTTTCGGATTAAAGATCGCGCGAATTCCGGCGGATTGGAATCGACAAGTGCGGCGGGTGAATCTTTCGCGCAGAGAGAGGCAAGCAAGCGTGCGTCACAATAAATATTTCCCGGTACTATTAAGAAGCGCTCCGACGGGCTTTGTTGCAAAAGTAGTTGGGCAGCAAGGGGTCCAATTGCGCCCGAGACAAGATCGACAATTACTTGTTCGCGCGCCCACGAACACTTCGCTAATTTAGCCCCGACGATTTCCGGTGTTGTCGAAAAAACAATCGCGCGGCGAAATCCGAGTCGTTGCAAAATGCGGAGCAAACGTTCGAGTAAATTGACGCCGCACAATTCGATCAAAGCCTCGGGCGCATCTGCGATTAAGATTGGCAGGATGTTCTCCATCGCCCGCGAGATTAACGGCGGAGCCGCGCGCTGCCAACTGTCGGCGGCGTTTCGGTGGGTTTGGTTACGCTTGGCGCCTGCTCGGTCGACTGCGCGACGCGACGCAAAAAAGGGTTCTCGATTTTTCGGCGCTGGTGCATGCGCCAATTGAGAAGTGGGATCGTTTCGCGCCTGTGCCGAACGTCGATCACTCCTAATCAGATTACGCTTGGAACAGGAATCCTCGGGCTTAAGCGTGACGCTCCTTTATGCCTCTGGATATCTCCGGGCCGGAGCATTAGTTGCCTTAGCGGTCGGTGTTTTTGACGGCGTCGATGGCAAGGTCGCGCGCCTGAAAGTTCAAACGACCAGGATTGGGAAGGGCGAACACGTGCTCGATTACTGCATTGAGATGTCTTGGTGGGCGGCTCTGGGATATCATTTTCACGTCACCAGTCAGGTCGACTACGCCTCCGCAATATTATTTTCTTCTTTCCCTGCGACGTGCTCGACCGTCTGGCCAAGCGGTCTGTTGAACGCCGTCTCGCTCGAAGCTTGGACGATGCCTCGCGATTCGATCGGCTTCTTCGCTATGTCGCGGGCCGTCGCAATATTTATACCTGGGTGTTCACCTGTTCCCTCGTCATCGGACGCCCGGCGAATGGTTTCATTTTGATCTGCTTTTTAGGCGTCGCGACCGCCGCGATCCACATTATTCGCGCGCGCTGCAAATCCGACTGTCGATCTTGCGCGGCTAAAAAACCGGAGTTCGCGTGCCGCGGGGATGGCTGGCGACGATATAACCGTCCTTCATTTCATGAATCCAATCGCACGCTTCGGCGATCGCGGGATTGTGCGTGACCAGAAGCAAAGCCTTCTCGCCCTGGTGCACGAGATTTTGGAGCAATTCAAACGCACGTTCCGAATTCGCTGTGTCGAGGTTTCCGGTCGGTTCATCGGCCAAAATCACTTTTGGATCGTTAGCCAGGGCGCGCGCGATGGCGACGCGCTGCTGCTCACCGCCGGAGAGATGCCGGCTCGGACGCCGCAGTTTATCGGCAAGGTCCACCGCCTCGAGCAGCGCGCGGGCGCGCTCCAGCATTTTTTCTTCCGACCAACGACCCAATCGCCGCATCGGTATCATCACGTTTTCTTGCGCGCTGAAGTCTTCCATCAAGAAATGGAATTGAAAAATGAATCCGATGAACTCGTTGCGCTTACGCGCAAGCTCGTTGTCGCTCAGATCTAACATTGGTTTCGATTCGATTGAAACCGAACCAGCATCCGGAGGATCGAGCAGTCCGAGAACGTAGAGCAATGTGCTTTTGCCACAACCGGACGGACCGACCACCGCGTGGATGCTGCCGGGTTCGAGATCGAGCGAGACGCCGCGCAACGCGTGCACGCGCGATTCCTCTTCTCCGAGATACCGCTCGATCTCATGGCAGCTGAGACAAACGTCAGTATTCATACGCTCGAACCGCGAAGAGTCGCCACCGGAGGCAGCTCGGCCGCGCGTCGCGCCGGCACATAACTGGCGAGAGTCACGGCCACGAGCGCGAGCAATGTTGCCCACATATAGTGCCGCCAGTCCCACGTCACCAAAAAATGGTTCGCGTAGAGCAAACCACGAATCCGAATCGGGATGTGCGAAATTCCCCACGTCACGAGCGCGCCCAAAATGCACCCGATGATCGATCCCGCTACAGCGATCATCGCACCTTGCCAAAGAAAAATCGCGCTGATGTCGATCCGAAAGCACGGTCATGGTCAGAACATTGAAAATTCCGAACCCGGCCAGCAAAATGATCAACGACACCGTGATTGCGGCCGATACTCGTAATGTCAGAAAAAGTTGAAGCGTGCTTTCTTCGCGCTCCTGCCAGCTTTGCGTGTCGTGCTGAAACAGCGTTTCGAAATGATGCGCCAGGTCCGGGGCGCGTTGCGGATCGCGCAGTTTATAAATGATCATTGAGGCGGTGTAAGGCTTGTGCAAGAGCGTCTGGGCAACTCGCGCGTGGGAATAAATGCGAGTGGCATCGATCGAACCGACGCCACTGCGGGCCACGGCTGCGACGACCAGGCGACGATACTCGCCACCAGGCGGGAGGAGTTGGACCGTCTCGCCCGCATTCACATCGAGAGTGGATGCCAGTTTCGATCCGAGAATGATCGAATTCGGATTGTTTCGAAAATCATCGAAATTTCCATCGACAATTTGATGCGACAGATCGGTCGTTTGCAGATGGAGGGCGGGATCGATCCCGAAAAGATCGACAGTCGCGTTTTCAAAACCTGAGCGCGCGCTGAGTGTCCCGCGCAGCACCGGCGAACACGAAACCACATCGGAAAATTGGCGGCTCACGCGCATGATCGCACTGGCGTCGTCGATTCCCTCGAAATAGCTGCGATGTGCCGCTTGTATTTTGGAATTCTTAGGCGGAACCAGCATGGGCGAGCGCGGCCGAAAGCGGGAACGCACAATCACCGCGCCATTGCTGCCGAGGCTTGAGTCGATGAAGTATTTGGCGAAACCCTGGGTCTGCGCCTGTGTGCCAATGAAAATGGCCACGCCGAAAACGACGCCGGCGAGGCTGAGGAGCAAGGCGCGCTTGCGATGAACGAGAAAGCGCATCGCGATGTAGAGTGGCGGGGTCACTTTATTTGCGAGGGGACGATGTCGATCTTGCGCTGCCGCACCGCCTGGCCGAGCCGCAATCTGTCCTGATCGCTTAGAACGACATGATCGCCTTCGGAAAGGCCGCTCATTGCCTCCGAGAAATCGAGCGTGCGAAAACCAACCTTGACTGTCCGCCGTTGGACGCTGCCGTCTTTCACGATCCATGCTTGATCGACAAGCAGGGCGCGTGTCGGCACGAGCAGAACATTTTCATGAGTGCCGGTAATGATGTGCATCTCTCCGGTCATCCCCGTCATGAGGTTGTCGGGCGGCTTCTCCATTTCGAGCACGATGGTGTAGCGTTGCGTTTCCGGGTCCGCCGCCGGTTGGATGGAGGAAACCCGGGCCGCGAATTGTTGCGTGCGATAGGCATACAATTGCAGGATCGCTTTC
>WNGL01004833.1_pt1 | contig 18622 bp, 18 predicted proteins | sample 5400591 | NCBI WGS metagenome assembly WNGL01 (sample SAMN13153377, study PRJNA577476) | soil metagenome | isolation source: 80 cm soil or saprolite under Garry oak tree replicate 1 | place: USA:California | collected 2016-06-15 | reverse complement strand
AATCAACAGCGCCAGGTGGTGGCCGTCCGGGCTGTAGCTGCCGAGCGTGGGCATCTGCCCGGGCGGAGGCGGCTGGGTGCTGGTCGTACCGGTGGTCGGGTTGGTGAGGTGCAGGGGGCAGTCCGCCTCGGTGCACGACAACGCGGTCCAGGCGATCTGGTGGGTGCTGACCGCGAGCACCGAGCCGAAGGTGGCAGTGGCCGTGCGGCTGCGCGGATCCCACAGCGTGTAGCTGTCCCCACTCGGCTTGAGGGTCGACCGGACAAGCAGCAGGTTGCCGGCCGGCTGTTCCAGCCGGCCTCCGGTGGGTAGGTAGCCGGATGGAAGAGTCACCGGCGGCCCGAGCCGATGCCCGGACAGGTCGACCTTCTGCGCGGTGAGAGTCTGCGACCGACTCCAGTAGGGCTCGGTCGCAAGACGATAGCTGCTCAGCCAGACAGCGGCGTGATCGGCGGTGACCGCAGCATCCCAGTTGGCCGAGCCCACCCGGGTCACGGTCCGAGAGCCAGTGCCCGCGTAATAGACCGCGACCGGTGGACCGGGGCAGCCGTCGCAGGGCTGGGTGGCGCCGGGTCGAAGCAGCACGCCACCGGGGAACGCCTGAACCCCGTAGCGCTGCGCGCTCGGGGGCAGATCGAGTGGGGTGAGCTTGCCGGTGTCAAGGATGAACCAGGCCAGCGGCCATCCGAGGTGCTCGGTGATCAAGACCTGCGCGCCCGTCGTCCCGATGACCGTGCTGCCCCGCAGTGTCGTTCGCTGCCGGCTCGCGTTCATGGCGCTCGTTACCGGTGTTGCCGGTTGAACACCGACGCTGCTCGGTGAGGCTGGCTGATTCGCCGCGGTGTGCTGGTCGTGGCGTGTGACGAGCAGACCGATCAGGACACCCACGGCTATCACGGCCGCGGCGATGATCGCGATCGCACGCTGGCGTGAGCCGGCAACCCAGCCCCACCCTCCGAACGCGAGCACCTCTTCCTGATCCGGGTCGACCGGATCAGGCGGCACAGTCATAGCCTCATACTGCGCCGCCTTCCGAGCTTCGCGTTCACCCTTTCCACGGCCGGCCACTGCTTCACCTCGTGGTCGCGCGCCACGGTGGCCAGCGGCTCGTTGCGAGAGCGGAACCTGCACATTCCGTTTGCTCAGGTTGCAGCCGCAAGCCGATGAGGATGGCACGTTCCCTTGTTAGCGGATCTCGGCAGATCTGGTAGTTCGCGGCAACCGCGCGGGACACCTACGGTTGATCTGCGCGACCCGGGTGGTGATCGGCACAGCGATCCGCGCCAGCACGTCGACGACAGCTGTGCGTGCACGTAGTCGGTCGCTCACGTCCGCGCAAATCGCCTCGGGCCCGAGCCGGTGCGGAGGCACGGCTTCGCGCGTGACATCTTGTAGGTTACCCGTCCGTAGCAAACGCGATTGCTCCACAGGAGTCGACGCATAGCCGATCCTGGCTCATCCCGTGCAGGTGGCGCCTGACGGTCCGGACCGCCGAGCTGCACCAGGGCGCGCGAGATCGTTGCCGATTCTGGTGCACCTTGGTTGTGACGCGGTTGCGTCTTGGGTCGTCGATATGCGCGATCACTGGATTGTGTCAACGACGGCCGAATCTTCACCCCCTGTCGACGGTTGAAAGTTGACCCCCTTGTGGTTGGTTGATCTTTAGTCTTCGGTGGTGGTGCCGGCTGGGACGCGGCCGAGGTCGCGGTCTTTGAGTCGGTAGCTGTCGCCTTTGAGTCCCAGATGCCGCTGATGGCGGCGCCCTGCAGGGCTGAAAATGTCGGGGTGGCTGCTCGCTGACGTCGACGCCCTTTGGCGCGTGGAGCCCGTCTTTGAGTCTGACGCTGGGAGCCGGTTCAGGGGTCCTGCATTGTTGCCGATGAGCACGCGGGTCAGATTCTTCGTCTGCCCATCGGTTCCCGCGGGTAGCCATCTCGGCCAGCGGTGGAGGTGGTGGTTGTGGACGAGGTGCACGAGCCGGACCGGTTCGTCGAGCGAGTCGCCGGGCTCGATGTCGGCAAGGGTGAGTTGAAAGTCTGTGTCCGGGTCCCCGGTGCCGGGCCGGGGCGTAGGCGGCAGGAGGTGCGGACCTACGCGACACGAACGAGGTCGATCTTGGAGCTGGCTGACTGGCTGCGTTGCGAGCACGTCGATCTGGTGGTGATGGAGGCGACGGGTGATTACTGGAAGCCGCCGTTCTACCTGCTCGAGGACGAGTTCCGGTGTTGGCTGTTGGACGCCAGGCAGGTCAAGCACCTGCCTGGTCGACCCAAGACCGACCGGGAGGACGCGATCTGGCTGGCCAAGGTCGCCGAGCGGGGCATGGCCAAGCCGAGTTTCGTGCCACCCAAGCCGATCCGGCAGTTGCGGGACCTGACCAGGTACCGCCGGGCGTGACCCAGGACCGCACCCGTAACAAGCAACGGCTGGAGAAGACCTTGGAAGACGCGCAGATCAAGCTCAGCTCGGTGATCGCCGATATTCACGGGGTGTCCGGGCGGGCGATGATCGAGGCGCTGGTCAGCGGGCAACGCGACCCGGCGGTTCTCGCCCAGCTGGCGCACGGTCGGATGCGCGAAAAGATCAGCGTGTTGGAGGAGGCACTGACCGGTCACTTCTCCGAGCACCACGCGCTGATCTGCGCCATGATGCTGTCCGCCATAGACGCGCTCAGCGCCCAGATCGACCGGCTCACCGCGCGCATCGAGGACCTGACCGCACCACTGCACCGCCAGGTCGAGCAACTGGACGAGATCACCGGTATCGGCCGGAGCTGCGCGCAGGACATCATCGCCGAGATCGGCGTCGACATGGCCGTGTTCACCACCGCCGCGCATCTGGTGTCTTGGGCGAAGTTCTGCCCTCAGGTGCATCAGTCCGGAGGCAGGAAACCCCACAACCGCGCCACCGGCCGAGGCGATCCGTGGCTGGCCGGCGCGATCGGCGAAGCCGCTGCAGGTGCCACCCGCACGCGCACCTTCCTCGGCGAGCGTTACCGCCGCCTGGCCCGCCGGCGCGGCAAGAAGAAAGCCCTCGTCGCCGTCGGCAACTCGCTGCTGACCATCATCTGGCACCTGCTCTCCGACCCCGACTCCCACTACCGCGACCTCGGCCCCGACTTCTACGAGACCCATGTCAACCAGCGCCGCCGCGAACGGTCCCTGATCAACCAGCTCGAACAGATCACCGGCAAGAAAGTCACCCTGCGCCCTCCGCCCGAACTGCCAGCCACCTGACCGCCAGCAGTGTTGTTTTCGGGTCAGGGCGATGACTTCGGCGTGGTGCACGAGCCGGTCGATCATCGCGGCGGCGACGACGTCGTCACCGAACACTTCACCCCAGCGGCCGAACTGCTTGTTGCTGGTGACGATCAGCGAGGCCCGCTCGTAGCGGGAGGACACGAGCTGGAAGAACAGGTTCGCGGCTTCGGGTTCGAAGGGGATGTAGCCGACCTCGTCGATCACGAGTAGCGGGTAGCGGCCGAGGCGGACGAGTTCGGCTTGCAGCTTGCCGGCGTGGTGCGCGTCGGCCAAGGTGCTGACCCAGTCGGCGGCGGTGGCGAACAGGACCCGGTGTCCGGCTTGGCAGGCGCGGATCGCCAGCCCGATCGCGAGGTGGGTCTTGCCGGTGCCGGGAGTGATGGCGAGAGACTGCAACATCTTCGGTCAGTCTTGCCGTGCAGTGTCCGGGTGACGGCGTCGACGCATCCGTTGTTCGGTGAGTTGCTGGCCGCGTCGGGGTTCAAGCGTTGGAACGGAGTGCTGCTGCTCGTTGTCGCGCTTCCAGACCGCAGCCCGGGCACGATCCGGGCCGATGCGACGGACGTGTTCGCGGCAGAACCGGTGGAGCCGACCCGGATGGTGCTGGACGGTGAGGGGCTTCAGGTGTTGCGCGTCTTGGTGGCGGCGCTGCAGCGGCCGCGCTCAACGGCTGCGGCTGGAGATGGCAAATAGGTTCGACCTGCCCCTCATTCGCGCCAACGACTTCGGGAAGGTGAACCTATTTGCGCGCCCTGAGAGTAGCCGCCGACACCGTCCAACTCGCTCTGCCTGACCTCGGCCCGGCCCGCCCCGCGGAGCGGTGGTGGACGCTTCCGCAGAGCACCCGCAGCGAGGTGCTTACCCTGCTGGCTCGGCTGATCGCCCGCAGTGTGCTGATCGACTCAGACGCCGCCACGGATGAACGCGGCGGCGGCGATGAGTGACGCGGCCGGAGTGCTGGTGTCGAGCAAGATCGGCCCGGTGCATCTGGGCCGAGACGCCTATGTGTATGTCCGCCAGTCGACGTTGACCCAACTGCGAGAGCACACCGAAAGCCTGCTGCGGCAGTACGAGCTGCGCGAACGTGCGGTCGCGTTGGGCTGGGACGCGCATCAGGTGCGGGTGATCGACACCGACCTGGGCCGTTCCGGTGCGGAAGCGACCGCGCGGGAAGGATTCAAGGATCTGGTCGCCGACGTCGGCCTGGGCAGGGTCGGCATCGTCTTCGGCATCGAGGTCAGCCGGCTGGCCCGCAACAACACCGACTGGTACCAACTGCTGGATCTGTGCGCGTTGACCGACACGTTGATCGCCGACGCGGACGGCGTCTATCACCCGGGTGACTTCAACGACCGCCTCGTGCTTGGCCTGAAAGGCACGATGAGCGAGGCCGAGCTGCACTTGATCCGCTCCCGGCTGACCGCTGGTTTGCGGCACAAGGCCGCCCGCGGTGAGCTGCGCCAGTGGCTGCCGGTCGGCTTCGACTACGACGAGAGCGGCGCAGTGGTGTTCAGCGCGGACGAGGCCGTGCTGGAGGCGATCGCGACGGTGTTCCGCCGCTTCGCCGAGTTGGGCACCGGGCGGCAGGTGTTGTTGTCGCTGCGTGGCGACGGGCTGCTGATTCCTCGCCGCCCGACCCGCAGCGGGCGGGTGCACTGGGCGCCGGCGACCTATCCGGCGGTGCACGATTTCCTCACCAACCCGGTCTATGCAGGGGCGTTCGTGTTCGGCCGCACCCGCACCGAGAAACGTATCGACCCGACGGGCAAGCTCGTGCAGCGCACCGTGCTGCTGCCGCGTGATCAGTGGGCGGTGCTGATCCCCGACCACCATCCCGGGTTCATCGACTGGGCCACCTTCGAGGTCAACACCGCCCGGCTGCGCCAGAACTGGCGCGCCCCACGCGGCTTCGGTGGCGGCGCGCCGCGTGAAGGCGCGGCGCTGCTGCAGGGCCGGCTGCGCTGCGGCAAATGCAGTCGGCTGATGCAGACCGGCTACTCGGGGACCAACGGCAACTGCCCGCGTTACCTGTGCGCCCGCGCCAAGCAGCTCTATGGCGGAGAGAAAGGCTGCCAAAGCCTGGGCGGTCGGCGGCTGGAGAACCGCGTGCTCGAGGAGGTGTTCGCCGTCCTCGAGCCGGCCGCGCTGAGCGCGACAGCGCAGGCGCTGTCCGACGCCGAACAGGCACACGCGGCGACACTGCGCGCGTTCGAGCTGGGCGTCGAGCGAGCCCGCTATGAAGCCGCACGGGCCCGGCGGCAATACGACGCCGTCGAGCCGGAGAACCGGCTTGTCGCGCGCACCCTGGAACGCGCGCTGGAAGCCAAGCTCACCGCGCAGCGGCAAGCCGAACGGGACCTGCTCGCCGCCCAGGCCCGCCGCCCGGTCCGGCTCACCGAGGAGGAGCTGGCGTGGCTGTCTCGTGCCGGCGCGGACGTGCGGGCAGTGTTCACCGCGCCGACCACCACGTTCCGGGAACGCAAGCAGTTGCTGCGTGCGATCGTGTCAGAGGTCGTGGTCACTTCGACCCCGAGGCACGGACCGCGGCGCTGCAGATCATCTGGCAGGGCGGAGCATGCACCGAGCTGGTGATGACAATGACCAAGGCGGGCGGGCACTTCCGCGCCACCAACGAAGACACCGTCAAGCTGGTCCGGCGGCTGGCCGTCCAGTACGACGACACCACCATCGCGCTGATCCTGTCCCGGCAGCGGCGCCGCACCGGCACCGGGCTGCCGTTCACCAAGAGCCGGGTGCACTCGCTGCGCGTGTCCCGCGGCATCCCTGCCTACCGGCCGCCGGAAACTGTCGCACCCGACGGCGATGATGCCGTCGTGGTCACCGTCGCCGAAGCCGAACGACTCCTCGGCGTCGGCAAGGTGACGATCTACCGATGGCTGCGAGACGGATTCATCACCGGTGAACAGCTCACCACGGGAGCGCCATGGCGGATCCGCATCGACCAAGCCGTCCGCGATCGCGTCGTGCCTAAGATCCCTGACGGGTGGGTCGGCCTCGACGAGGCCGCAAACATCCTCGGAGTGGCCCGCCAGACCGTGTTGCACAAGGTCCAACGCGGCGAACTGCAAGCCGTCCACGTCAACCGCGGACAACGCAAAGGCCTACGAATCAAGGTCTCCAGCGACCAGGCTGGACTGTTTGATCAACCCTCGTGAAAGGCATGCGCAGTGTTAATCGGTTCCGGGCGGTCCGAGGAACACCACGTTCTCGCGGGCGGTGACGAAGTCCAGGGTGCCCAGGTGGGCGATGGTGTCGCGTCTGAGGCCGCGGGCGTGGTCGAAGTCGAACTCCTCCAGTGACTTGCGAGCCGGGAAGCGGGCGGCGCGGATCCGTCCTTCGCCGCCGTGGGACTCGCGTGCTGCGACCTCGCGTTGCAGGCAGGCGATGAGGAACTCCTCGTGCGACCAGGACTCGGCGCGGGCTCGTTCGGCGAGCCGGTCGACCGACTCGCGCAGCGTCGGTGCCTTCAACGCTCGGGTGAGGAACGCGACCTCGGTGGACAGGTCACGGGCCGCGGTCTTGACCGCTGTGCGGGTGGTGGCCACTACGCCACCCCGCCATCGCTGTCGAGGTCACCGATGCCGAGTGCAGTGTCGTAGTCGGCCAGACACCTCTGCTCGACTTCGCCCTGCTGCACCGGTCGCAGCACGCCGACGCGTTCGCGGCGCAGCGCGCGTGCCGCGGCGACGTGCTCAGGGTCGGAGATCGTCTGATGCCAGGCCCAGACCCGCTCGTGGTCGGCGACCAGCCTGCCGTCGCAGAGAACCCGAACGCGGTGCAAGTCGGCGATCACCTCGACGCGGCGGCCGATCACCGCGGGGTGCACCGAGTAGTCGTTGGAGTCCAGGCGCACGTAGTGATCGCGGGCCAGACGGGTCGAGGATCGCCAGCCTGTTGCCGGCGCGACCGGGGGCAGGGTGAGCATCGCGGCCCGGTCGGCGGTGATCCGGTCGGTCGGGGCGCAGCCCAATGCCCTGCGGCGGCGGGTGTTCACCAGCGCCAGCCAGTGCTGCAGCTGGGTGTTGAAGTCGCTCGGTGAGGCGAACGAGCGGCCCGGCAGGAACGAGGTTTCCAGATAGTCGTGGGCCCGTTCGATCAGCCCCTTGGCTTCCGGGTCTGCCGGTTTGCAGACCAGCACCTTCGCCCCCAGCGTGCCGCGGAACGCCTGACACTCCGCGGTCAGCTCGACCCGCCCGGCCCGCCACCGGCCGATCGCTCCCTCGCCGTCCCAGACCAGCACCCGCGGCACAGACCCCAACTGCTCGATGAGCTGCCACCAACCGGCGAACAGATTCTCCGAGCACCTGCTCGGGATCAGCACCGCCGACAACCAGCGGGAGTATCCGGTCACCATCGTCAACACCGGCAGCTGCGCCGACCGACGCGTCTGCCCGAACCCGACCGGCAACCTGATCGGCGGGAACCACAAGTCGCACTGCGCAATCTCCCCAGCGACATAGCTCGTGCGCGAGGCCGGGTCCGGCGGCAGATAGACCGGCCGAAGTTCAGCCACCCGCTCCTTGAACACCGTCAGCCCACGCCGCCAACCGATCCGCTCGGCGATCACCGTCGCCGGCATCCTCGGAAACGCCTGCAACAACTCACGGATACGCGGCTCGACCTCGTCCACGATCGACCCAGCCGGCCGCCGCTCGCCTTTCGGGTGGCTGTGATCCACTGTGCCCACTCGTCGGGGTGTCGTGGCTCGTGTTCGGCGTAGAGCAGCAGGTCACCGCAGAGCGGGCAGCGCCCGTGCTGTGCCTGCAGCAGCCGCAGCCTGGACCGGCCGAGCGGGGGTTTCCCGCGACGGCGCCGGGTCGCCCAGTAGCCGGTCAGGGCCGGGTCGTCGGGTGACGCCCATTCCTTGACCAGCGTGTGCCGGGTGATCTTCGCCCAGGAGAACTTGAGCAGGTAGGCGCCGCTGTCGCGGTCGCCGAACACCCATCGGTCCTTCCGGGCGGAGTTGAACGCGCCGAAGTACTGGGTGATGATCCAGTGCTTCGACTTGTGTGGATGGGTGAACTTCGCCCACTTGTAGGTGAGCGTCCACACGTGAGTGTCCAGCGCGTTGAAGACTTTGCTGGACACCGCGTGCCGGTAGTAGGCCGACCATCCCCGAATGATCGGGTTGAGCCGGATGAGCACCAGCTGCGCGTTGCACCCGCGCAGTGCCCTCATCTCGGCGGACAGCCGTTCCCGGATCCGTTTCACCGCCGCCTTGCTCGGTTTGATCAGCAGCTTGCCTCGGTATCGGCGGATGTTGAACCCCAGAAAGTCCACGCCCTCGTCGAGATGGACGACACGCGTCTTGTCCTCATTGAAGGCCAGACCCCGGGGCGCCAGCCACGAGACCAGCCGCACCTTGACCTGTTCGGCCTGCTCACGCGAGTGACACAGGGCGATCAGATCGTCGGCGTACCTGACCAGGACCGGCGAGCCCGGTTTCGCCGTCCCGGCATTGCTGCCGGTGCGGATGTAGCGGACTCCGGCGGCCTGTTCCATCCCATGCAGGGCCACGTTCATCAACGCGGGGCTGATCACCCCGCCTTGCGGGCTGCCCCGCTCGGTCGGGGCGATTCGACCACGCTCGATGACGCCCGCCTTGAGCCACTGCCTGACCCGTTCCCTGGCGGGGAACTGGCCAAGCTGGCCGAGAAGGTAGTCATGATCGAGTTGGTCGAACGCGGCCGCCAGGTCCGCGTCAAGCACCCACTGCCGCCGACAGGTTTCCCCGCGGGCGGTCACGAAGATGGCTTGCATCGCATCCTGACAACTGCGGCCGGGCCGGAATCCATAGGATCGGGACTCGAACCGGGCCTCCCACTCGGGTTCCAGCGCGTTGACCGTCAGCGCCTGAAGACATCGTCGGCGATCACCGGAATACCGAGCCCGCGCAATTTCCCGTGGGCCTTCGGGATGAACACCCGCTTGACCGGCCGGGGCTTCCACGCTGCCGCGCCCCGTTGCAGCCAGTTGGCCATCTCGGCCTTGCCCTGGCTGGTGAGGACGACCTCGCCGTCGACCCCGGCCGTCTCGCGGCCAGCATTCTGCTCGGTGACCCGCCGCACGCTCAGCAACGCGTTCGCCCGGGACCGGAGCATCAGCCTCTGCAAACTACGAACCTTCTTCAGGTCCCCTGCCTGCGATGCCGTGAAGATCCGCTGCCGTAGCCGCCGTACGTCCTCCCCGACCTGACGCCATACCACGGCGTCCCAATCCGGGAGGTCGTCCTCCGGTCCGTTCACCGTCACAGGGACGGCGTCCAACTTGCCCATCGGGTCCGGTGTCTCCGATCAATCTGGTCTTCACAGACTCACCTGACCCACGTCAGCGCCCTTTCGGGCCCGGGCAACAACCCGTATCCGACCAGTTATGCGGAACCACCGGCGGAGGTGCCAGCTCGTCGTCCCGGCTTCCTGCTGCCTTTCGGCCGTCGGCGTTCGCTTCTTGGGTCATCCTGCGGCCGCTGGAGTGAGCCTTCCTCGCGGTCGGCCGACCGGATCGCCTACGGCTCACCGGACCCCATCGAGGTTGTCGTGTTGCCCATGAGCAAGACGCGACCGGGCAGGGCGCCCTCTTTACTCCGGGGACGGTGGTGCGCTCCCGACCGGCGACTATCCTCCGGCCGGCACCTGCCGCGTTCCAGCGGCCAGTCCCTACGGCCCCGTTTCGAACTTCCCACCACCGGGGGTCACCTTCACGAAGCGTCATCGAGGGTTCACTCACGTTCGCCCATCGCCCCAAGCAGATCACCGCGCAGGGCTGGGAGCCTGCCAGCCCCCACCGGTCTTCTCCTCGCCTGTGCCTGCCGGGTGGAACGGCAGACCTTGGGCTTTTCCCCCGAGCGTCGCACCCCGCAGTTACCCGCGACGCACGTCGAGGTGGAGACGGGCCACACGCACGGGCCCGAGTACTACACCTTCGGCATCAGCCGAACCTCCAGCAGCGCCTCCCACTTGACCTCACGCACCCTCACTTCGCACGTAATCGCCGGTGGCCTCCATCGACACCACGCTGACCTGCTCGCCCAGCAGCCAGTCCCGAAGGGCAAGCAGCGCGTTGGTCATCGTCGCGAACGTCTTGACCTGCTGCGTGCGGCACCCCTGCGACGCGGGCTGGGGACCCGGACGCAGGCCTTGACGTCACGTTTGCTGATGTCCAGAGCGGCGCACCGCTCGTGCAGCACTTCCATCACCGACTCCTCTCGCCGAAGCATCAGGCGTCGTCCGGAGGGGCCTGCGGGGTCGAAGAGTCTGACTCGCGGGCTCGAAGCACCAATCCGTAGCGCCTGTCAGCGGCCCCCGATCCCCAAACTGATCTGCGGGCTCCATCGCACCAAGACGGAGCGGGGTAACCGGACGACCAGTGCATTTTCCTGCATCCACGGCGCGGTCGACAGGACGCCGCTCAACTGATCTGCGCGGCGTCCGCTAGCAAGCACTGAACGTCGCGCTGCGTAGAACGATGGATCTGGTGCGTACTGCTCGTGCTCGCCGAGGTCGGCTATGGCGGCGGGGGGACGATGTGGGGGGCGCGGTAGCTCGATCGACAGAACCAGCTAGCACCGCAAGGGCCAAAGGAAGAACAAGGTTTTTGACTGGCGGTGAACATCTGCATGCATGCCTAGACTATCCAGTTGCTCATGGTCATGAGGACACGCGCTGTCGGACGGCGACTTGAACAATGCGGTGGTGCCGCTCGAGGGTTATCCCTTCACTGCGCCCATGGTGAAGCCCTGGATGAACTTGTCGAGGAATAGGTTGTAGAGAAGCGCGACTGGTACTGCGATCACGATTGCTGACGCCATGAGCGACTGCCAGTAGAAGACGTCGCCGCGGATGAGGTTGGTCGGTACTCCGACGCTCACCGTCATATGCCTGGATGAGGAGACGAATGACAGCGCATAAATGAAGTCCTGCATGGTCAGGGTGAAAGTGAACACCACAACCGTGAACATCCCTGGCAAGGCCAGCGGGATGACCGCGCGCAGCACCGCCCCGAGCCGGCTGTAACCGTCCACCTGGGCCTGCTCCTCGATGTCGCGCGGGATGGACTTGAAGAAACCCATGAGCAGCCAGGTGGACAGCGGGACGGTGAAACTCGGGTAGACCACGACGAGCGACCATATCGAGTCCTGCAGCCCGAAGCGCGTGACGAGCTGGGACAGCGGCAGGAACAGCAGCGTCGGTGGTACCAGGTAGACGACGAAGATGCCGATCCCGACCTTCTCCCCCCACCGGCCGGTGACCCTGGCCAGTGCGTATGCGGCCGGCACGCTGAGTGCGAGCGTGATCACGACCACGCATGCCCCGATGACGAGGTTGTTGACGATGAACGTGACGTAGGGCGTGTTGTCGAACAGCAGTGACAGGTTCGACAGCGTCGGCGCCTTGGTGAAGATCAGCTGGTTGCCGTTCGGCCGTGTGTAAAGGTCGGTGTTCTGCTTGAGCATGGTGATCGCGGCCAGCAGGAAGGGGAACGCACAGAACAGGCCGAACAGCACGATGAGCACCCACAGGCCCAGCCGACCGACCAGGCGGCGGCCGATCACTTCGGTGGCCATCTCAGGCCACCTCCGCCCGGCGGGCGAAGCGCAAGACGATCGCCGCCAGGCCGAGCAGCACCGGGAACATGAAGACTGCGTCCGCAGCGCCGACTGCCAGGTTGCCGCCGTTGATGCCCTTGTAGAACGCCCAGGACGCGAGCACCTGGGTGGCGTCGGCGGGGGCGCCGCCGGTGAGGATGAAGATGACCGCCATGTCGGCGAACGTGAAGACGATGCCAAACAGCACCGCGACCAGGATGACCGGCGCGAGCAGTGGAAGCTCGATATGGAACGTACGGCGCCAGAATCTCGCGCCGTCGACTTGCGTGGCGTCCCTGATGTCCTGCGGGATCGAGCTCATGCCGGCCATGATGATGACGGTGGCCAGCGGGAGGATGCGCCAGGTCTGCAGCGCGATCACCGAGCCCATGGCAAGGTGCGCGCTGCCGAGCCAGACGACGTGGCCGCCGGGCGCGAGCAGGTGCAGCTTGACAAGTAGCCAGTTGAATGGACTGAAGATCGAGTCGAGCATCCACAGCCAGATGACGGCCGACAGCGCCACCGGTGTCGTCCATGGCATCAGTACGAGGAATCGGAAGAACCACTTGCCGCGGAAATCCGTGCTTAGCACGAACGCCAAGACCGTCGAGAGGATCACGACGCAGACCTGCGAGATGGCGGTGAAGATGAAGCTGTTGCGAAGCGCGGTGCCGAAGACGGGATCATCGATCGCAGCCCGGAACGTAGACCAGCCGACGAAGTGCAGTGTCTGACTGCCGGTCGTCACGTCGCTGAACGCGTACAGAATCGCCAGCACGAGCGGGTATCCGACGACCGCGACGAGGTAAAGCACCGCCGGCAGCAACAGCACCGGTCCGAGCACTTTGTCCCGTTCCAGCAGGTAGCGCCGAGTCCGCCCCGCGGTCGAAGTGGCCACGTCGACCTGCTCCGCGGCGATCACGGCACTCGCTCCTCCGCTGCGCGCTGGCCCGAGTCGGCGTCGAATAAACGCAGGTTCTTGCCAGCGACGGCGAACGGTACGACGGTGCCGGCCTCTACGCTCGTCACCACCGTCGACGGCAACTTGGCGATGACCCTTGCCTCCGGGTCGATCGCGGGCACCGTCCCGTAGACGTAGCGGTCCGAACCCAGGTTCTCCACCCTGACCACATGGAAGTCCAGGGCGAGCTGACCCGGCTCGTCGCCGACGACCGCGCTGGGCAGGAACGCTTCAGGGCGGAACCCAAGCAGCCTGCCAGAGTGGTCGAGGAGATTCATCGGTGGCGAGCCGACGAACGTTGCCACGAACGTGTTCTGCGGATGGTCGTAGATCTCTTGAGGCGTACCGATCTGTTGCACCCGCCCGAAGTTGAGCACGGCGATCCTGTCACCAAGGCCCATCGCTTCGATCTGGTCATGCGTGACGTAGATCGTGGTGATGCCGACCTGCTGCTGGAACTCCTTGAGGTCTTCACGGGCGGCGGCGCGTAGCTTGGCATCGAGGTTGGACAGCGGCTCATCGAGCAGGAACACCTGCGGCTCGCGGACCAGGGCCCGCGCCAGCGCTACCCGCTGCCGTTCGCCACCGGAGAGCTGACGCGGCTTGCGGTGCAACAGGTCGCTGATGCCGAGGACCTGCGCCGCCCATTTCACCTTGCCGTCCCACTCGCTCTTGGGCACACCTTGGGCACCGAGGGGAAAGACGATGTTCTTGTAAGCGGTCTTGTGCGGATAGAGCGCATAGCTCTGGAACACCATCGCGATCTGGCGCGCCCTCGGCGGCAGCCCGGTGACGACACGACCGCCGATGAGCACATCGCCCTTAGTAGGCTGCTCGAGTCCGGCGATCACGCGCAGCAACGTGGTCTTGCCGCACCCGGACGGCCCGAGCAGCACGAGATACTCACCCTCGGCGGTCGTCAGGTCGATGCCGTCGACTGCATGGGTGTCCCCGAACTGTTTGTGCAGGCCCCTTGTCTCGACGACCGCCATAGCAGCTGCTCTTCTGACGTTACGTGGTGCCGCCGACCAAGCCCTGCTTACGCCACTTGGCGAAGATCTGCTTGCACTGGTCGTGCGCTGCGGAGACGGCGTCCTTGGGGCTCATCTTGCCCCGCGCGGCGTTCGCCATCATCGTCGGCAAAACGTTGGTGTTGAAGATCTCGCCGATCGCGGGGTTCGCCGGGCCGGGGTGGCCGACATTGGTGCTCCACTGCCGCGCGTTCGCCAGCAGCGCAAGCTTGTCTGCCGGATGCGAGCCGAACGGGTCGCTCTGCAGCCAGCCGGGCAGCGGCGCCACACCCGGGGTGTTCGCGAATGCGGGAAAGTCATAGAGCTCGCTGTTGGTCACCGCGTCCTTGTCGGCGCCGACGAGGTCAAGAAGGAACTGCTTGATGGTGTCAACGTTCTTGGCCCACTTGGGCACGATGTAGGAGCGGATCACGTGCTCGCTGGCGACTCCGATGCCGGTCGGACCTTTGAGCGCGGGAACGAAGAAGATGTCGTCGGCGATGGAGCGGTTGGTGGTCTGCGCGCTACGGTACGCCGAGATCGAGTTGAGGATGTAGGACAGCTGGCCGGCGATCAGCCCCTGGTTGTTCGAGGCGGCGGTCCAGCTGAACACCTCACTCGTCATGGCCTGCTGATAGAGCTTGGCCATCAGCTCGACGGCCGCCACAGTCGCGTCCGAGTTCAGCGTCACGTTCTCGCTTGCGTCTTGCTCCGAGCCGCCGTACGACCAGATGATGGCGCGCGCCGCCATGTTGGAATCCACCTCGGGTGACATGCCGATGCCCATTCGCGTCTTGAGCGTGTTCTTGATATCGGCTCCGCCAGACAGCAGCTCGTCGTACGTAGAGGGCCCGTTGGCCAGACCCACCTTGCTCCACAGGCTCTTGCGGTAATCGCCAGGGTCCGGCGTCCAGGTGTGGCAGAAGCCGTAGTACTTGCCGGTGTGCGGGTTGAAGCTGGACAGCTTGCAGAAGTCCACCTGACTGCCGTACGTGCTCTCCGCCGCCCGGACGACGTCCTTCATGTCGAGGACGCTCGGCTCGTAGGCGGATGGTGGCGTGATCCACTCGATGAGGTCGTGACCCGACTTCGCGGAGAATTCCCCGGCGGTCTTCGCCGGCAGGTCGGCCTGATTGATGTGGTCGACCGCTACCGTGATCTTCTTCTTCTGTGCCCAGTCCTTGACCCAACTGTCGAACCAGGTGTCGTACTTCGGCACGAAGTGGCTCCACAGCAGGATGCTGAACCCTGACTTCTTGCCTCCGCCGCCGCCCGCAGTGCAGGAAGCAAGCAGCGGAGACCCGACGCCGAGCGCGACCGCGGCCACGCCACTCGTCTTCATGAAGTCGCGACGGCTCAGTGTGCGTGTCTCGCGCTGGGGCTTTTCGTCCTCGTCCATCGGCACTCCCGATCGGAACGAAACCGGGGCCTGGCCGGCGTGACCTCGTCCGCCACCCCTAACATGACCCTACGCCGACGGTCAATATCGCTTAGGTGGTTGACATCTCAGGCAATGACGCAGTACCACTCGCTGCCGCCTGTGCCGCTCAGAAACCTCGGCTGCGCTCGAGGACAGGGAAGTTGACGGGCGTCAGGCCGGTTGGCGGTACTTCATTGATCAACCCACCGAGCACCTGTTTGCGGTCGACCCAGTCGGGTGGTCTGTGATCAGAGAAGAGCCGGAGCGCTGATCGCGGCTGCGGTGCTCTCTGGCAGAGGCCTTGGTGGGGCCGGTGGCCGTTGTAATGGTCGACATATTCGATGAGGACCGCGACAAGGTGACGTTCGCTGACGATGAGCAGCCGGTCGAGGCATTCACGGCGCAGCGTGCCGATCCAGCGTTCGGCGAACGCGTTCGCGCGCGGTGCCCGTGGGGGAGTACGCAGGACCGGGGGACTCGTCCACGTAGGACACACGTTCGCGGCTTCGGATGCGACCACGCACAGACAACAAGCCCGATGTTTGTTAGTCTGGGGCTTCAGGCCAATCCCTTCAAGGGCGTGTGGGGGTTCAAGTCGGTGTCCGAGGGGGGACTTGCCCACATAGGACACACGCGATCGAGTTTTCGACGGCAGCGTGAGCCGTCATTCGTGCGTCGTTGGACGTAGGCACGCATGACCGGTCCCAGCGACCGCACGCTGCTGGGGAGACCTGAGATGACCCGGCGCAGCCCGCCGAACCGATGTCCCAGCGCTGAGACCAAGTCGTTGCCCGAATGCGCACCATGGCGGTCACGGGCATGGGCGCGCTGGCCAGGCTAGCGTTCGGTGCCGGACTGGTTCTCATCTGGCGCAGCGCATCAGGGGCGTCACCCGAGCAGTCCGCGGCGAGTCGAGCGAACTCGCCCGCGCACAAACCTCGCCGCACCAGGCCGGCGTCGAGGCACCGGGTGGACTCAACTGCTCGGTGCCCAAATGCTATGCGCGCTGGCCGCGCTCTACGTCGGCCTGAGCCGCGCCCGCGACGAGAACACCGCCTTCGTCAACACCGAAGCCGTCGCAGAGGACGCACCCACCGGTACCGTCAACGAAACGCCGCGGCGCGACCCACTTGGGATGCTCGCCGCGAACATGGAACGCGACGAACCCGAGCTCGCCGCGATCATCGAAGCCGAGCAGAACGCAGCCGACGCCGCCTCGCTACGCACCATCGGGGAGCGGTTCGCCGACGTCGCCGAGCTCGCTACTGCCGGGCGTACCGCGACCATGCTCGACCGGCTGGTCAACGACGGCGCGCTCACCTCCGCGCAGCGTGCGGCTCTGGCCGCCGACGAGGGCAGCGTCGGCCTGTTCCGCGTGCTGCGGCAAGCCGAGCTCGCCGGCCACGACCCCAACCGCATCCTCCGTAACGCGGTCACCAGTCGCGACCTCGCCGACGCCCGCAGCCTCGCCGCCGTCCTGCACCAACGCATCACCGAGACCACCGACCTCCACCCCAGCGGTGATCGCTACGCCGATTGGACTCCCAAGGTCGACGACGCGGCCTGGCAGCGACACCTCGATGACCTCGCCAGGCTCGCCGACGCCCGCAGGCGAGAGCTCGGCGAACAAGCCGCCGAGACCCGGCCGCAATGGGCAGTGGAGACTCACGGCGCTGTCCCCGACGAGGACGATCAGCGCGACGCATGGATCCAGCGAGCGGCCGCCGTTGCCGCGCACCGTGACCTCACCGGTCACGACGACCCTGACGTTGTTCTTCCTGGCCCGCCGAAGCGGGAGCAGGTCGAGGCCTACGCGTCCTGGCGCGCCGCCTGGCGTGCCCTTGGGTGGGATGAAGCTAGCCGGGCCGAAGCCGAGATGAGCGACGGTCAACTGCGCGTGCGGGTCCGCGCCTACGAACGCGAACAAGCGTGGACACCCGACTACGTCGCCCCCGACCTCTCCGGCACCCTCCAAGCCGCGCAACGTCACCGCGGCGACGCCGAACTCCGGCGAGCCGAAGCCGAGCAAGCGACCGACGTGCAACGACGGGCGCAGCTGGAACGTGAAGCCGCCGAGGCCCGTGCGCTGTCGGACCTGCTCAACCAGCAGGCCAAGAAGCTGGAGCGCGTCGACGAGATCCGCGCCCTCTGGTACGCCCACACCGCCCAGACCCGCGCCGCCGAACAGCGCGCCCGCATCGAACTCGCCGCCCGCGGCATCAACCCCGACACCGCCGAGGACACGACCACCGCCGAACAGTTCCTCGACGACCAGCGCACCGGCGTCGCCGAAGACGACGGACACCGCCAGGTCACCGGCGAACACGAACTCCGCGAGGTCGCCGACCAGCGCGAGGCCGAGCTCCGCGTAATCCAACCCGAGCCACCAGTCGACGCCGCCGAGACCAACCTGCCCGACATCCGCGACGTCGCCGCCCGCGAACCACGACGGCTGGCCCAGGCCGAAGACGACTGGACCCGCATACCCACTGCCGGCGAAACCGCCGACAACGTCACCCGCGCCCAACGCGCCCTCGCCGAGCTCGAACAGCGCCGCCACATCGAGCAACGACGCGCGGACGAAGAAGCCCGATCACGCCAACTCGCCGACTGGCACCAGCACGCCCGCGCCGCCGACCAAGCGAAGCAACACGACGACGACCGAGCGCTTGACCGGATCTGACGTGAACTCAGCTGGCCGCCGCGTGCGAGATATCCAGCGGCGGCCGAGCCGATCCATGCCACGTCCACTCCAGCGTCGCTGCAACACCGCGCGCAAGCCCTGGTTCAAGGCCGCGCGGCGTTACCGCTGCGAGGTATTCCTCGTCGATCGTCTCTGGCATCGCCCCATGCTGCTGGCGTGTATACGGCGACGTCGGCATCACCGCACGCCGATCCACCTGAGACCAGAACGGCTGATCAGCCAGCCACCGGCACGTCCTGATCACCCCGAGCAGGAATGCACCGCCGTCGCCAGGCTGGCGTCCCAGATCTTCGGCGAGCGACCAGACCGCGCCAAAAGCGGCGCGGGTGACCCGCAGGTTCTCACCCGGCACCTTCGCGAGGATCTCGGCCGACACCTCCACGCCGTCCAGGGTGACACCGACCGCTGACGATGGTCCAGAGCTCGCCATGTCATTTGGGGATCCGTCATTGCAACCCGTGGCTGGCTGGGACGCTCGCCCCGATCGAGGACGCCGGGAAGAGATCGATCGCATGCGTAGAGCGCGCTCGCGCGAGCGGGTTCGTGGCGAGCACGTCCAGGCGCCCGTTCTGGACGAGGGCCGGCACATGCGTCATCCCGTCGAGGATGCGGGCCACGCTGGGCCGGACCTGTTGGGCGGCTGGTCGGCGGCGGGCGCGACG
>WNGL01003596.1_pt1 | contig 18625 bp, 19 predicted proteins | sample 5400591 | NCBI WGS metagenome assembly WNGL01 (sample SAMN13153377, study PRJNA577476) | soil metagenome | isolation source: 80 cm soil or saprolite under Garry oak tree replicate 1 | place: USA:California | collected 2016-06-15 | reverse complement strand
ACCTCTGTGACCCAGACAAACAGATTAACGATGTGATGTAATGGTGTAGCACGCATATGCAGTACCTCCGTTTAGCTTTAGCACTAAGAAGAGTAGCTGCTATGCGTGCTTTTTGTCTGTTGGGTTTTTAGATTCGGGTTTTCATGCTATTGACCGACGAGGGGTTGTATGATATTATGACAACAATTGTTTCGATGAATCTTAGGTTAGTTAGTTGAATGCCTTGACGATTTCATTGCCGCAATTCACACTAACCCTTTAAGAGGATTCTATCTATGTATCAACAGGCTTATCACGCCTCCCCAAAATCGAGCGGCCGCCGCTCTTCCGGTTCTTCCTGGAGCCATAACGGTCGCCCACAACGTGCCCGTCGCACAAGACCCACCAAACAAGTTATTCACCCGAGTAGATTTATTCGTGCTGCCGCACCGGTCGAACATACAGCGGAATATCAGCCCGTGCACCAGTTCGCCGACTTCAGCATCAACGATTTGCTCAAGCAAAATGTTAGTAACAAGGGGTTTGTTGCGCCGTCCGAAGTTCAGGACAAAGCGATTCCGCCGGCTCTCGAAGGCCGCGACGTCGTCGGCCTGGCCGACACCGGAACCGGCAAAACGACCGCCTTTGCGCTGCCGATGCTGCACAAGCTCATGACACTGCCGGGCGCCAAAGCTTTAATTATCGCCCCGACCCGGGAACTCGCCCAACAGATTGAAGAAGAAGTTCGCTCGTTCGCAAAAGGCAGCGGCTTGTATGGTGCTCTGTTGATCGGCGGCTCGCCCATGGGTCCGCAGTTGCGCGACCTGCGCACAAATCCGCAGCTGGTTATTGGCACACCGGGCCGCCTCAAGGATCATGTTGAGCGTGGCACGCTTGCACTACGTGATTTCAGCATTGTGGTACTCGACGAAGTTGATCGCATGGTCGATATGGGCTTTATTGCCGACATTCGATTTTTGCTCGATGGCATCCAGACGGGCCGGCAGTCATTGTTCTTTTCGGCCACGCTCGATCCGAAAATAGAAGAACTGGTGCGCAGCTTTTTGCGCGATCCCGTAACAATCTCGGTCAAGACGGCCGAAACGAGCAACAACGTTGCCCAAGATGTCGTAACTTACCGCGACCGTGCCGACAAAATGAGCAAGCTACACGACGTTTTGAACCATTCGGAAGTCGCAAAAGTCCTGATCTTCGACGAGACGCAGCGCGACGTTGAGCGGCTCGGCCAAGAACTCACCACTCGTGGCTTTAAGGTTGACGCCCTGCACGGCGGCAGAACGCAAGGCCAGCGCCAGCGGGCGCTCAAACGGTTTCGTGCTAATGACATCTCGATCTTGGTGGCAACCGACGTCGCAGCCCGCGGAATCGACGTCGCCGACATTACGCACGTCATTAATTATAGTGCGCCGAATGCCTACGAAGATTACGTGCACCGCGTGGGTCGCGCCGGTCGCGCCGGTCGCGTGGGCGCCGCGTTAACGTTTGTTCCGTTGCACGATTACCCGCTGTAGCCTACGCGCTGCGCCCCCGCATAGCGGCAAACAAAAACGAGGCATCACACAGATTGCCTCGTTTTTTACGGTCGATTCGATTACTTCGGAACGACTAGACTAGTAACGGCGTCCGCCGCCATTGTCACCACCGAATGAGCGGCGCTCGCGGTTTTCCTGCGGACGAGCCTCGCTGACGCTCACGGTACGACCGTTGAGCTCGCGACCATTTAGCTTATCGATGGCTGTTTTCGCTTCAGCCTCGCTGCTCATTTCGACAAAGCCAAAACCTTTTGAACGGCCTGTTTCGCGGTCCATAATGACACGGGCCGATTCAACGGTGCCGGCTTCTGAAAATAGTGTTTTAAGCTCGTCGTCGGTTACTGAGTAAGCCAGCGATACGAATAACTTAGTTGCCATAGGGTGAGTTTATCTTCCTCTCTTGTTCCCGATGAGGTAAGGCACTATATTGGCCCTAGCTGCTCCTCTCATGGAAATGATCTTTACTAAATGCTTCTAGAAATGAGGTTTTACAACCGGTGCAGCGTATTCTAGCTTTTCAAGCATAACAGATTGTGTAGCGCAACGCTAGTGTCTATGCGGGGCAATCTTCTGCCCTATTGCTTGTCTGATTGCATTACGTTACACCTGGTGTGGTTCGGGAGTGATTGCTCTATGCATTGCATAAAGCTTGGAAAATTTATAGACTGAGCGTATGCAGGGCAAGCGACGGCACCAACCAGCGATTCAGCGGCCGCTTATCCTTGATGTTTTGCCGCCGGATATCGCGCCGCGGCTTGATGTTTTGCCCGGCTCGTTTTATAAGCGGCTCGTGCGAAAAATTCCCCTTCGCTTGCGGCATTGGTGGGTGGCAGCTGGCGCGGCAGCGGTGGTTGCTGCTGTGCTAGTGGTGGTGTGGCAGCCCGGCCAGACGCCGTCGCCGCAGTTACCGGCGGCCATTAGAAGCCAAATCAGCGATTTCGTGCCGTATTATTTTTCCGGCGCTATACCAGGCGGCGTTACCGTGCAGCACGCAAGCATCAGCTATAGCGACGGCGTCCTTTTCTTTCAGGTCAATGACCAGAACGGCCACGAAGTCGTCGTTTCGGAACAGGCCTTGCCTGCGGCGTTTGCCAATCAGCAATTGCAAGGCAATAGGAAAATATCAGGTGTGGACGGGTCGGCTACGGTTTCCGATAGCGACGGCCGGCTGATCGGTAACTTTATTACAAGCCGTAATCCACGAGCGTTGATTTCCCTGAACGCTTCTGATACGGTGAGCGCGGCCACTGCTCAAACCATCTTGCAGTCGTTGAAACCTATTGCTTCGTAGCTGTAGTACCGAACTCCCCGGATTGATATGGCGACGAATTCAATACGGCCCGATCTTACGTACCCATGCCCCGTAAAGGATGGTTTAAAGTGACTGGAGGACGACTTGGTTGCAAGTGATAGTATTGCTGGCGCTCGATGTTCCCCAGGTTGGGAAGATGTAGACATTTTGGGTTGTGTTGCTGATGGTGGTGGCCGTAGTCGTGGCGATTTTGAGTACTTGTGTCGCACCCGTCGCCGTGCTTGTCAGCAGACTGAAGTTGCCGTGAATCAGGACGCTCGTTACGGAGTTGCAGACGATGTAGCCGTCAAACTCCCAGCCAAGAGTTGTTATCGATCCGGTTGCTGTTACTGTTCCGCTGCCGCCGCCGAGCGAGGTGTCGGATGCGGGAGTCGTGCTCGTGCCAAGGTACACGCCCATCACCAGTGTCGGGCCGGTTGCCGCCGTGCTATAGTTGCCGCTTGCATACAGATGGAATACGTGCCCTCCTGAGCAATAGCCAGCCAGCCAGCCATTCGTAATCGTAGCAATAGGGCCACATGCCGTAGTGCAACTCGCGGCACTTGCCGAAGAAGTAGAAGCACTTGCCGAGCCGATACAGTTTATCCAAAACCCCCCCTGAAAGCACCGGAAGTTGCCAGTATTCGAGTTATAGTACATGGCGCCTGCTATACCTGTCGGGTCGCCGCTGTTAGTTTTGTTGCCGAGCACTAACAGTGCGCCCACCGTATCGCCCGCAGCCGGGCCGACGGTCAGGCGTTCGTTAACCGTATCACCGGTCAACAGTGCCACGCTGTTGTTATTCTGCAGCAAAAAGCCGGTGGTTGAGTTCTGTGTGGTTTGGAACGTCGCCGACCCGCCCTGCCCGATGGTAAAAAGTGCATTATTATATGTATCGGTGAGTGATGTACTCGCTGCCCGGAAAGCGACCACGAGAGCGGCATAACGATGCGCCAAGCTGAAGGTGAATGTTGCCGCCGTGGCCCCTGCTGTCGCGAGTGACTTATTTTCATCTAAGACGTTGACCGTTGCACTTGCTTGGGCGGCGATGCTGCTAAAGCCAGTACCGGCGCTGATCGTGGCATTCGGCGTAGCATTCATGTCCTCGACCGCTCCGTAAATGAGATCGCCGTTTTGGGTGGTATTGATGGTACCGCTCGTGACGCCGTCGGTGGTGACGGTGCCTGTGGCGACGTCTTGAGATGTGGAGGCGTCAACGGGATTGGTCGCTGCCACTCCGCTGTATTCTTGAACGATAATGGTGCGGAAGGTGGTTGCGGCATTGCTGAAGGTCACGGTTACGAGGTCGGTTGTGCCGCCGGTGACATTGGTGGCGTAGCACATGCCCATTTCTTGTGTCGCTACGGCATCGCTGACGGTAACCGGCGCTATCGTATAGCTGTTCCCCAAGGCGTCGCTGCACCCTGTCGCTGTGATGCCGCCAGTAAAATCCCACCCAAACGTTACCATAATGGCATTGCCTGCCGTGACGTTGGCCGTGGTGAATGCCTTGGTTATCGTCTGGGCTCCAGCAGTCGAAGCGTTATTGGCGGCTTGTACTAGCGCCGGCGCGGTCGGACTGGTCGGTGTCACGGAAGATGTTGACGAGTTGATGCGGAACGAGCCGCCGTTACTGGCATCTTGGCCTAGATAAAAACTGTTCGAGTTGGTGGCGTTACTGATTTTAAGGCTGGCGTCGCCCGTGCCGTTTTGCTCGAGCAACGCCATGGGTGCGGTTGTTTGGGTGCTATTTTGGGCGACGTCAAGCAAGGTCGAGGGGCTGGTCTGGCCGATGCCGACGTTGCCGCCGCCGCTAACCTGAAGGCCCGGATAATACAGCTTGTAGGCCTGGCTCGTAACGGTTTGCGACACTGATGCGGTCAAACTGGTGGCGCTGCCGAAGGCGGTGATCGTTTCGCTGACACCGTTGGCAAATACGATTTGATCACCGACCATGGCGCTGGTCCAGGTCGTGCCTGAGCCGGTAATCGTTGTAGTAGACTGGCTGGCCGTACCGGTGTTGTATTGCAGCGGCGAGACGCTCAGGCTGTTCAGCGGTGTATTTGTCCCGACGCCGACCCGATCATTTGTGGTATCAGCCGTCAAAACGGAATTCGCGCTACTGTCTTGGATTTGGAAGGCATTCGTGGCATTCGTGGATGTTTTGTGCAAAACCGAGCCGGTGCTGCCGAACGTCGCCACGTTTACGGCGCTGCTGTTTTGCAGGTCGAGTATGTCCGCGCCGTTGGCTTCGATGGTCGCCGTCACATTGCTCGCAACGCCCTGAATGTCGAAACTTGCCCCGGTTTGCAGTGCTGGTGTTGACTGGTAGTTGTGAATATAAAACCCGGAGCCGGATTTGGCGATACACCCTGTCCCGCCGGCTGTGTCACAGACGCTCGTTCCGTTAATCGTCAGGCTGCCCGTTGAAGCCGGCAAGCTAAGGACGCCTGTTTTGGAAATGGTTGCCTCGTCCACGCCTCCGCTTTGCAGCTCAAGCAACAAACCCGACGCGCCAGTTTTGTTGACAAAAATTGAACTGTTCGTGGACGAATCGGTCTGCACGGCGTTCGGTGCCAGCTGCAAAAATTGCGTGGCCGTCAGCCCGCCCAGCATATTGGAATTTAAGGCGTACGGTGCAGCGGCAAGTTGGCGCATGGGTAACATTTCACCGTCGTAGGTCGGCGAAGCACCGGCCGACGTGCCGCCAATGTTCACCGACAACCACAGCACGCTCTGGTTGAAGTCGACGCCGGTGTTGGTGTTGCCTTGGCAGGTGCTGCCGCTCAAGACGCAAATCGCACCCAGCTGTACCGACAAGTAACCATTCGTGACAGTTGCGCCTTGGCTGTTTGAATTTTGCCAGTTTTCGGTCCACAGCAGCGTGCCGCCGCCGCTCGTGTCGCCGGCTGCCGTGCCATCGCCATTTTTATAAATCTTGAACTGAATATTATACGTTCCGTCCGGAACAGCCGCGCCCTGGCTGTTCAAGAGCCGGGCCTGATAGTTGATCTGCTGATTGATGCCGGTCGCGGCATCAGTAGATACGGGGCGGAACAGTAGTAAACCTACAAAAACGAGACAACCCAAAAAAGCCGTACGCAAAACGCACTGCGAAAACCCATAGCGGGTCTTTCCAAACGGTAAACCCGAGGAGCGCGTTAATCTGAGATGCGGAAACTCCTCCAACGTATACCCCTCAACCGGCGGAGTCTATAATAACTCCTCACTCTATCATACATAAGCGTTTAGTGTAGCGTCAATATTGTAATCGTGCCGCTTGTATGCCCCACTATAGCATGAGCGGCATGGTTCGGTTACAATAAGGATCATGAGAGTGGTTCGCGTGAACACACCGCGTCAATTTGTCGCCCACTTTATCGCTACGATAGGTACCGTCGTAATTTTGATATGGCCTATCGCCGCTGCAGCCAGCAAGTCGACGAGCTACCAAATTCAGGAAGATTTTATCGGCGGCGTCGGTGGCAGCTACGCCAGCTCGGCAACCTACAAATCGATTGACAGCGCTGGTGCGGCGGCCATTGGGAATGGCAGCAGCACATCATACCGTTCGCAATCTGGCGCCACAACCACTAACGATCCGAACTTGTCGTTTTCCGTTAATACCTCCAGCGTGAGCCTCGGTTCGCTTACCACGGCCACAACCGGCACGGCCACAGCCGCCTTCAGCGTGCTGAACTACACTAGCTATGGCTATGTGGTGCAGATCGTAGGCAACACACCGAACTTTGGCGCTCACAACCTGACTGCTCTGAGCAGCGGCGGAGGCTCTAGTGCGGGAACTGAGCAGTTCGGCATTAACTTGGTTGCCGACACAGTGCCATCTGCGTTGATAGGCGCAAGCGCCGGTCCGTTGCAAGTCCCAAGTAGCAGCTTTAGTAACGGTGGCGCTGCGACGGGCTATGGTACGGCGAACACCTATCGGTACAACTCCGGCGACACCATCGCTCAGGCTACGCAAAGCTCAGGGCAAACTACCTACACTGTTTCGTATGTTGCCAACATCGGTAACACCACTCCTCCCGGAAATTATAGCGGCGCCGAGACCTTGATTTGCACCGGCACCTATTAGTCTTAAGAATATACTTGACGAACCTACTGCTGTAAGTAGTACAATAATATAAGCAAAAGCTTGTTGACGATGCAGGCAAGCAGTGCTAGGCTACAGACTTCAGCAATGATGTAAATAAAACAGAGACAGCCAATATATAAGAAATGCTAAGATTGATGAAAAATTGGAGAACACGGTTTCGGCGTACCATTTCGGGGCGTCTCGCAATTTGCATGGCAATCGCCGGCTTATTTTTTGCCGCCGCCTTGCCGGCGCTGTCCGTACACGCAGCGCAGATTACCTCTCGCAAAGTAACGCTGTCGAGTTCCGCAGCCTCGGGCACGGGCGTAACCTATACGTTTAATTTTACGGTACCGACGACTGGCACACCAGTGAAGTCACTTGACATTCTACTGTGTACCACTGCTTCGGGTGCCTGCACGGGATCGTCTGGCACCACAACCGGCGGTTCGCTGAGTTCGCAACCGACCGGGCTTGGCGCGGCGAGCGGCTGGACTGGAACGTTTACAACCAACAATCGCCTGCAAATCGCTGACAGCAGCAATGCTACTAACCCGGCTGGCGCGGTAGCGCTGGTATTTGGCGGCATCACGAATCCGACGACCGCCAACACGTCGTTTTATGCGCGCATTACTACCTACTCCGATGCTTCCTGGACAACAACGATCGACGCCGGAACGGTTGCGGCCGCTACGGCAAACCAAATTACGGTTTCGGCAACCGTGCCAGAGTCACTCACCTTTTGCACGGGAACATCCGGTATTACGAGCTCAAGCTGCGCGGGTGCCACCGGCACCAGCGTTTCGCTCGGCGTATTGACTACAAGTTCGACAGGCAGCGGAACTTCACAGATCGGCGTGACCACTAACGCCGGCAGCGGCTACAATGTAACGGTTAACGGTACCACCCTAACTTCGGGAGCAAACACAATTGCAGCCCTATCATCGCCGACTGGCTCAGCCCAAGGCTCAGCCCAATTCGGCATGAATTTACGCGCCAATACCACGCCCACCATTGGGAGCGACCCGGCGGGCGCTGGCGCGGCTGCGCCAACCACCAACTATAACACCGTCAATAGCTTTACGTTCAATAACACTGACCAGATCGCTTCGAGCGCCAGCGCTGACAACTTCAGACTTTTTACGGTTTCGTACATTGCCAATATTACTCCGGTGACGCCGCCGGGGACGTATTCGACAACTCTAACGTATATTTGTACGGCAACTTTCTAATATGCTTATGCTTGCTGTATAATTACTTCATATGAAGTGGAGGCAAGTAAACGGAACGTATCGAATGATGACTGGCGCGTTCGTCGGCCTTGTCGTGCTGCTCGCCGCAAGCTTAATGCCGACCGTCGCGGTTGCTGATGGTGGCCAGGCCTTTTCGATTGCCCCGCCTTTGCTTAATCTAAAGGCCGACCCGGGCCAGACGGTTACAGCGGTCATTCAGCTGACGAACGTCTCGAATGGCCCCATGGTTATGACGGCTCAGGCCAACGATTTTGCGGCCAAAGACGAAAACGGCGACCCCAATATTATTCTTAACACGTCGGCAGCCGTACCGTACTCGTTACGGGCCTGGGTGCAGTTGCCCAGCCAATTTACGCTTGCAGCCAAGCAAACCAAGACACTCAGCATCCCGATCGTCGTGCCCGCGAACGGTGAGCCGGGCGGGCACTACGGCGTGATTCGCTTTACTGGCGCAGCCCCGGGTGCCAGCGGTTCCGGCGTATCGCTTTCGGCAAGCATCGGGAGCTTGATATTGCTGCAAGTTTCGGGCAACATTCAAGAACGCGCTTCACTCGCCGATTTCTATAGCGCAACGCCGCAATTTGCGCCCAAGTCATTCTTTCAAAACGGGCCGATTGGCTTCGTGACACGGGTGAGTGATGATGGCAACGTCCATTTGCGGCCGACGGGCTCGATCACTATTAAAAATATGATTGGCAAGCGGGTTGCTCTGCTGCGCGTGAACGGTGATCCGTCGGATATCCAAAACCAGCCAAAAAATGTATTGCCGAGCAGTATCCGGAAATTCCAAGTTACGTTCAGCAAAAAATGGCTCTTCGGCCGCTATACTGCGCACCTCGACCTCACATATGGCCAAAGTAGTCGGCACTTGACCGCCGATAAGGCATTTTGGGTCGTTCCCTACATGATCGTCTTGCCGGTTGTCGTCGGCCTGCTTGCCGTAGTGTTGGGTTTGCGGTTTGGCATTAAGCGCTACAACACGCACATCATCAAAAAGTCGCAGGCCGCTCAAGCATCGCCGCCGACTTCAGATCCAGACAAAAATTAAGGCACCCAGCTTCCCGCGCCGGGTCCAGCATAGCGAACAGCCGGGCCGACCTCTAAGCCGGTTCGCATATAACGTACGGTATGGAAGATGGCCAAAATTAAGCGACTAGGCGGTGTACTGCTATATCGCTGGCGTATTGTTGAGCGATTGCCAAATGTACCAGCTGGCGATGCTTTCATACGGACGCCAATGATGTTGCGTGGCGATCGCCTGGATTTCGGCCGCACTCGGCAGCTCGGGCAGTGCGTATAGTTTCCGGATGCCGTTTTTTAGGCCGAGATCGCCAACCGGCAGCACGTCAAGCCGCCCAAGGCTAAACATCAAAAACATGTGCGCCGTCCACTCGCCAATGCCTTTTACTGCGGTCAACTCATGAACAACCTTCTCGTTACTGAGCGCTGGCAATTGGTCGGCAAGCAAGGTGCCGTTTTGAAGATGCTGGGCAAGATCGTGGATATAGGTAGTTTTGGCACCGGACAATCCGGCAGCGCGCAACGTCGCGGTGTCCTTGGTGAGAATTTCTGCGGGCGATGGAAAATGCCCGCTAAATAACGCCTGAAAGCGCTGCTCGATGCTGGCCGCCGCTTTGACGCTGAGCTGCTGGCTGATAATGGCATCGACTAGCGCCTGGTAATAATTGCTATGCGGCGCGATCCGGCACAAGCCATATTGTTTGATGACCGGCATCAAGACTGGATCGTATCTTGCAAGGTGCAGTGCTGCCACCTCGAGTTGCTGTTGCCAGGCGTCTTTCGTGGCGCTACTCTGGGGCACGGTATTAGCTCGTGCTTTTGGTTGGTTGTAAAGCCGCCCGGACGATTGCTTGCAATTCGCGCTTTTGGGAGGTAGTCAAATTATTCAGCGTGTGCGATTCATGTATTTGGAGTTCCGCCAACATCTTTTGTTTCAGCGCTTCGCCTTTACTAGTGAGCGCGATCATTTTTAGCCGCCGATCCTGGGGATTTTCCTGACGAACGATAAGGCCGTGCGTCAGCAGCCGATCCACAATACCAGTTATATTCGAGGCATCGCAGGACAACGTATCCGAAATGGAGTTCATGCACATCGGCTTGCCCGTTTCGATAGAGCACAGCGTCACCATCTGCATAATCGCCAGATCGTGCTTTTCGGCAAGCCGGATCAGGCTGTGCTTAGCACGAATCGCTATCTGCAGCAGCCCCCAGTATAGGTTATCTTGCAAGATTTCATTGGTCATGTTCTCATTATAATCCAAAGAATTTCATACTGCAAATAGTTGACAGGGTAAACTATTGAGCTATATAATAGTTGAAGTATCAAAGTAATATATAAGGATGCATATGAAACATCAATCTAAATGGCTTGTATTCACCCTCGTGGCGGTGGCGCAATTTATGGTTGTGTTGGACGTTTGTATCGCCAACGTTGCCGCGCCGGTGATGAAGCAAGCACTTCACTTCAGTACAAGTTCGCTGCAATGGGTCATTACAGCCTATGCCCTATCTTTTGGCGGCTTTTTGCTGCTGGGCGGCCGGGCGGCGGACTTGTTTGGACGTCGTCGCACGTTGGTCATCGGCATGAGCGGCTTTACGCTGTTCTCGCTTTTGATTGGCGTATCACACTCCTCAACGATGGTGATTGTATTGCGCGCTTTGCAGGGTCTTGCTGCAGCGCTGATGTCGCCCTCGGCCCTGTCAATCGTGCTGACTACTTTCCAGGAAGGCAAAGAGCGTAATCGGGCACTGGGTTTTTGGACGATCGTCTCGACGGGGGGCGCGGCAGTCGGACTGTTGCTTGGCGGCGTGCTGACCCAGTATGCCGGTTGGCGCTGGAACTTCTTTATTAACGTGCCGATCGGGCTGGCTATGGCTATTGCGATCTCACGGTTTGTGCCAAAGCACGAACAAGAGGCAGCACATCATGATCTGGATATCCCGGGCGCGCTGCTGGTTACGAGCGGACTTATTGCTTTCGTATACGCTATCACGCAAGCGCCCGCTAAGGGCTGGATGAGCGGCTCAACATTGAGCGTTCTAGCAGCTGCCATTGTGTTGCTCGGCGGCTTCGTCTTTAACGAGTCACGTGCCAAGCATCCGCTCATGCCATTGTCGATCTTTAAAATTCGCAATGTGACGGGCGGCAACCTCATAATGGCGCCAGTGGTTGCCGGACAGATGGGCATGTTTTTCCTGTTGTCTATTTACATTCAATCGGTGATGCATTACGGGCCGGCGGCGGCTGGGCTTGCGTTCTTTCCCTTTCCGATTGTGCTGGGGGTCGTGGCATCATTGGTTTCCGGGCTGGTATCGAAGTATGGCTACAAGCGCTTCCTTGTCGTCGGGCCGTTGTTGATTGGTGCCTCACTTGTCTTTTTGGCGCAGTTGACGCCGACCAGCTCGTATGTGGCCAACGTATTGCCGGCAATCTTGCTGATGCCAATCGGTATCGGTATGACTTTCATGCCGGTCATTGCGGCGGCAACCTCCGGCGTGCCCGGAAACGAGGCAGGACTGGCTTCAGGACTCATTAATACGTCGCAGCAGATGGGCGGCGCACTTGGACTGGCGATTCTGTCGGGTGTGGCAGCTTCAGCGACGGCAGCGGCTGTGCATGTTGCGCCGGTCGCAGCATTAGTTCACGGCTACGACCACGCGTTTTTAGTCGGAGCTCTGTTTACGGTAATAGCGGCACTGCTCGCGCTGACTGTGATCAAGCAGCAACGCCCCTCGGCAGCGCACCACCACGCTGCCGTCGAAGCGGGAGCGTAGGACCGCCACCTTGACAAAACGCCCGGATTTAGAACTCGGGCGTTTTTAGTTGGGCGGCCTCTCGCGATAATTCTTTAAACTGGATTTTGATATGTGCGAGCGTTGCATCAAGTGCTTCAGGCAATTGCCGGTTCGTGTGCCAAATTGCGGTAATGCGGCGCTCCACCAGGCAAGTCTTGCCAAGCGAAACCGGCGTGAGTGTACGAGCTGCGAGCTGCGCCTTGACCAATACATACGGCAACGCTGCCGTTCCTCGACCGGCAAGCACCAGGCGCAGCATGATTTCCGGACTAGTCGAGTAAAAGCTCGGCTCAAGCGCAACTCCATGCGCGAGCGCCGCAGCCTGCACCAGCTGCTGCGTGGTCGAACGCTGATTATAGCTCAAAAAATTAGGCAATCGGCCGGTTTGGGCTATGCGTTTCGCTTGCTTGGCCACGTCGGCCCGCGCTACTACCACTAACGGTTCAGCACCGAGTGCCGTCACCACGAGCCTATTTGGCTCAGCTGGCTGCCCGGCAATGATCGCCACATCCAGCTCATGCTGCAAAACCGCTCGCGTTAGCAAGCTGGAGTTGTTGATGGATAACGATACCTGTGCCCACTGTTCTAGCACGTCGAGTTCGCGGCTATGCATGAAGACTATGTCAGCCACGCTGTCGATCATGCCAAGCGCAAGCGGCACTTTTTGTGCGCCAAGTTCGGCCATTCGTTGCCGCAGATTATCGCGGTGCGTCACGAGGGCTTTGCCTGCGCTATATGCGAGCCGGCCGGCCGGCGTAACTGCGAGCACGCGGTTTCCATGTACCAGCAGCTCGGCCTTAAGTTCATGCTCTAGTTTTTTAATGGCTACCGAGAGTGCGGGTTGCGAAATGTGCAGCGCCCTGGCCGTCTTCGTGAAACTGCCGAGATCCACCAGATGCGCAAACTTTTGCAGCCGGTCTTCCATAATTAAAAGCTATGAATATATAACATTATTATATTTGCCTTCTATAGTAAGTCTCTTTAGTATACATAACGAATAGCAATTTTGCGGAGGTATTATGACAGCAAATAAAAAAATTCGCGTGGCGATTGTCGGCGTTGGCAACTGCGCTTCGTCACTCGTGCAAGGTGTTTATTATTATCGGAATGCGCGCGATGACGAGTTCGTGCCAGGCGTGATGCATGTGAATTTTGGCGGTTACCATATCCGTGACGTTGAAGTCGTAGCCGCCTTTGATGTCAACAGTAATAAAGTTGGCAAAGACGTGGCCGAGGCAATTTACGCCGAGCCGAACAACACGGCGGTCTTTGCCAAAGTACCGAAACTGGGCGTGAAAGTATTGCGTGGCCCGCGACTCGACGGCGTGAACCAATACACGGCCGAACTCGTGCCGGTCAACGACCGACAAAAATCGGTCGACGTAGCGAAAGTTTTGAAAGATGCCAAGGTCGACGCGGTGATCAACTATTTGCCGGTCGGCTCGCAAGAGGCAACCGAATTTTACGCAGAGGTGGCCATTGAGGCAGGAGCTGGCTTCGTGAATTGTATCCCGGTGTTCATCGCCAGTAATCCCAAATGGGCTAAAAAGTTCAAAGATGCCGGCCTGCCGGTAATTGGTGATGACATCAAGGCCCAGGTTGGCGCCACCATTACGCATCGTACGCTCGTCAATTTGTTTCTCGACCGCGGCATGAAAATCGAGCGCACCTACCAGCTAAACACCGGCGGCAATACCGATTTCTTGAATATGCTGGAGCGCGAGCGCCTGCAATACAAGAAGATTTCCAAAACCGAAGCGGTGAGTTCGCAGATCGAGGCGCGTGGCCAAACCATCGCGCCGGACAATATTCACGTCGGGCCGTCGGACTACGTGCCGTGGCAAAAAGACAACAAAATTTGTTTTTTACGCATTGAAAGTCGGCACTTCGGCAACGTGCCGATGAACCTTGAATTGCGTTTGAGCGTCGAGGACTCGCCCAACTCGGCCGGTGTAGCCATCGATTCCATCCGTTGCCTGAAGCTGGCACTCGACAGCCAGCTGGCCGGCCCGATTATCGAACCCGCAGCTTTCTTCCAAAAACACCCGCCTAAACAAATTGAAGACCGCACTGCCCGCGACTTGGTCGAAAAATTCATCCAAAAATACGGCCAGAAGCGTAAAAAATAACCGAATGCCTGCTGCCAGTTGCGTTGTGCGACGATCCGGGCCCTGGACGAATAAGCTCGCGTCGTTCTGAGCCAATGTATTGGTTGGTTTGTAATCTTCGTGGTAACGCAGAACAGTCTAGACCGGATGATGATCGTAACCTGCCTGCAATCGCTAAGTGCCAGGCAGCACGCTGTGTTGCGCGGAACGTTGGGGCCGAGACTTGCCTCGAAATTCGCGCACTACTTGACTGGACGGGAGTACAAAACCTAATGTTTCCTGGGGTATCGACATTTTCCATATTGTAATAAAACGTAATGAAAATAGCACAAATTTTTCGTATTTTATTTTCGCAACTTGCTGGTGCTTGCAAATTATTGCGACTGGCATATGATGACGATATGGACGGATTAGGTGAACAACTTAACTTCAACGGCACATTGCCGCGCGCAGTCTGCCGGCTGGATGCCAGCTATCCGTATTTGCAAGACACTGTGGTAACGCAAGTGGGCTTGGCTGCACCTGATTACGATTTTGAAGAAATGCGGCAGCATCTGAAAGAAGACGGCGAAGCAGGCATTCGCTTAGTCGATGGTGTCCTTCATATTCTTAAAGCTGAGCACGGTTCCGGCCCCGACGACTCGTCGCCTGTGGAAGGCCACAGAGCGCGCAGGACGGATTTTCTGACGGCCCGCGGGATTGTGCTTTTATTGGACGAAGTGCAGCAAGGATCGTTGGAGGCTGCGGCTCGGAAGCTTACGACTGCCAGCCAGCCATCTCGGCCTGGCGAAGAGCCGATGCCGCAAAGTGTTACTATTCTAGGTGCTCGTAACATGATACGGCTGCATCGAGCGCTTGGCGAGGTGCAACAATCACGCGGCGGCTTGTCATGGGCCGGACAACTCAGCATGCGCGGCCTCGAATTTGCCCTGCAGGATGTAAGTCGCCGTGTCCTTCCGCTCTTTTAGCTCCTTGGCCCAAGCGCATTGAATAACTCACCTGAATGCGCTAAAATCTATCTGTTATCTCGCTGTCGTATTGGGGCGTGGCCAAGTGGTAAGGCACCAGGTTTTGGTCCTGGCATTCGGGGGTTCGAATCCCTCCGCCCCAGCCAAACCATATTAACAGAGGTCAGACCGGGTTCCATGACCCGGTTTTGTTCATTATTAACACCTCTGACGAAATTTTATCTAAAGTCGCTATGACCTTATTGCCCTATAGCGACTGTGCGGTAGCTTTATTGACCCCGTTCCTAGACCCGAGTTAGTCCTCTAAAAATGGGTTTATTCCACTCTTTTGCTCTCGGTCAGTCTTACGACCCAGTACTGCTGTGAAGAGAGTGCCGCCTGATTTATCGTATTTCTTCTTTGCTTCTTCCATTACATCAAACTCAAGAGTTGAATCAAACGTGGGATTAACCCGGGCAACTTGGTAAATGGGTTTAGTAGGATGTGCTTTACCTAAAACAAAGATATTATTTGGCGTTTTCAGGGACTTGAGTTCCTCACTAACATCGCGCCAAAGCTTGCCACCCTTCACATCTTTATTGATGTAGCCGAGAATAATTGTCATTGCGTCATAAGATTTTTTGGCCGCAAACTTAGTTCGCTTTATGAAAGCGTCCGGTTGCTCTTGGCTATGTTCTTCGAGCGTCACGACTTCCACGTCCCAATATTCCATTTTAAATTCATACTTGGTACTCTCCGGCATTGGTAGTTCGTACATAGCCCGGATGTCAGGGCTGCGTTCTTCTGGGTTCACTAATTGAACGCGGAGTTGCATATTCAGTAACTGGTTCACGCCTAAAGACATCACTGAGACTGCGAATGATTCCTCAATGGCCTTACGCATTTCGCTGGACAGCTTTGTACCATCGGCTTCAAAGTGTTTCTTGGCTTCAATACCACAATGAATCATGTAAGCTGGGTTAAACCAAACAAGTGGGTCGTAGATCATATAGGTATTTTATCTCTATTGTTGCTCTAGCGTACGGTTTCGGATGACGAACTGACTCTTAATGCCTTCTATAAGCTTGCCCTGATCGGCATAGGTGCCGCTGGTGAGTATGTACCGCGCGTATTCAGTTAGTGGATCAATTTCATCGTGCGACATACCGCGCGAATCCAGTGAATAAGCCACGATCTCGGCATGGTCCACCATTCTTCGGGCTAATTCGTCTGACACTTCGATATCGTCGCAGTGTTCGGCTATAAAATCGATAAGTTGCCCGTTAAGATCTTTTTCATTGATAAATCGCTCCGGACAGTTCGGGTCTACCTTTTTAGTGCAGTGATAATAGACATGCCGATTGAAGCCGCCATCAACTCGCAGCTTAAACTTTTCCTCGGCCGTAATGCTGGCCCCACAAGTACCGCTTTGAAGCTATGCTGATGTAAATCCTCATCTGTAAGCTATAATAACTCCCATGGATGTGGAGAAAATTGTTCGGGAATACATAGATAAATCAATTCACATGTCGCTGGCATCAGTCAGTGATAATAAACCCTGGGTCTGTGAAGTCCACTTTGTGTATGACGATAATCTTAATCTTTACTATCGCTCTCTGTTATCACGACGCCACAGCCAGGAAATAGCTACAAATCCAAATGTGGCTGGTAATATTGTCCGGCAGCACTCGCTAGAAGAATACCCACATGCGATTTACTTTGAAGGAACGGCAGCATTGCTTGATGACAGGGATCAACAGCAGGAAATTTTTCCATTATTTCAAACGAGGTTGGGCGCAGATGAGAGCATTTTAGAAGAAGCTCAAAAAGACGAAGGTCATAAGTTCTACAAAATTACCGTCAGTAACTGGTATGCCTTCGGTAAGTTTGGTGGTCCGTCTGGCGAGAAATATAAACTTAAATGGAACGGCGGTGCAAAATGACATTAAAAGATAAGACTGTCTTAGTAACCGGCGGCTCCAAGGGCATCGGTAGGGCGGTCGTAGAGGCAATGGCCAAGCAAGGCGCAAATGTTATTATCAACTACTCTCACGACGCAAAAGCCGCAGAAGAGCTTGCAAATGAAGTGGGCAAACAATCGGTCAAAACTCTGGCCATTAAGGCTGATATTGCTAAATCAGAAGAGGTAGATGCAATGTTTAGTAAGATAAAGGAAGAGTTCGTTACCATTGATGTACTAGTCAATAGTGCTGGTCTTTTTGACGAAGACGATAGCCCCGATAACCTAGAGGCATTTGAAAACGTTTTTGAAACAAATTTTCTAGGCCAGGTTCGTGTTACGAACGCGGCTCGTAAGTTAATGGAAAAAGGCAAGATTGTCTTCATCTCATCTATCCATGGAAAGCTTGGTCACGGTCGTCCAGATGCTATCGCCTATTCTGCTATGAAGGCCGCCCTTGATTCGTATATGAAGAATCTTGCCAAAGCTCTTGCTCCTGACATATTGGTCAATTCTGTAGCACCTGGCAGAACTCTCACTCCAATGTGGGGAGATATGGACGATGCCTACAAAGCTAAACAGGCAGCCGGGCACCTAATTAATCGTTGGATTGAGCCAAATGAAATAGCGGATGGTGTCGTATTCTTGGCTAAAAATGATGCGGTTTGTGGTGAGATTTTAGTAATTGATGGTGGCATGAGCCTGAAAGTGTTTGGGTAGAGCATGAAGGTTGAAGATTTTACCTTAAAGCTACCAGGCGACGAGGTCCCATATAGGATCTTTATACCGGAAAACGCCAGTAAAGAGTTCTGTGTTCTATGGATCCAGGGTTGGTCAAGTTCTATGGATTCGCACCGCGAGGGTGTCGAGCGTATGGCCACACAGTCGAGAGTAACATTTGTGACCATGGATCCGGCAGGACATGGATTACACAAATTGTCATTGGATGAATCAACCCGTAAACAGCAACACGAAGAAGTAGTTGCCATATTTGATGAAATCAAAAAACAGGGTTATGAAAGGATTATTGTTATTGGCGGTAGTTTTGGTGGTTATCTAACCGCTTTACTTTGTGGTAAACGACCGGTCCACACCGCTGTTTTACGATGTCCAGCCAATTACCCTGATGACGAGCTCGAAAAGCAATTTAAAGAAACACTTAGGAGTAAGGATTACGAAGCTTATACAAAGCTCAAGGAACACGATGAAATGTTATTAAAAAGCGAAGCTACTGAGGGTATAGCTAATTTCGATGGTTTTGTATATGTTCTGGAGCATGAACTTGATGAAGTTGTTCCAGCCAAGGTGCCCAAGCAATACTTTAAAGATGCCAAACATGGCAATTACTTAATAATTCCTAAGACCAAGCATTCACCTAAAGTGATGAAAGATCCACAAGCCCACTTTTTATACATCGAGCACACTATTGTTGCACTTGTAGAATCCATTCAACAACAAGAAAGCCTAGGCACAGAGTAAATGAGAGTTCTAGAACCCATCTCAAAACCCCTTCCGCAACACAATAAGAATGCAAGCCAGATGTACGAAGCCAACGAAGTTGGCGAGCTTGTATTCGTATCTGGTCACCAGCTTGCGGTAGTTCTGTAGCCAGGCATTGAGCCGCT